>Ga0213864_10000037_pt1 | contig 55767 bp, 75 predicted proteins | sample PICome_5_FD_160078 | JGI IMG/M metagenome (GOLD analysis project Ga0213864, IMG submission 160078) | Coastal seawater microbial communities near Pivers Island, North Carolina, United States - PICO247 | ecosystem: Environmental > Aquatic > Marine > Coastal | place: USA: North Carolina... | reverse complement strand
TTAGAAGATAGGCTTAACGCACAACGCCAAGGCTTTATGTCTGCTAATCAACAAGCCATAATTAATCAAGCCAACGCAGCTTTCCGTGCAAGACAAGCTCCTGTGCAACCCGTAAATACTATTGGGTATAACAATCCTGTACAGCAGCCTCAGATGGCACCTGCTAAAACTCCTCTACAGCTTGCAAGAGAAGCATTGGAGCAGTCCCCTGAATATATGGCTATGCAAGAGTATGGACAGAATACAGCACCTAATGCTATAGATCAAAACAGAGTGAGAGAACTAAACGAGGCGCTTAGAGGCTCAGACTTGTATAAGCAATTCGAGCAAGAAGCTGGTACATATGCCCCACAACAACCCGTAAATACTATTGGGTATAATGGTCCTATAGGCCAAACCCCTTCACCAATGACACCTGTACAACCCCAGCCACCACAACAAGTACCACCCCATAGCCACACTATTAGTATGGCTAAGGGCGGGGTTGTGTATGCTGCAGACGGTGTTGATGTTCAGAATGATACAGAAGAAGACAAAGAAGCAACAACTGATCCTGTAGAAGAAGATACAACAGTAAAAACAGACAGCCCAGCAAACGTAATGACTAAGGCTATTACTTCTGACCCAACTAAGCTTGTAACTACAGCAGATGTACAAGCAGAGACAGGTACAGGCACAGGTATTGCTGAAGGAACAGGACAATTAGCTGATCCTGAAAAAGCTACAGGAACTACAGCAGAGGGTGGTCCTGAGGTTGTAGCACCAGATACACCTGAAGCTAAGACTGTTGAGACTGCAACTGTATCTAAAGAAGTAGAAGATACGCTTAGCAAGATTGAGGCCGCTACTGGTAAAGTAGGACCAGACGCTCTTGCTGAAGCTGCTACTATGTCACCAGATCAACTAGCTTCTCTTGGTCTTACTGCTGCACAGATTAGTCAGGCACAGACAGTCAAGGCACCTGCTCCACGCAAGGTAGAGAAAGGTGAAATGATTGAAGGCTCCACTGTTGATATGGAGCGTGTCAAGAAAGAGACTAACTTTGAAGCTGCTACAGGTGCACCTTCTAGTGATGCTACTGTACAAGGACAGCTTACTGGGTTAATGGAAGACTTTGAGGGTGGTGCTACACCTGCTTGGGCTGCTGGTGCTATGCGTGGTGCTGCAGCTATGATGGCGGCACGTGGTCTATCTGCTTCATCTATGGCTGGTCAGGCTGCTATCCAAGCGGCAATGGAAGCTGCATTACCTATTGCACAATCAGATGCTTCAACCTTTGCACGGTTCGAACAGCAAAACTTAAGCAACCGCCAACAGGCCGCTATGTTTGCTGCAGAAAAACGCGCTGAGTTTCTTGGCTTAGAGTTTAACCAAGAGTTCCAAACACGGGTAGCTAACGCAGCTAAGATCAGCGACATTGCTAATATGAACTTTAACGCTGAGCAAACTATTGCACTAGAGAATGCACGACTAGCTCAATCTGTAGACTTAGCCAACTTAGATGCACGTAACGCTAAAGTACTAGCTGACGCTGCAGCTATGACTCAAGTAGATGTTACTAATCTAAACAATAGACAGCAAGCTGCAGTAGAGAACGCTAAGTCTTTCTTGAAGATGGACCTAGCTAACCTAGACAATGAACAGCAAATGTCTGTGATTAGAGCACAGGAAGTAGCTCGTGCATTGTTAAGCGATCAGGCAGCAGAGAATGCTACACGTCAGTTCAACGCTACATCACAGAATCAGGTAGAGCAATTCTTCGCTTCACTATCTACACAGGTAGCTCAGTTCAACACAGAACAGTCTAACGCTATGTCACGCTTCAATGCGGGTGAAGCTAACGCTCTTGCACAGTTTAACACACAGCAAAAGAATGCACGTGACCAGTTCAACGCTACAAACCATTTAGTTATTGCACAGGCCAATGCTGCATGGGCGCAAGCAGTTACAACAGCAGACAATGCCGCACAGAACCAAGCCAACAGAGATGCAGCTTTATTCGCTAACAACTTAACTATGACAGCATACAATAATATTGTACAACGTGACCGTGACGTATTAGCATGGGCATGGCAGTCAGGAGAGAACTCAGCACAACGAGATGCTAATATACTTATTGCTAAGATTCAGGAAGAAAGTGCTAGGTACGCAGCGGATGTCAGGGCTGCTTCTGAGGCTGCTACGTCTAGTTCTGGTTCTGCTGGTTCTGCTGCCTTTGGTAAGTTCTTGGGTCAGCTCGCAATCAACGCTGCAGATCTTATATTCGGGTGATAATATGAGCTACAATAAAAACGCTATGGCTGCATATCAACAGTACGGTCAGACTATGACTGCATCTGGTGGTGGGCGTAACATGAGTGGGTTGGGCGCTAAGAGTTCAACGTCTAGTATGACTTCTGTTCCAGATGGGCCTGTAGACTTTACTACTATTGACACAAAGACAGGTAAGCAAACTAAGGTTGCTACTATCACGGACTATGGAAACAACAATGACGATGGACCTAGTGTGTTATATGCAAAGGCAGCAAACGCCGCTACTGCTGCAGGTGTTGACTTAGTTAAGGCTGCAGCTAAACCTTCTGTAGACCCTAAGCGTTTGTATAGTGAGCCAAGGTTTAACATAGAACAGCAGGCTACAAAGATAGAAGACTACCTACGTGGTACAGCCGTACAAGATGCCCTTATTGAAGCTCAAGGTTTTGAGAAGCCTTATACAGGTCTTTACGTTGCAGAAGATCGTCCCATGACAGAGGCAGAGCTACAGAAGTATAAGCCTCTTATTGATATGGCTGATGATATCATGAATGAGAATATCACTGTAGAAGAACTAGGTGATATGGACAGAGAAGATCAAGAGGCGTTCCTAAGAGCTATAGGTGTGCAAGGCTTAGGTCCAGCAAAGCGTGAGTCTTCTTTTATTGATGGTGACTTTGATGTAGCTACTACAGAAGAAGAGTTTGTGCGGGATCTTTTAAACCAAGGCTTAAGTAAAACAGATGCAACTTACTGGGATAAGCTTGGTGATTTTAGAAGACAGAAAGAAGAAGCTGAAGATGTAGTTGATCTATCGCCACCTGAAGCTGCAGATCAAGAGTTAATTCCTACTACAACAGCCAAGCCAGATGTAGCTCCTGCTATTGATACTACACCTCCTGCTGAAACAGGTAAAGGTTTGATGTCTCGTAGGCTAGACGGTAAGGATGGTACTATTGCACAGAATCAAACGTTTGATTTTAGTTATGAAACAACAAGTAATAAACTCGTTAAGGATCTAATGAAAGATTTAGACTTAACTTTAACACAAGCCTCTGCTTTAGTAGGTAACTTAGCTGTAGAAACTGCTGATTTTGAAAAGCTTCAAGAGACTTTGACAAAAGAACGTAAAGGAAAAGGCCATAAGGGTGGTAAAGGCTTTGCTCAATGGACAGACACATCTAAGAAAAGTAATAGACGGACACGGTTTGAAAGCTGGGCGTTAAAGAACGGCCTTGACCCAAATTCATACGAAGCTAACTATGGATATTTAATAAAAGAACTAACAACCACAGACCCTGTTATTGGTAACATGGGTAAAAACACTATTAAGAAACTAAAGAATGCTGATAGTATCAATAGAGCTACTAGGATTGTAATGGATGGGTATTTAAGGCCTGGAATACCCCACCTAAAGAAGCGTCAAAATAGAGCGTCTGATATATACACAAGAAATAGAAGAGCATTCTCACCTCGTCCAATGCTAAGGCCAACAGAATAATGGGTGGCTTACCTTTAGAACTTCTTACTATGCTTTTCTCCACAGTGCTTGGTGGGGTAATGTCTATATGGGGGCAGTCGATTAAGGCACGTCAAGCACAGAACGAGATGCTACTACAACGTGCTAACTTCCAGAGAGAAGCAGTAGCAGATGCACGTAACGCTGGTAAAACAGATAAACACTTTGCATGGACACGCAGACTTATAGCGCTATCTGCAGTGTTCTCAATTATAGTACTTCCAAAACTTGTAGCAGTATGGTATCCTGAAGTAGGTGTTTACGTAGGCTACACTGAAGTTACAGGTGGGTTTATGAACTGGTTATTTGGACCAGATGAAGTAATCAAGTGGAAGTACGCACAAGGATTTGTAATAACACCATTAGACACACATATAGTTTCAGCCATTGTAGGCTTATACTTCGGCGCAGGATTTACAAAGTAGGATAATGATATGCCAATAGCAGGACCATTTGATGCACCTATCCCAGGGCAATCTCTTACAACAGAACCACGTAACAACCCTTGGGAGCAGCCACCAGAAATGGCTGACGTAAATGAGGTTGCTAAGTTCTACATCGACAAGTTAGCTAACCCTGATGTCTTAGATGACTTTGCGGCTATGGCACAGGCAGGTGTAGCTATCGCTCCTATGGTAGAGGGTACATACTTGCAAGGTGTGATGCGTGGGCTTCACACACTAGATGCTGCCTTAGTTGTAGCGCCAGTGATGCATATGTTTATTAAGGAATCCCTAGAAGAGATGGGCATCAAGACTAAGGACAGTAGTGATGATCCTCAAGCAAGAGCTACTGAAGCAGAGATGAATCGCTTTATGATGGTTGCTACTAAGTATCTAGAAGAGAATAACATGGATGAGGGTGATCCTGGCATGGAACTACTAAGTGATGTAGTAGAGGATCAAGACACTGAGGAAGAGGTGACACAAGAAGAGAAGCCAATGGGCTTGATGGCGAAAGGTTAAGACTATGGCATTTGATAAAAACGCATTCATGGCAGGCTTCTTTGAGCAAGCAGCATCAGGCATCGCTGAGAAACGTGAAGAAGCTAGGAAGTATAAAGAGCAAGAAGAACGCGCCTATGAGCGTAACATTCAGCTTATCCAACAGCGTGACATGAGAGCCAAACAAGCAGCCTCACTAGGTAAGCAAGCTCTAGAGTTACTACCTGAAGGTATGGACTCACAGGCTATGGTACGTAATGCTATGGCTTCTGGTATGACTGGTGTTGCTGATTTAGTTGATGCTCTAAAGCAAGCGGCACAAGACGCACGACTAAGACCAGGCCAACGCCTATCTGTGTTTGACGTAGAGGCTGCAATAAGTATGCCACGTATAGCTGCTATTGATCCTTCTCTGATTGACATGTCACTGGAAGAGTTCTCACGTAAAACGTATGGAGCGCAAGGAACTGCTGCACCTGTAGAAGATGAGCCTAGCATACTAGGTAGACTCTTTGGTGTAGGTGCGCGTGAGCAAGCTAAGCGTGAGTTACGTGAAGCACCTGCGTTTGGTGGTATGTCTATCGCTGATGTTAATGCTGCTGCACGTCAAGCAGAGTTTAACCAGCTTATCCCTAACGCTGTCATGACTATTACAGACACAGATGTATTCCGTAAGAACGATGCTATTAAGTTCTCTAAAGAAGTACGTGATGCGTATGATGATGCTAAGACTAGTAAGGCTGCTGAAGACTTTGCAGAACGTGCAGTACGTAGAGCTTTAGATAATGCTGAGAAAGCAGGACAAGAGTTAGCTGCAGATCAGATAGACACTATTGAAGCTCAAGCTATGGAAGTTTATGCTAAGGCTGCAGCAGAAAAAGTAATTAACGTATATGCATATCAATACCCCGATGCATCAGGTGGTTTCTTTACTAATGACTTTGCTCAAAAGACTATTGAAGATTTGATGGGTGCAGAGTTTGCTAACTCTCTTCGTGAAGACTACGATATGCCAGCTATGACTCTAAAACCAGATGAAGAGCCTGAACCAGAGCTACCACCTATGCCTGAAGAACCTACAGAGGACGGTGAAGAAGAGATAACACCTGAAGAAGAAGTAGCACCTCAAGATATACCTGCTGTTGACCCACGTCCTGGTGGGCGTAGAGGTTTTGCAGGAGAGCAAAGAGATTGGGACAGAAAGTACAAAGGTAAGTACGATCCTGTAACAGGGGAGGCTATTATTGTAGAGCCGCGTCCTGCAGAAGGTGGTCCTGTATCAGGCAGAGGTAAAAACAAAAAGACTGCAGCGCAGCAATGGGATGCTAAATACGGAAAGACACACAACCCTGACGGTACACCTAAAGCTGTAGAGGAATAAGAATGGCTTTTTATAACTTAGATAATTACCTAGACTCTATAGGTGCACCTAGTGAAGTTGAGTCTACTCCTGAGCCTATCTTTAGTGATGACGTAAAGCTAACTGTCAATGACCTAAAGAAGAACACTATGTATCTGCAACCCATTCGTGACTACATGATTGAGCGTAAGGGTATCGACTACAAGAAACTGTCTGATGAAGAAGTTGTAGAAGACTTTGTACAACACATGCGTTACTTCAACGCTAACACAGTATCTACTGCTGGTGAGGTACGCTTTGTTAGTAAGGCTAATGACAGACAAAAGCAGACAGCACGTAGAGCGTATGACATCTACGATCAGCTAGGCAATGTGTTCCAAAACGATGGACTTATGGGTGCTGTGTCTGGTGTAGGTGACTACGTATTTGCTGCAGCCAAAGACCCTACCAACTATCTTGGTCTACTTACTGGTGGTATAGGACGTGGTATTGCAGGTGGTGTGTCCATTACAGGTAAGCAAGCGGTAAAGGCTGCTGTGCAACGCGCTGGGCGTGAAGCTCTTCAGTCAGGCGCTACTATGGAAACTGCTAGAAAGGCTGCTGAAGCGGCGGGTAGAGAAGCGGCAAGACGTGCTGCATCACAGGGCATGGGTAAACGTGCATCTAATAACGTGTATAAGAACGTTTCAGATAAGGTGCAGAAAGAAGGTAGACGTGCTATAGCTAAAGACGCAATGAGAGCTAAGCAACGTGAATTGTTTGAGACTGCAGCCACACGATCTCTGTATCAGACTACAGCACTAGACTCCACTGCTGCTGTACTGCAGGATGTGATGGCACAACAGGCCCAGCTAGAAGTAGGATCTCAAGAGAAGTACAGCTATCTACAGACAGGGTTCTCTTCTTTGCTGGGCGGTGTTGCTGGTGCAGCACAATTAGGCTTTGGTAAGATGCGTGGTAAGTCAGGCTTAGAAGATATTACATCTGAGCTAGATAAACTTACCGCACGTACCATCGAAGAGTACTCACCTATCATAAAAGAGAAAGACTCTGCTGAAGCTGCTAAGGCTATCGGTGATGCTATTGATAAGTGGAATGCTAAGGTAGAAAAAGGTACACCAGGCTACAAAGATATTGATGAATCACAGCTTATTAAAGAGATGATCTTTGGTGAACCTAATGATGAAGGTAAGATTGGTGGCCTTGCTGGTTTCTTTAGAGATAAAGGCTATCAGATCAGCAAAGAAGTACACGTATCAGATGTTATAACAAATGTTGCAAACTCTCTTACACAAGAAGAGCTACAAGGTATCAACAAAATCATGGGTAAATACACATCCATGCAATTCGGTAACCTGTCAGGCTCTCGTGTAAAGCTAGGCGATCTTATGGCTGCACGTTTGAGTGAAGCTGGTAAGACTTTGAACGTAGCATCACAGCTAAGCAAGATGATGGACGCTGGACTACTTGCTGCATCTAAGAAGATCGACGATCAGGTAGGCGAGATCGACGCTAAAGAAGCTGCTAAAGCTAAGGGCGCTGACAAACTACGTTATGGTCAATCAGTGTGGAAACGTTTACTTGTTTCATCCCCAGCTACAACAGCATTGAACGTTGCAGGTTTTGGTCAGTTCTACATTGGGCAGACTATCGCTGATCTGTTTAGCTCTACAGCCTTGATGACACAGGGCTTAGCTCAGTTAGCAACAAACAGAAAAGCTGCACAAGAAAGCTTTAGGCAAGCCGCTGCACTACGTATGGTACAGGCCCAAAAGATCCGCAACCTTCTAGACCCTTACACTACACACGATGCGTACATGAAGTTCTTAGACGAGAACAAAGATGTAGAGAAGATCTTGTTTGAAACTATGGCGGGTGGCATTGAACAGAAAGCTAGTCGCTATGGCATAAACCCTAACGATCCTACATACAGAAAGATTGAATCAGTAGCTAACGCAGCTAACCAAATCACTGGTGTTAGGGTTCAGGATACCTTTACTAAGTCTCAGATGTTCATGACAGAGATGGATAAGTATCTACGCTTAGAGAAAGGCATGACTCTAAAAGAAGCTATGCTTTCTGATGATACAATCATTGATGAAAAAGTGATCCAAGCGGCACTAGATGGTACACTTAAGTCTGTGTTTGCTAAGGACTACACAACAGCAGAACAGCCAGAGCTTGTACGTACTGCAGCTAAACTTGTGGAGAACCTATCTAACACCCCAGGCATTGGTACACTGATACCCTTTGGTAGATTCTTTAACAACGTTCTAGCTACAGCATATCAGTGGTCACCCCTAGCTGCGCCTGAGTTAATACTCAAGCCGTTCTACAAGAAGATTGCTAAACAGGAAGCTAGAGATATAACTGAGATGGAAGCCTACTCACGCATGGTAGTGGGTACCACTGGTATTTTACTTGCATCAGAGTATGACACCCAGCGCAGAGAACAAGGGCTTGGTGTGTATGAGGTAGACGTAGGTGGCGGTACTATTGTAGATGCTAAGAACACGTTCCCCTTCTCTGCATTCCTTGCAGCAGGGCGTATCTTCAACATGAAGCGTAACAACGAGACTGTACCCCCTGAGCTTATCCAAGAGCTAGGTACACAGGTGGCTATTGGTCAGGTGGCACGTGATGCACAATTCGGCAATGACTTAAACAATCTTATCGACATCATGATTAACGCTGATGAAGGTGCAAGAGGTGCTACCTTTGATGCGTTTGCTAAGGCTGCAGGTAACTTTGTAGCAGGTACTACACGTCCTTTGGATGCGTTCAATAAAGTTGTAGGCTTTGCTATGGGTACAGATGGAGCTAAGGATGTACGTCAAGCAGATGGATTCAACATCTTTACTCAAACATCTACTAAATACATCGACAACATTCTAGAAGCATTCATTGATAAGACTGATACCATCACTGGTGAAGACTTAGCTGTGGCTACACGTGAAGGAGAGATCTATGATCCTAACCCATTCGCTCGTCTGTTTGGTATTACTATTAAGCCAGGCCGTACTGCTACAGAGAAAACGTATTCAATGGCAGAGATGCAACCTTGGACAGCAAACGAACGTACCAAGGTACCAGCATACGACAAAGCTCTGAATGCTATGCTTGCTCCAGTCTTAGAGCAGCAGACAAACAGACTACTTGCTACTGAAGAGTTTACCAAAGGCAACCTTACCCAGCGCCGTGCAATGCTTAAGAAAGTAATGCGTGATGCTAAGAAGCAAATCAAAGAGCGTATGGAAAAAGGATACGGTGGTAGCGAGAGCGTACACCTACGCATGGTTGCTAAAGCTAATAGCAAATACAACAAAGAGATACGCAACGAAGCAGCAAAGGCTATGAAAGAAACCTTTGGCATAGAGGGTAGCTTAGAAGATTATAACTTCGCTGAGTTGGATCTGTTTATGGAATACGCAGATTATCTAAACGATATGTATCAAGAGGCTGCTAGTTTTTAGTGCCGTGACATTCGGCTGACTCCTCTGCCCACAACGTACAAGCTTGCAAGTGTGTTTTGGCTTGATCTGTTTCGTGGCAGGGGTGTAAGCTGTTATCAATGTACTCTTCTACATAAGTGATATACTCACGTAGTTGCTCTTTAAACTGCGCTCTCTTCTTGACTATGTGTTCCATAGCTTCTTGTTCTAGTTTCATCCTAATCTCTCTGCATAAGAAAACAAATCAAGGGGTTTATCCTCTATTTGTTTAGGCTCTTCTTTAATTGTAACACGTACAACAATGGAGTCCAAGACTTTCTTTGCTTGATCTACAGGCAGCTTGAACCACTCACCTTGAACTTCAGTAGCTAACTTTGCTGCTTTAGTGTGCGCTTGCTGTTCTGCTTTACGCCTGTCGTCAGAATATACACTGTATTCTAAGACATAATCTCTAAAGGGACTGCCTGTTTGATAGCCTTTTAACCTGTCTTCTGCATCAAAAGCCATACCTATTTTAACCCAGCCAACCCATGCTTTGTTTGTTATAACGTAGACGTAACCTATCTTACTGTCGTTATTCTCCTTTGAAGAGACAACGCTATCGTCTAATATCTTATAATGTCCAGGCTTAAACATCTTGTAGCGTGGGTCTTTTCGTGAAATGTACTTACCATTTATATATAGAGCTAGTGGGTTATTTACTTTATTGTTTTTGGAATTAAAACTTTCTCTGTAACAAAGCTTACATATACACTGACCTCTATTCTTAAATGATGGCATCCAGTTTTCATCACTCAAAATTACATCACACTTGTAGCATTTAGCCATTTTACACTTCCCTACATAGTAAAGCCTAGCAATCACATCGACTGCTAGGCGTTTTTGTTTTAAGCATCTGGATTGATTTTATCTTCTACGTACTCGTAGCCTTGTTTAGCTTTATCCCAGCCGTACTGTGCCGCTGGTTCTACTACTTCAGTAATTACGCCAATGGTTAAGCCGAAAGCAGTAAGAGTAACTAAGATAGTTTCTAACATGTAAGGTATTCCTTTAGTTCTGTGTACCCTCCAATGTGCGTCCCCTTGTCATTGAAGATCTGTGGTACTGTGGTTATACTGGAACGCTTCAATAAGTATAGCAACCATGCACTAGACTTAGATTGAATATTGTATTCTACATACTGGATGTTATTACCCTTCATCAGAGCTTTAGCATCATCGCAGAAGTTACATTGATCACGTGTTATTATCACGTACATCTTTTCTCCATTTCAGTTCATATAACAGTTTCTTTTGTTCGTATTCAGACATTACCATCCAATCACGTATCTCGTCAACTGTTCTCTTACACCCCACACACTCGTCGTTTTCAAGGCGACATATACGTATGCAGGGTGAAGGTGTTTTACCTAGGCGGTGAGGTCTACGATTTCGCATGAGTCACCAGAGCAAGCCATTGTCTGCATCGCTACAGTATTATCCTCTTGCTCATACTCAGATAGCTTAGTCCAGTCTACGTTAGCTGGCATCTTAGCTAGTAGCTCTTCGTACTCTTCCTTAGTGCAGTCCTGATAAGGTGCCTGCTGATACGTATGATCTGAGTGTGGCAAGAATGACACACCTGACATCTCATCAAAGTATTTGTACACGAATGCACCCACCTCTAGCCACTCGTGGTCACGCACTGAGATAGTCACCGATGGTTTGTGCTCACACCAGTGTCTCTGATACGTTAACCACATCTCTAGCTGTTCGATAGCTGTCATATCGTTACGTGTCACAGCACCTGCAGGTGACTTCATTGGGAAGCTGAACACTGTAGTGGTGTCCCCTTTAAATACACAAGGCTCATTTGGGATACCCTGATCAATCATCATCTGTGTTAGTGGGTCTTTGTTATCACCACGTACAGTGCGGATATAAAAGGGGCTATGACGAGCGTGTATACCACTGGCGCTGTCCACCAACTGCGAGACAGTACCTGAAGGTTTGACGCAGGTAATTGAAGCGCTATGAGGGATACCAAGACGATCAGCCCACTCAGCGTTAGTGGCGACAGCAATGTTTCTAAGATGCTCAAGAGTCTTCTCCAATCCTCTGTTCTTACTTGTTAGTAGTGGGTTGTCCATGATGCCTGTAAGAGACACACCTAGTAGACGCTCTTCCTCTGTGTTCTTCTGCCATACCTTACGTAGATAAGGGAACTTTGTTAGAGTTGACTGGATAGTACCAAGGATTGTGGCAAGTTTGACTTTGCGTTCCAAATCTTCTATGGAATCTGTAGCACGTACCACACACTCAGTGAGATTACAGAACTGATAAGGACGCAAAATGATTTCACTACACGGATTCGTACCAAAGTCGAAATCAGGGTTACGTCTACCAAACTTAGCCACCTGTTTCTTAGATGCTTCACGGTTGAACACTCCACGCTCACCAGACTTTGACTCTACAAGAGCAATCCACTCACGCATGAATGTCTCTACATCAGGCTTCTCAGTGTATGACACAGAGTTGTTAGCTAGTGCACGGTGCGCTGCAGTTTCCCACCACTGTCCTGACTTAGCGTGACGCATACGGTCATCACTCAGGTTAGACAGAGAGATCATAGCACTACGGCGTACACCACCTACAACAACAATCTGACCAATGAAGCACATAAGGTCATGGCATTCTAGTGAAGACAACTTACGTCCTTGCGCATTCTTAAACGTAGACACAGCGAAGTTAAACAGTTCTACTAAAGGCGCTGGGCCTGACGCACGTCCACCAAATGTTTTTAGCCTGGCACCTGCAGGACGAACCTTCTCTACGTTCCACTTAGGAATCTCACCAGCCCACAGGAGAGCAAGAACTTGACGGAAAGCCTTAGCCCAACCTTCTTTACTATCCCTAACCATGACGGTAGTTTCACTGTCGTAGAGCGTAGGCACTTCGGGGAGCTTAGATATGTATTGTCGTTCAACAGAGAAGCCGACTCCAGTACCACACAAGAGGATATACATCGCTTCGTCGAAGCTCTTAGGGTCATCTACGGGTAGATATGAACAGTTGTAACCTGCTGTGTTATCACGCTCTAGTGCAGGGCCAGCAGTCATCATAGCTCTCATGGATGGCATGATGTCTAGGCTTAGGATAGCATCACGAATCTGATTAATATATGAGTCGTCACCTGCTGCTGGACGCACAACGTTATCCATGTAACGCTCTACTGTTTCGTCCCAGTTCTCACGCCCTTTGCCATCAAAGTATTTAGCGTAACGTGACTTGTGAATGAATGACTGATAGTCTGTTGGTAATAGATTGCTCATTTCTTTTTAGTCTCCCCTATGGCAATAAACATAAATCCTAACACAATAATAAGTAGGATAGATATAGCTGTAACTACTGAAGTTATCATCGATTATCCCCACTTCCTCTTAGTTTATTTCGTTTCTGTCTGTCGTCTAGCTTCTGGATGTTAAGCTCTAGCACTTCCTGCAGTCCACGTCCATAGATGTTTGCTAGTGCAGTGGCATAGAATACCACATCACCAAGCTCTTTCATAATCTCTTCATTAGAAAAGCGGCTACTGTCACGTACTAGCTTCTTCATCTTCTCTGCCACTTCACCTGCCTCACCAACAAGGCCAAGTGTGTTCTCGTACAAACGCTCTTGCCCTTTAGTAAGTATCTTCTTTTCTACCCACCCTGAATAGAAATCTGCCCAATTAACAGGGTCAGCATCTGGAAACATATCGTAGTAACCCATGCTTTCTAAGTCCTTCTCACTTATCATCCTCTTTCCTTCACTACTAAGTTCTCTATCTTAATGTCATCAACATCATACATGACATTAGTTATCAGATCATATATATCTTCCTCGTGATTATCCTCAAACGAAGAAAGTATATTGTTATCATCATCAACCTCTACAAGGTATGTAACACTAAACTTCTTATTCATTTGTGTTTCTCTTTGTATACCTCAATGAGTTTGTTTAGATACCACTGAGCCTTCTCTAAATCTTCAAGGCCATTCTTGTAACGGTAACGCCATATATACTTCATGATGTTACCTTGTAGATACCCTTCACTTTGCTCATTAGTTGCAGCTAAGATAGCTTCTATTGCTTCAATGCCACCTGCATTATAGTGTTGTGGTTTGTTTACTGGATCAATGTGTTCCATCTTACCATCTAGTCCTACTACTATGTTCATGCATTACCCTCTGTCTTTGTCCATCTGTGCAGCTTAATAATGTTATCTTCTTTTGAGTATTTCTTCTCGTTCTCTATCTCTTCTACAGTAGCTTGGTATTGCTTAGGGAACATCTCTTCTAACAGAAGTTCTTTGTAGTAATCATACTCATCTAAGAACTCAGGGTTATCCTCTAAGAATCTCTCTGTTGCTGCCATAGTAATAGCCATGTCCATAGAGTGTGCCATAGCATCTCGTTCTTTCTCATCACCAAACAACAAGCCTGTATGTATAGTACCAGTCCAACCTTGTTCATCTACAATAGGTGTAAACACTATTGCTATTTGCCCTGGATCTAATTTCATCACACTCTCCTTTTGACTTTGAGTCTTTGTTCTTTTGAGCGATTACCTTTCTCAAGTAACCAACCTTCAGGTATGACACGATGCGCCCACTTGAAACCTTTCTGCTCACACCAATCACAATACCTAGACTTAGCCCCCTTGTAAAGCTTAGCGTTAGCGTTACTAAATACAAAGCGAATGTCTAGGGTGGGGTGCTGTCGTTGTATCTCAACATGCTTGCGTCTATCTGCAGCACTGAAGATGCCTTTGGTTTCGATTATGATACCGTTGTCTAACTCAAAGTCAGGTGTGTAGGTGCGGTACTTAAGATCTTCCCATTCAATCTTAAGCTTCTCGTACTCAACTTTCTTTTGTCTAGACTTAAGAAAAGCAGCAGCCTCTTCTTCAAGGCCACTGCGATAAGTACGTTTAAGATGTCTGCGTTTAGTCGCCATCAGACTCTTGATCTGGTAGCTTCTTTACTTCTTCTTCTGCAGGTGTCTCTGCAATCTGCACAATCAAACCGCCTAACTGATTACAACGTGCATCAAGTACACGCATCAGGTAGTCCATACGTCCCATCTCTTCACGAGCTATGTTGATCTCCTGATACATCTTCATCTGATCTTCATTGAAGTCATCAGTGTAATAGTCTTTTTCATTGATAGTTAGTTTAGGCATTGCCATCTCCTATAAATACGTAGTCCACTTCTGGTGGGGTTGTTGCTTTAGATACCCGTGAGGGTAATGATTGTAGTGTAGGGTGACACTTATGTTTGAAACTACAAAACTTACATGCGCTGGGTAGTACTAGGTTACCGCTTGGCTTTTTGTAGTATGTCTCAGGCACTGGTTCAAAGCAGCGCTCAAAGGGTTCATCGTTGTCAAGATAATCTACTAGGCTTTGAATGTCCTGTAGTACTGCATCCTTGTCTACTTCAGATGCATCAACGTACTTGAACTCACCATTACCTTTGTTGACTACCCACCAACCACCAACATCTTTACCTGCTGCTGTAGCGTAACCTACTAACTGTGCTATATATCCAAAGCTGTCGCCATGTGACAAAGCATCGAAGGACGCAAACTTATTTTGATAGGACCAAGGTGATGCAGACTTAACGTCATCAATCTTACCGTCCATCTCCATGTCGTACTCGCCTTTGATCTCTCTGCCATTGGCTAACTTGAGTGTGACAACATCGTTGTCTTTAAACTCAGCACCTGCAGCACGTAGCAATCCTTTGAACACAGCCTCAACGATGTCGCCTAGGATCATGTTCATCAGGAAGTGTGGTGGCAATGGAGTCTTATCTTCAGGGTCATTCTTCTCAAACCACAACTGGCACTTAGGCTTTCCAATGTTAGACATACGTAGACGGAACTCGTCACGTGGGCCGCTATTGAATTGCTTATGCATGGCAGCTTGGACATCAGAGGCGACTTGTTCAGCCACCTCGTTTGACATCTTAGCTTTACCAGCCATAGCTAATTGCAAGAAGCTATAAACCTGTAGCTCTGCTGGATGATTCATTAGTCTACATCCACATCCACAAAGTCATTGTTGAGGATCTCTTGTACTAAGTCCTCGTCTTCATCTGTGTGAGCCTTAGCACGTTCATGGTGTAGATCAAGGATCTTACCGTTGCTGTACTCAATCAGTTCAATGAAGTCTTTGAGCATTTCATTGTCACCTTCAACGATGTCAACCTTGTCACCAATAGCTGCACTGATCTTGCCAAAGGTAGCACCTGTAGGAATGCTATCCTCAACGCCTGACAACTTAATAGTAGACATGATAGGTAACATGTTCTTACGCTTGAGTGCATTCATCACACCGTTGATAGACTTCAGTGAGTCACGGTTCTTTACATCCATAACAAATGGAATGTCACGATATGTTTCATAGTCTAGTGCTTCACCCTTGTCATTGACTGGGTTATCTAAAGACACAGTACCATAGTAAACATTGACACGCTTCACACTACGGATGACTTGTTTGGTTGCATCAGGTAGTGCGTTGAAGTCTTCGATCCAACCAGAAGGGCGGCCTAGGTTGAACCCACCAATGCTATCCTTCATGTCACCATTCAGTGAGTTAGCTAAGACAGACTTCTCCATCTCTTCAGTCTCGCTGTTCCAGCGTTGCCATTGTTGGCGCTGGGCAAAGATGCGCACTGTGATACCATCGCTGTACACTTTCTCTTCGCCACGTGTAAGGATGAATGAACCAACAGAAACAACATCTGTCTTAATCATCTTACCGTTAACTTCAATCTCACCTTTGAGTGGCGAGTGTAGCATACCAATACGTGCAATACTTGGGGTAGCTTCACCACCACCAGACATTGATACACCCATTAGTTCTGCCATTGATTGCCCACGCTCTTGGGCTACTGCTAATTCTGTACTCATTTTAGTACCTTTCTTTAAAGTCAAAGAGCCTTAGTTATAGCTCATACATCAACTGTGTCAAGCCAATTCGGTCCTATTTTAGCTTCTAATAATAGGGGTACATTCATCTTGACTCCATACTTCTCTTCTACGAGATCGTTGATACCTTGGTTAAGTAGTTCTATTATGTGTAGAACTTTATTTGTTTCATCTGGATGTACATCTACCACCATACTATCGTGAACTGAATTGACTACACAAGAATGTAACGGTTGTAACAATTCGTGAAGTCTATTAAGTACAACAGGTACGACATCACCTGTGGCAAACCCTTGCACTGGGTAGTTCTTGATCATGGTGAAGTGACTAGGAGATCCATTATCCCTGCGTCTTACATCAGGGAAAGCATACTGTCTGCCAGATACATTAGTGATCTTCTGGAAACGTATCGCCTCTTCTCCTAGGTTCTTGTGCCACGCCGCTACTCCTCTGTACTTTTCGACGAAGTGATGGTAATAGGCGGCTTCAGCTTTTGAACGTCCATACCCAGTGGCTCCAAAGAGGGGAGCGAAGGTGTGCGCCTTTGCTTCCTGGCGGGACGTTTGTTGCCCTGCTTCAGTAATGACTTGCGCTGTGTAGGCGTGTACGTCAAAACCTGTTTCGATTTCTCTGATTGCTGTTTCGTCTTGCGCGAGGAACGCCGCCGTGCGGAATTCGAGTTGGGCAAAGTCTGCCTCCATGATTGAGCCACCGTCCCAGCGCGATACAAACACCTTCTTCACAGGGAATGTACCACCGCGTGGCATGTTTTGCATGTTAGGGTTACGTCCACTAAAACGTCCAGTGGCAGTGATGTGCTGGGTTAACCCTACGTGTAGGAATCCATCGTGCTTGGTGTAGTTAGCTATGCCCTCTACAAAAGAACTAAGATAACTACTAATAGCAGAGAGGCGTTTAAGATCGCTAAGAAAAGATTCAGCATCATGCATTCCATTGTTTCTAGCAGTCGCAATAAGAACATCTAAGTTCCCCTTTCCTGTACTGAAGCCGTTAGCACTGACCCACTCTTTACTGGGGGCTGTGAACTTAAGTCCTGCGACTTGTGCAGTCTCTTCTAGTTTGAAACCACGTGCATCACAGTCCTTACATTTGTTAGGTTTTGCATACCTTTCGCCATTCTTCCTTACTTTATACGTTTTACCTTGCCCTTCACATGTAGGACAGGTGTACGCTTTTGTACGATAGATCGTTTCACTATTCGCTTTGACTGCTTCTTTGTATTCTTGAACAGTTGATGTATAGTCAAATAGCTGCGCCCACTCCCTCTTATTCTTAATGCGTTTAGAGAAGATGACTTGTGACATCTGCTCAGGCGAATTAAGATTGATAGGTGTCGCGCCCATAAGTTCCCTGACCTTGCGCTGGAGACGATCTTCGATCTCTGCTTTCTCTTTTTCAAAGTCATCTCTTACTCGCCCCAACTCTTGAAGATCAACTTTGATTCCTGACATGTACATTCTGGTGAGGGTTTTACAGGTTTCAAAGGTTGTGTCTCTAATTGTTCTAAGACTAGAGGACTCTGGTTTGGAGTAGTCTTCTTCGATTGCGTGGAACAACCCGCTAGTTGTGAGAAGGTCATGCCTAAGATAAAAGCTAAGATCGTTGAGAGGAATCTCGTTAGTATTAAAACCCTCCTTGAAATACCGTTTGAGTGTATCATCTTTCTGTACCTCTAGTTGCCTACGCTCGGCACATGCAGCCAAGCTAAGTGGTGAACGCTGTCCACGATCAAGCACATACTCTGCCAACATCGTGTCATATATAGGTCCATCATACTTGAATCCACTTTCCCACAGCCACATCAGATCGTGCTGCGCATTGTGCATAATCAGTAGAGTCGTCATGTCCAAGATACTTTGTAGCACAAACCTTCCACGTCCTTGCCTGTCCTGGTACTCATCGTGATCTAACGTGATTATGTTTTCATTCTTCCAGTTGTCTACGTCTAGTGTACCTACCTGTACTAGCTGATTGCCTATCTCAAATGGATCTAAGTGATCCTTACCGTTCCGTTTGGTGATGCTGTTCTCAACATCTAATACGTTTCTCATGTCTCACCTCTTTGAATAGACACAGGGACCGTTTTAAGCGCAACATGCGTTCCAATTATGTTACAATATGTCCCTGTGCCTAACTTATGCTGAATAGATAGAGCGTGATCCGTCTAACATACAGGTGATCTTCCCTTGGTACCCATTCAGTTTATTCTTAGCTAGGTTGAGGTACCGTACTGGGTCTTCATCCTCACCCTCTGCTTGTTGTGTCTTACCAATCAGGATCATTAGGTCAGCCTCTGCAGCCTTGCCTGTCTTTGATCCTTCCATCATGGCTTGGTTTAGGTCAGCCTTACCTTCAGCCTCTGCTGATAACTGTGACATCCATATCACACAGCAATCGTATTGCTTAGCTATGTTACGTGCATGGATAGCTGCAGTCTTGAGCGTGATGTCGCTACGCTCACTACTAATATCTGCGAACTTGTCACCCATGTCAAGTACTACGATGTCGGGCTTCTCTTGTTTTACTACAGCCTCAACCCATGCCATGCCCTTACCTGTGCTATCTTTGAATAAGACGTTACCACGAATAGGTTCATAGCGCATGTTAGCTAGGGCTTTGTTCTCACGCACCTCTTGCATAGTCATGTTAGCAGAGGCGCTGATGTACCGTGCAGCCACACGTGTGTATGCTTCTTCATTACACAGAACAATACACTTGGCACCTTGATGTGCAAACCCTTCAGCACCTGCTAGTAGAGAGGCATGGAAAGAAGTTTTTCCAGTGTTAGGACGAGCGCCAACCAAGACGAGATGACCACCACTAACACCTTCCACCCTACGAGCCAAGGAAGATATGTTGAACTTCCATTTGGATTCCAGAAGCGTGGCATCAAGTATTGTGTCAAGACTATTGTCATCCCAGTCAACACGAAGGTTAGGAGTAAAGTCATCTTTGTAATCCTCTAGTAGTTGTCGCAAAGGTTCAAGGCTATTCTCTGTACCGTTAACAAAGTCAAAGCCTAAGTTAGCTACACGATCACCGACATGCTGTTGGAATAGCTGTGATAGCGTGTCCTGTGCTATCTCTTCTTTGATTGGTTCAGTGATACTGATACGCTTAAAGAGATCTTCATAGGCACCACGTGTAGCTGTAGTCATGCTTGCGTTCATGCGATTGAACACAGCTTCGAGATCAGCAACTGTCATGTCGCCATCATAAGCTTCCATCGCACCATCCAAGGCTTGCTTTATCTTGCGCACATCTTTGCTGAATATTTTGTCAGGGCATTTGATACCCTTGTGTCTATCGTAAAAGTCACGATTGAGTAGCGTCTTAAGTAGAGCCAGTTCCATCATCGTCTATGTCTCCTATTAGTATTCTATAATATACTTCCAATGCAGCCAGGGGCCAAGCTATTGCGAAGCGAATCGGTGCACCTGTATCTTCCTCGTCTACAGGTGACGCTAGATAGCGCAGGAATGGTATCGCAAACAAGTACATAAATGCAACACCGTATAAAAAGTTAATCATTACTGTTTGCCTTAGCTCGTTCCATTGCACGTTTACGTTCTTCTTGTGTGAATGGTAGTATAGCTTTTGTCTTGTAGTCTACCACTACTCCTGTGTTCCAACGTGCAGCTTCTTCTTCCGCATCTCTCTTGTTGTGGAATATCTTTGGCGCTGGGTGGTTGTAGAACATGTTTGCGTTAGCTGGTACATACATCCAGTCACCATCTACATCTATCATTACTGCATACTGCTTCATGTTTCCATTCTCCATCATGTTAGCTCTATCAATGAACCACTCGTTAGGTAGTGGCTTGCGTCCTTCTGGTAGTTTACTCATCTTCCACATAGCTCCTGTAAGTTTTCCATATCCTCTGGCATACGGTATTTAATATCATCAGATAAGCTCAGGGCTTTAGCTTGCTTACCTGTCCATAGTTCTATCTCTCTGCGATACTCAATAGTCTTACCTACTGCATCAGGATCAAGGGCTATGACCGATTGGTTATACTCACCTATCTTTTCAAAGTGTCTGTGATTCATAGTGGTACCTAAGATAGCCATACAGGTTACATTGGATAGCTCTTGATATGCTACGATAGCAGAGATAACATCCTCTACAATTAGCATGGTGTCGCCATCACCTATAGTGTAGTAGTGTGCTGCACCTGTGTAGCGATACCACTTGGGCTGTTTCCTAACACCAACCGCACGTCCTACTGCGTCAATCATACGTCCCTTATGGTAGATAGGAAAGACAACACGCTCTTGTTGTACGTCATAGTATGTACCACCAACGATACCCCAGCGCCGTAAGAATCGGTTGTGCTTGATATGTTGTGGTGTAGGTATAACTAACTGGGCAGGTAGCTCCATAGTCTCTATCTCTTTTGGTTGTTCCTCTTGCGCTGGGCGCATGTGTCGCCGTATCTCAGCGGCAGTCATGTCTGTGTCAAACCTACCACCAACGTCACAGCCTAGCTTGTAACAGTTATACTGCAGGACTCCTAATTCGCAAGAGGCAGTGAAAGTATTCTTGCCTTTACAGAACGGGCAGTCGCCACGGTAAGGGCCAAGGGCTGAGACAGACTCAGCGTATTCTCTGTGTAGTTTCCAGTTACTCTTCTTCATTGTTTTTAGTCTCCCAATACTTCTTACTTTCCTCTAATGTCGTGTAGTACGTATCTATAAAATGTTCTATACCTTTAGAGTGATAATGCTTACGTCTTTTATCACTGCCCCACATACCCGTTGTGTAATAATAGGAATATCGTGGAGCATACCTATCTTTAGGTTCTTTTTCTTTGTAGATGAAAAACATTTTAGGATGGTCAACGTATATATAGGCGATACCTTTTTCATCTAAGTATTCCTTTACATGTTCCACACTCTGATGGGTAAATTTTCTAAACTTAGGTTCGCCATTACTTTTACGGCCTACGTATTCCCATTTTCCTTCATTCATCTTCATCATTACCTCTCGCTGCTAGTGCCTTAGTCGCACCGCTTAACGTGTTTACCATGTAAGGTTTAACTGACGCAATGTTCTTGTGTCCTGTAACCTGCATTATGTTAGCCAAGTCTACGCCACCCTCCATCATCTCTGTCACAGCAGTACGCCGCAAGTCCATAGCATTTAGTTCACGTGGTAGATTAGCTTCGTCTAGTATCTCATTGATAAGTATAGATACTTCTTGTTTATCGTAAGGCGTATAAGCTCCAGCACGTGGTCTAACTCTTGGCGCTACGTACTGCTGAAACCCAAAATCTTCCTTCTGCTGACGCAGCATAGCACACAACCCTTGAGATATAGGGAGATGTATCTCAGCGTTACGCTTGGATTGTGTCAAGTCAAGACGACACAGATCTAGGTCAACGTGATCCCAGGTGAGAACCCGCATATCACCTACACGCTGCCCCCAATCATATGCCATGTGGACTATCAAGCTAATGCTGCGCCAACGGAAGTCGCTGTAACCTGCCTCAAGGAATTGATGCACCTGTTCACGATCCCACACAGTGCGGCGAGGAGCTTGAGCCACTGTCTGTATGAGTGCTACTGGGTTGTGAATCATAACGTCATGACGCATAGCGTGTTTCCATGCTGCTGAGAGCACGGACTTACGATAATTAGCAGTACGAACACCTGTGTCCAGCCAGTGTTCATATGCTTGCGTTACATGACGCACCTTGAGTTTGTCACAGCGATAAGCCCCAAGGTCTTTGCCTTCAACGCTCGTATTGATAACCGCCATAAGGTGGATCTCATAGTCGCGCTGTGTACCTAGCTTTAACCTACGGAACGCAGAGGACGAAAGGAAAAACTCTACGATTTCTGCAAGCTTGGCATTGCCCTTGGGGATATTCATATTCTTGTCTCCTCAAATTAGTTTTAGTTGTACAGGTTCCTCATATATTTCGTCAAGTCTTGGGTGTAAGACCTCACTAAATTCTATGTCACAAAAGTTACCACAGTCAGGCATAATCATCTTCTGTTCTCTACCTGCATCAGGATCTAGTTCATCTAAGAACTTATTACGGATACAGCTATTGCCTACCTGACGTTCAGCCTTAGCCATCTTGTCGAACACTTCAGGGAAGTCACGGCGTACCTTGTTCCAGTATCCCATGCCACCCTTGACGCAGCCAATACAGTTGTTGTTACCATAGCCTAGCTCATACATGACAGGACGTTTGATACCTGCTTGTTCAAGATAGTACAGTGTCTCAGGCTTAGTCATCTTGTTCTCAATGAGAGGGAACAATGGCTTAGCATCAGGGTACTGCTCACGAAAGCGTATCGCTCTGTTGATTTCTTTCTTGCTGTACTCAAAGCCAAACACCTGACCATCATACTCAAGCTCACGCTCAAGACGTTGACGCACACGTTTCTTTAGTACAAGTGTACATCTAGCACCTCCTGGCCCGTTGACATAGTTATCATTTAGTATGACATCGAACTGGTCTTTGTACTTTGGAGGTGCGCGTTCAGTTATGATCTCTCTTCCGTACCACTCTTCGCATTGCTGCTTGAATCGTGCGTTGTCAGGGTGAGCGCTGTCGATAGCAAAGTAGATTGGTACTACATTGTCTACACCATACTCTTCGATAGCTAGTTTAGTTGCTACTGCGCTAGTAACTCCAGCGCTCCACCATGCAATGATCATCACCATTGTCTCCTTGTTTTCCAGTAAGACCAGCAGTAGTTGCAATGATCTGTACCGAATACTCCATCTATAAGCCATACGATATTAGGCTTACCGTTCCTCTTCCACTCCCAGTTCCTCGCTGAGAATGTCTGATTTAGATTGCCACCCAGGATAACGTTTGTCAATACACTGAGTGCAATCGCTACTCTCTTGATGTAATTACGCATCAGTTGTCCTTCATGTGCCTGTAGCATAAGTAGATAAACCCGAAGAAGTAAGCGAAGCCTACCGCTATGGGTAGTGCAAACATCAGAACATTGGATACCATACTTCACCTTTATCTATAGCTTCCTTAACTGGTGCAGCCTCACGTTCTAGCTGCTTACCTTTGACCTCATCGCCCTGCCAATACGCATCATCAGCAAGCTTCATCAGCCAATCGTAATGCTTTTGCGCTGGGACTACACGATTATCTTTATGCATGTTCTATAATCTCCAATACACAGCGTGAGAACTTAGTCCTCATCATAGATTCAGCGCTGCGTTTACAAGGTGTACTGTACCAACAGATAAGTTTACCTGCCATGTCGTAGAAGTTAACGCGATAAGTCATGACACTCTCCATACACGGTAGTCGTCACCTGCTGAGATACGCCGTGCTGTTACCTTGATACCTAAGTCTTTGGCTGCTTTACGTAACAGTCCACACTTTGATAGTGTCAACACTACGCTGTCACCCTTACCCATGTTCGCAATGAGTGCCTCGTATTTGTAACTACGCTTGCGTCCACCGCCCTTGCCAGGGATTGCGATGTCATGTTGAATTAGGAACTCTCCATTGTATTTGAATTTAGCCATAGTATGTCTCCTTCCATGCTGCATTCTTGTGTTTCTCTAAAGTAGGTGGTGCATCCACGTTACGTTTGTTTACGATTTGCTCACGCGCCCAAGAGTATGAGATGTTAAGCTCTCGTGCTGCCGCTGCTACGCTGTGGAAGTCTTGCCCCCACAAACGATAGGCACCTGTTACTTGTACTACACTAGGCTCATGCTTGAGTCGTTGATACATAGGTAAATGTTTAGGCTGCATTGTTTGCCTCACTGATTAGGTGGTAACGCTTGTAGCGTTGACGTGTCACTGGGTGTGCTTTCAATACTTTGTTGAACTTATAACCAAGCTCTTCTAAGTCATTGATGCGGCGTGACAGTGACATGATATTGTACTGCGTAATAGCCTCCAAGTTAGAGATACTACCTACTGTTTGTAGGTGCTTAACGATTGTCTTTAGTTGTGGTTTCATGATGATGCCTCCTTTTCCTTTTTGATTTCATCCATGATTTGAATAAGTGTATTCACTGAGTCACGAGGCATACGTAGTACTGTGCCTGTGTCTGTGTTGTTAACGATTACCTCACCAGTGTTATAGTAGTGAGCTTGCCAACCTCGTGTTAGGTCATATGATGTTAAACATTTCATGTCTTGTCTCCTTCTATCCTTTACCTAGGAAATATTTCTGTGTGTGTCAAGCATCTTCTTCAAGTATATACTCATCGTAAGAGTTTAAGATAGACACTAGTAAGCTAAGCTTTCTATTTAACTCACGGATTTCTTTATCCTTTTTAGCCTCGCCCTCACGACGATATTCTTCTATAGCTTTATACAATCTACTGAATCTGTGCTCTGTTTTGTGTACGTGCAGATACGATATGACATTAGTGTAAAGCTCTGTCCTACCATGAGCATGTGCCTCTGTCTTTGTCCTAAAGTGAACGACTCTTCTGTTGTGTACTTCATACACCCAGTTATCTGCATCAGGGTTTTTATATACCTCTGCACCTGGGTACCAATGATCTAGATTAGCTGACATTTAACTCTGTCTCCTTTGTATTGAACTCATACACGGCACGTGCAAACCCTCGTGGTGTAGCACTGCGTATATCTTTTGTGCGCTGGGATTTACCCCCAAGCTTTAGGTGTTGTGTGCTGTAGCCTGTAGGTTTGCAGGTAGGTAAGCGGTGTGGCATACGGAAGCCACCGCCTGTCCAGAGGCATGTCTTCTTGGTGTATGCATCCTTGGGTGCGATGTAGTCAGGCCACCGTGGATGTTCTGCCTCTGCGTCAGGGATGTATTCGCCATACTCATATGGGTGGAATGAGTAGTTAGGCTTGCGCCACAGCGTGGATAGTCGAGACACAGGGTTCTCAATAAAGTATGGTATCTCTAACGCCTCGAACAGTGATGCACACCACCGCGCATGGTTGCTTGCCTTGATCTGAAACTCAGGGTCACGCTCTGCCTTAGACTTGAAGTGTGCGGCACCTGACACAGCTAGGTCTGTGCATACTGGAAATGCCATGCCGAATACTACCTCTGGTTCTTTGAAGCCACGACTAGCTTTCCATGTATCTTTAGTGAACATGCGTTGCAGCTTTGCAATGTTATCAACATCCCACAAATCCATGTGCCAATACCAAATGCAACCGCCGCTGTCGTAGCGTTCTACACGTTCATAACCTTCATGCTGTATGTCAAAGGCATAGCACTTGTAACCTGCCTCTGCCCAAGGCTTGAGTGCCTCGCCTGTGAAGTCATATAGTGATAGTACGACACCTTTAGTCTTAGTCATGCCTCATACTCCTCTGGTTCTGGTTCATATTCCAAGGCAACATTATGCCAACCCTTTTTAGTCAATGTTACAAGAGCTTCAACCGCTGTGTGTAAGTCACTATGCCCTTCCCACGTAGTCTCAAGCTCACCACAAATCCATCCGTCATATCGGATAACCCAATGATCCATCATATTCTTACTAGCTCCCCATTGGTTGGTGAATCTGGATCGGTGTCCAGTTCAAAGTTAAAGTCTTCAGTGATCCATGACATGGCTGACATTACATCATCCCATGACTCTTCAGTCATTGCGTCAGGGTGTATCTTGCTTAGTGCCTCATACACTGTTTCAAGCCATGTCTTAGGGTCATATCTATGTAGCTCAGTCATTTTGCATACTCCTTCTCGTAATGCTTGAACCTGTCCACAATTAGGTTAAGTCTTTCATATGTTGTCACATCTTTGCGTAGCTTCTCAATGATACCCAGCGCACCATTGCATGAGTCACACAGTAAAGATCGCACCACCTTGAACTTGATGTTGTGCTTGTGGTCTACAACACACCTGAGATCTGGTGTATCTGGATCGTAGTTAGGTAAGTTCTTGTCGTTGAACTCTCTACGGCACCCATCACAGCACCCGTTCTGCCATTTGAATTGTGCCTCTATCCATTCTTGATCAACGCCATAGTGTTGACGCAAACGCTGTAGTCTTTTCTGTTCAGGTGTACTAGTCATTTCGCCACCTCAATAAAGCCAAAGCCTCCACCGTTGCCCTCTTCATCCATGCTTAGGGTAAGCTCTACCTTCTTCCCACCAAGGGACAGCGTGAATACAGGCATTGGTTCGAGTAGGTATTCATCCTCATACCACTTGAAGCCCACGATAGTGCCACCTATTAGTTGCTTATAGTATTTCTCAATGTTCATGATGTTGTCTCCTCACCATAGTATGCTGCACGCCATGGGTCAGCACTTGGTATATCTTTACCCTCCAATGCTTCCCAAATCCAATTCCAGTCACCGTCATATGCAGTACGTTTTATCAATACTTCACGGCGTTGGTTGTTGTTACTTTTGACAGTGATTACACCATCATACAAATCTACAGTGATACTCGCACTGCCACGTTGCTTAGCGTATTCCATTGTTATGCTACCTCCTGCACGAATCCTGTTGTGTCCTTCTTAGCTGCACCCTTAGCGTAGAGTGCAACGATCACACCCTTGGGGTCAAGAAAACGTAGATCGTCATTGTCACCGTTGATCACAGGACGTTGATCCCATTGCTTAGGGTAATTCTTGTCACGGAATACCACAGCTACATTCATACCGTTGTCTAGTGCCTTGTCTATCTGTGCCTCATACGTTGCACTATGAGCAGAGTAAGACCACGTTAGATGGTAGTTGGGTATATCTTTAGCACGTCTACGGTTAGACAGCTTAGTGTAGTCATACCATTGCACATCAGGGAAGTGTGTGAATATGTTCTCATCCTTGTGGTCTGACTCAAACACAGTGAAGTCCTCCCAGCGTATATCTGTCGTACCGTTTAGGCGTACCACAGGTTGAATACCACGCTTGACACAGTAGTTACGGAACTTAAGAACATCAGCGTATAGTTGCTTCATAAAGCCACGCCTGTCGTTATAAAACCATTGGGCTTTACGTAGTCGGGCTGACTGGACATTATTGAATGCACCACGTCCTGCGGTGTTTAGACAGCCTTTGATACATCCTGCCTCTTCAGCCATGGGACAGCTATTCATGTAGCGTCCAAGTGTTTCAACCCATACTTTGTAGGGTGTCATGTAAAGGATGGCAGTAAGGTATTCGCTACCATCACCCTTGATTGTCTTTGCGTTATTACCTACGCCTAGTAGTTTATATGTCATGTCATGTCCTCCATTGACCTAAGCTAACCACGATATTTCAGTTAGTGTCAAGCCTAAACTTTAACCAAGTATTCTAGCCCTGCCATGGCGAGATTGTTTTGGTGTTCTTCAAACTCTTCATCCGTAGCAAGTCTAGTGTCTTCATCCCATGCCATTAATTCATCAAGGGTATTCCATCCCAAGTCTGATTGGTTAGGGTTTGGTGTGTCGGTTAGTGTCCCATCATCTTGCAAATAAAAGGGCCACCCATCTGATGCAATATATAGTTTCATGTCGTTTCCTTTCAGACTATCCACAAAGTAGGGCAAGTCATATGCCCCACCAAAAGATATTCTGTTTTGTCCCGTTTGCACTTTCGCTTCCGCTAAGTCTCATCTGCGCATAGGCCACCCTTTCAGCCATGGACTCCACCCAATGAGACTGCATGTATATCATGCCACGTCATCAGGTATTGCCGCTTATCGGTGCAAGGTAGTCGTAACCACCAAGGGAATGTTTTTGCGTATTGTCGATGCCACCATTCCGTAGAACCATCGAGTGCAGCAAACAGTCGTCCAGTCAAGGTACACCTCTCCCAGTCAGCCAGGGCTGCTATGTCAAATAACGTTTGGTACAATCGCACCTATAAGCTTGTCTCTGTTATGTCGCACCTCCAATCAAAAAAGGGTTAACGGTTTAGTTTGTTTAGTTGAATGCAGTCTCTTTCAAGAGTGCTGATCGCTTAGGACGCTGAAACGCTTTGGATCAAGGGCTTTTGCCTACTCGCTGCGTTTCTTGTCGCTTTCGATGTACCAACTATGCGCCAAGATATTTCGGTTTGTAAATAGGTTTTTTCAACTATTTTATAAGTTACTGTTTTAAAACGATTCTTTTTGTAACTCAGGATGAAGATTTACGTTTTGTTCTGCTTTGTTGGTGATTCGTTCTCGTTATGCTTTGGTGTTCCTGCTTCGTTCTGTTGTCGCTTTAGTGGGTATATGAAAACGCGCACGCGACTAGGGGGATATGCTTTTTGAGTCAATGTGCATCCGTTCTGCGTTTGGCGCTTCACTCTGAGAATGTGACTTAAATATCACACTTTTTACGGATGAATTGATGCGATATCAGTATAAAAGTGTAGCAATTACAGTAACTTACTAAGTCAAACATTGGGAAAAACCACAAAGAGGCACTAGGGGGAGGGGGGCAGGCGAGGGCCATGCCGGGGTACTGGGTACGTATATATGTACAAGCACACAGAAGTGGATTTTGAAAGGGACAACCTATAAGTGTACACCAGTGTATATACATCACATTATGTTACAATATGTTACATTATACTAAATAGGGGGTTGACTGGGGGTATTTCCTGAGTATAACTGCGGAGCAGGAGCAATACAGTAACACTCTAGAGTAATTACATAGTAAAGTAATAAATAAAATATAGTTAAACTTAGATAAAGAGTGTTGCATATAGGTAAGTGGACATAGGTAGAGTTATTACTCTAGAGTGTAACAGTACTGTTGACAACATATTCTTAGTGTTGTAAACTTTCACCTAGTAACACATTAACAAAGTAACAAACAATAAGTGTTACACTATGGTACGTGTCACGAAGTATGTGTGTCACCCTTCCTCATGTCTCCCCTCCAACCACGTAGTTTGCGACACGTACCGCTTTTTCCTATAAAAGTGTTGACAATGCGTAATAAACAAATACAACTATATGCATCTGATAGAGTTATTGAAGAGTTCTATGAGGCAATAGCTAATAGAGACTCACGTAAATTAAGACGTATTCATATCCCCAAGAGTGATGTATTCTATGTTCGTGCTGCTATAGAAGCTGACACTGGTGTTAGATATACTTTAGATCACGTAGAGAGGGCTATGTACTTAGAGGGGATGCTTGAGCGTAAAGATGTCTTAGATCCAGACAGGAAGCGTGATGGCATTGATTAGGAGACACTATGGAAAACCTGAAGCTACCTATAGCTCTTGTAATGGCTATGGCTGCTCAACTAGCTGGCGGTGTGTGGTGGGTATCACAACAAGCAGCAACTATAGCTAGTCTAGAGGAATCCGTACAGCAGTTCGCTAGTAAGATGGCTGTAGAGGATAGCGTGAATCTTAAGCGTGATGTGAGAGACAACACCGATTACATTGATGGTGCATTCGCTGAGATAGAGGAATTGTGGGACGAGACTGATGAGTTATGGACTGAGCTAGATAGTTTAGTTGTTACTATAGGTGCTATAACAAAGTTACAACAACGTGTAGCTGTAATAGAGAATGACTTAAAGTATATCACTCGTGACCACAATGGTATGTTAGACATGAAGGGTGGTATGCAGTGACATGGCTATACTCGAAAGTATCGCGGCTGCGAATGCCGCTTACTCAGTTATCAAGACTGCTCTTGGCAACGGCAAAGAGACTGCAGGACTTATTAGCGCGGTTGGTAAGTTTCTTTCAGCGGAAGAAGACGTAAAGGAAGCTGTACAAAGAAAGAAGAACTCTCCTATCACAGCCATTACGGGTAGCTCTGAGGGAGACTGGGAAGAGTTCCAGCATTTAGAGATGTTGCGTTCTAAGAGGGCTGAGCTTGAATCCTACTGCCGTTTGTATGCTCCACCAGGTACTTGGGATAGGTGGCAGCAATGGCAAGCAGAAGCTAGGAAGCAACGCAAAACAGCTAAGCTTGCTGCTGAAAAAGCTAGAGAAGAACGTATGGAGTTCTTTGCTACCCTAGCTGGAATAGTAATAGCGTTCATTGTTCTTGCTGTAGGGTTATATTATTTAGGTGTTTACTTAGAGAAGTGGTAAGATGTGGTTCCTAGTTTGGTTTCAACTCATGAATGGTCAACTTGACTATTACCAATTAGGGTGGTATGATTCAGAACGTGAATGCCGTGACGCTAGAGAAAAGGCTGTCGTGTTAATGACTACTAACAACTCAGCGGTTGAATGCTTTGAGGTTAACAGAAACAAAAAGTAAGTATGTCTTGTATGACGATAGCGGCAAGGTGTTAATCTACACCAGTAACAAACGAATAGCTTTACGCATGATAGAAAAGCTAGGAAAGAAGAAACCAGATGGCAAGAGAAAAAGATCCAAGACTCGCTAGAGCAGGTGTATCTGGTTTCAACAAACCAAAGCGTACCCCTAACCACCCGAAGAAATCACACGTAGTTGTGGCTAAGCAGGGTGATACGGTTAAGACAATACGTTTTGGTGAACAAGGCGCGAAGACTGCAGGTAAACCTAAAGCAGGTGAATCTGATAAGATGAAAAAGAAACGCGCATCATTTAAAGCTAGACACGCTAAGAACATTGCCAAAGGTAAATTATCTGCTGCGTATTGGGCAGATAAGGTAAAATGGTAAAATGTGGATAGGTATATTATTAGTGTGTTTTGATCCTATGGCACTGTCATGTAAGGTCATAGCTAAGCCTGAGCCGTTCTATAGTGAAGAGGCTTGCTTGAAAGAGGCAGAACAAATTACAAACACAATACGTCAGGGTGGTGCGTATGCTACTCCACACTGCCATAAGGTTGAAGGAAATAGTGCGTAATGCCTGTAGAAAAAGTAAAAGGTGGTTACCGTTGGGGTAAGACTGGTAAAGTCTATAAGACCAAAGCTGCTGCAGAGCGTCAGGGTCGTGCCATCTACGCTTCAGGTTATAGTAAGGGTGGGAGCACAGTAAATGCTTCTGGTAACTACACGAAGCCTACCATGCGCAAGAAACTATTCGAACAGATCAAAGCGGGTGGCAAAGGTGGAAAGCCTGGACAGTGGTCTGCACGTAAAGCGCAGATGCTTGCCAAACAATACAAAGCTAAGGGTGGAGGATACAAGTCGTGAAAGCTCCACAGAAGTCCCTAAAGAAATGGACAAAGCAGAACTGGCGTACAAAAAGTGGTAAACCGTCTACGCAGGGCGCTAATGCTACTGGTGAACGTTACCTCCCTGCTAAGGCTATTAAGTCTCTTAGCGATGCTGAGTATGCCGCTACAAGTAGAGCAAAGCGAAAAGGCACTAAGGCAGGTAAGCAGCATGTGGCTCAACCTAAGAAAGTTGCAAAGAAGGTGAGGAAGTTTAGAAAATGAAAAAGAAGTGTCCAAAGTGTAAAGGCAAAGGTTGCTCTCATTGTGGAGGAACAGGTTACCATAACGATATGAACAAAGGTGGAATGATGGGTAAGAAGATGAACGAGGGCATGAAAGCTCTTAAGAAAGAAGCACCAGAGGTAGCTAAGAAGATGGGTTACAAGTATGGTGGTATGACTAAGAAGATGGGTTATGCACATGGCGGTCTAGCTTGTGGTGCATCTAACCCAGCAGAACGCCCAATGAAAAAGATGAAAAAGTAATGGCTAAATATTATCATAAGTATAAAGATGCACTAGAGAAACGTGGCTACACAGTAGATGAACACGGCATTGTACGTGATGCATATGGTAACCAAGCAGCAGGTGAAGATCGCTTTGGTAACGTTAACTGTAGCGATCCTAACATTACAGCTATCTGCATTGAAGTAGAAGAATCTGGTGTTTTAGCTAAACTAGCTAAGACTACAAAGAAAGCTGTAGAGAAAGCTAAACCTAAGCTGAAGAAAGTACGTGCACGTAACGCTGATGGTACACTACGGGGCGATGACCCTAACACACCAGACGTTAATGAGGCATGGACTTATATTGAGGACAAGTAATGTCTTTATTTAATCAGGGTAAATCTGCACGTACAAAATCTCTGTTCGGTCACAATGAAGGCACGACTACAGAGGACGTGTATATTTGCCCTAATAACTGTACTGCAGAGATTACGTATCTACACATTCATAACACTACAGGTAATACTAACATTACTATTGAGTGGTTTGTACACCCTAACAATATAGACTCTGCACTATCAGATAAGACAAATGCTGATTACTCTACGTGGAAAACATCAGGGTATACCTCACACTACCTAGAGGGTAAGAACTTAGGTGCAGGTGAGTATGTTACCTTTGCTGATATGGACCTTGTGCTACAACCAGGTGATAAGCTACAGATCACGCCTGACACAGCAGCACACATAGACACCATACTTACAGTAACTGAAACCTTTGTGCCTGTAGGGTAGCGGGTATGCAATAATAGGTACTACTACATGACCTAACCCTAAGTATAACTATCTCCGCACACACAAACAAAGGAGATCGTGATGCTTAACTTTCTAAAACGTGTATTCAAAGCTATTGAAGAAGCACAACAAAAACGCGCAGACTACATGATGCTAAATATGTTATCTGAGCGTGAACTACGTGACCTAGGTATTGGTCGCTCACAAATCAAGGAAATCATCTATGGCGAGGAATCTAACAGAAAAGCAGCAAAAGTTTCTTGAAGTACTATTCGATGAAGCTGGCGGTGATGTTGTTGCAGCTAAGAAACTGGCAGGTTACGCTCCTGAGTCCAGCACTACAGCAGTTGTGGAATCTTTAAAAGATGAAATCGCAGATAAGACACGTACTTACTTTGCTCGTAGTGCGCCCAAGGCTGCTATGGCTATGGTTGGTGCTATATATGACCCTACTGAACTAGGTATCAAAGAGAAGATGGTAGCAGCTAAAGATCTACTTGATCGCGCCGGGCTATCTAAGGTAGACAAAGTTGAGATGACTGCAAGTGGCGGTGTATTCTATCTGCCACCCAAAGAAGGTGAAAACCAATAATACCGCAACGAGACTTGGGGTACTGGCAATTACCTTTACCCCCAAAGAAACACAATAAGGAATGGCATCCTATAGTCAGGGTAACACAGAAGATACCCTTTGGCTATGAGCTAGATCCTGATAACGATAAGCTACTCTTGCCTATTGAGCATGAGCTAGATGCGTTAGAGCTTGCAAAACGACACCTCAAGCAGTATAGTTACCGTGCGGTAGCTCAATGGCTGAGTAAAGAAACAGGCCGCTACATATCACATATGGGCCTAAAGAAGAGAATTGAAGTTGAGCAAAAACGTAGAAAAGCAGCTACAATTAAACGCAAGCTTGCCAAGTGGCTCCAAGAAACCCTTGAGGAGATCGAAAAGCTCGAAACCCAAGGAGTCGGTGCCTACGCAGAGATTAGAGAAGACAGTAGAAGCACCAAGTAAAACTGTCCCAGCGCAAGTAGTATCGCCTGACTTTGACGTAGACATAGCTCAGGATATTGTGTTTAAACCCAACCCTGGCCCTCAAACAAGTTTCTTGAGTGCGTCAGAACGGGAGGTGTTATACGGTGGTGCAGCAGGTGGCGGTAAGTCATATGCGATGCTTGCAGATCCACTACACGGTTTGAATGACCCTAACTTTTCTGGACTACTTGTACGTCACACCACAGAAGAACTAAGGGAACTCATACAGAAATCTCAGGAGTTATACCCTCGTGCCGTACCAGGAATCAAGTGGAGTGAACGTAAGTCTCAGTGGACTAGCCCGAAAGGTGGACGACTATGGATGTCTTATCTCGACAAAGATACAGATGTCACACGCTACCAAGGTCAGGCTTTTAACTGGATTGGATTCGACGAACTTACTCAATGGTCTTCACCTTACGCTTGGGATTATATGAGATCACGTCTACGTAGCTCAGCACAACACTTAGGTTTGTACATGAGAGCTACAACAAACCCAGGCGGTGCTGGACACCAGTGGGTGAAGAAAATGTTCATTGACCCAGCGCCATCAGGTAAAGCTTTCTGGGCTACGAATATTGAGACAGGAAATACTATTACGTTTCCTGAGAACCACAGTAAGGCTGGTCAACCTTTGTTCAAACGCAGGTTTATACCTGCTTCATTGTTTGACAACCCATACCTAGCAGAAGCTGGCGACTATGAAGCGATGCTACTGTCACTACCAGAGCATCAACGTAAGCAACTACTAGAGGGTAATTGGGATATAAATGACGGAGCAGCTTTCCCTGAGTTTGACAGAACCAAGCATGTCGTGGAGTCTTTTGAAGTTCCCGAATCATGGGTTAAGTTTAGAGCTTGCGACTACGGTTACGGATCTTACACAGGGGTTATCTGGTTTGCTGTTGCACCCGACGAACAGCTTATCGTATATAGAGAACTCTATTGTTCTAAGGTTACTGCTACAGATTTAGCAGATATGATACTAGACTTAGAGAAACACGATGGTGGTATGAGATACGGTGTGCTCGACAGTTCTTTATGGCATAACCGTGGCGACACTGGGCCATCACTAGCAGAGCAGATGATCATGAAAGGTTGTAGATGGCGGCCCTCAGATCGCTCACGCGGCTCACGTGTCGCAGGTAAAAACGAAATACATAGGCGGTTGCAAGTAGATGAATTTACTGAGAAGCCTCGTCTTGTGTTCATGGATAACTGCACAAACACTATTGCGCAGATACCAAGCATTCCTCTGGATAAGCGCAACCCAGAAGATGTAGATACTAACGCAGAGGATCACTTGTATGATGCTTTACGTTATGGGGTTATGACAAGACCGCGCAGCAGCATCTGGGACTACAACCCAGCAACACAACGCACAGGCTTTCAGGCTAGTGATACAACATTTGGATACTAAGTATGGCAGAACAAGAAGAAATGTTTGAGACAGATGAAGTCGTAGCTGCAGAGAGCAGTGACGATAGTATCTTTGCAGAAAGATCTAGTGTAGTTACTTTTGTTAAAGATAGATACAATCGTGCTGAAGACGCACGTTACGCAGATGAAACACGGTGGCTAAAAGCTTATCGTAACTATCGCGGCATCTATGGCTCAGACGTACAGTTCACTGATACAGAAAAGTCACGTGTGTTTGTTAAGGTTACTAAGACTAAGACACTTGCTGCATACGGACAGATCGTAGACGTACTATTCGGCAACAACAAGTTCCCATTATCTGTTAACCCATCTATTCTGCCAGATGGTGTATCAGAAGCTGCACACATCAATATTGACCCTAATGCAGATAAAGCGGGTGGCTCACTTGCTGCCATTACAGAGCAACGCCCAGCGCAACCCTATCTTATAAGTGGCGACACTAAACTAGAACCAGGTGAGACACTTGTAGATCTACAGGCACGTCTAGCTGGTATGCAAGGTAAACTAGAAGGTGTATCTGATAAGATTGTTGAAGGTGAAGGTACAACACCTACTACAGTTACATTCCATCCTGCTATGGTAGCAGCTAAGAAGATGGAGAAGAAGATACACGATCAGCTACAAGAGAGTGGTGCATCTACACACCTACGCTCTATGGCTTTTGAAATGGCACTACTTGGTACAGGTGTCATGAAGGGTCCATTCGCTGTAGATAAAGAGTATCCTAACTGGAATGAAGAGGGTGAGTACGATCCTCTTATAAAGACAGTACCAGAATGTAGCCACGTTTCTGTGTGGGACTTCTACCCTGACCCAGAAGCAAAGTCTATGAATGATGCAGAGTATGTTGTTGAGCGTCACAAGATGTCACGCACACAGCTACGCGCATTAAAGAGTCGTCCTTACTTTATGGATGATGCAGTAGACATGGCTGTATCTAAAGGCCCAGACTACGTACAGAAGTACTGGGAAATGACAATGGAAGACGACGACACTCAGCCTACTTCAGAGCGCTGGGAAGTGTTAGAGTTCTGGGGCTTTGTAGATGTAGAGCTACTAGAAGAGTACGGAGTTAAGATCCCATCAGAACTAAAAGATTTAGACGAAGTAAACGCAAATGTGTGGATTTGTAACGGTGAAGTACTACGTATGGTACTAAACCCATTTAAACCTGCACGTATTCCTTATTATGCAACCCCTTATGAACACAATCCTTACAGCTTCTTTGGTGTAGGTATTGCTGAAAACATGGATGACACGCAGACATTGATGAATGGTTTCATGCGTATGGCGATTGATAACGCTGCACTATCAGGTAACCTTATCATTGAAGTAGACGAGACTAACCTCGTCCCAGGGCAAGACCTCTCCGTGTATCCAGGTAAAGTGTTTAGGAGACAGGGAGGGGCACCTGGTCAAGCTATCTTTGGCACCAAGTTCCCTAATGTTGCTGGTGAAAACATGCAACTATTTGATAAAGCGAGAGTATTAGCAGATGAATCAACTGGCTTCCCTTCCTTCGCACATGGTCAGACAGGCGTATCAGGAGTTGGTCGTACTGCCTCTGGTATTTCTATGCTTATGTCTGCTGCCAACGGCTCTATCCGTACAGTAGTAAAGAACGTAGATGATTATCTTATTCGCCCTCTAGGTAAGGCATTCTTTGCTTTCAATATGCAGTTTGACTTTGATGAATCTATTCGTGGTGACTTAGAGATTAACGCATCTGGTACTGAAAGCTTGATGGCTAATGAAGTACGCTCCCAGCGCCTAATGCAGTTTTTACAAGTGGCACAGAATCCAGTGCTTGCACCTTTTGCTAAAATGGATTATATTATACGTGAGATTGCTAAGAGCATGGACCTTGACCCAGATAAGGTTACTAACTCTATGGCAGATGCTGCTATCCAAGCAGAGATTCTCAAAGGATTCCAAGCACCAGCACCTACACCTGAGCAAGGCGTAGCAGGTCCAGAGGGACAGGGGCCACAAGGTGTTGCGGATACATCTGGAGGTGGGGGATCACAAATGGGTATAGGCACAGCGCCTGTCCCAGGAGAACAAGGATTCACTGGTAATGAACCTCAAGCAATGGGTTAACGACAAAGATTTTGTAGATGCTCTTAATGCACATCTAGATGATCTTATATATCTACAACACAAAATAATGGAACAGGCTACAGAGCCAGCCGTATTATATAGAGCGCAGGGTGCAATAACTCAACTGCGCAAACTAAAGCTACTCAGGGAGACAGTCAATGGCGGTTGAGAACGAAATGGAAGCGGTATTCAAATCCAGCCGCACAGAGAAAGACCCTGTGTCTGGTAATGATGTACCACCAGGATCGCTACCTGAAGAGGTGCGTGACGACATCCCAGCGCAATTAAGCGAAGGTGAATATGTGGTACCCGCTGATGTTGTTCGATACTATGGCGTTAAGTTCTTTGAAGACCTACGTATGCAAGCTAAGATGGGCTTTGCAGAGATGGATGCCCAAGGCCGTATAGGTGGAGAACCTATGAATGGCATGGAGATTGTAGAACCTGAAGATGACCTACCTTTTGATTTAGAAGACTTAGAAGTTATTGAAGTAATAGAAATGGACGAGGGTGGTGACGTTGCTAGACGTGGCATGATTACTGCTGGAAGTCCTGATGATCCGTTAGGCGCTTTAGGGTTAGGCTCAGAAGGTTTAGGCTTAGGGGCTACTGCATCTAGTGTAGAGATGCGTAAGTATGTTAATGAAGATGGTAACGTTTTGATGGTCATGTTTATTAATGGTGAACCTGTTACACCTATCCCTGAAGGTTACTTCTTAGAAGAGTCTGATGTAGTAGAGTCTGGAGAAACAGTAACATCAGGTGGTACAGTATCACAGGCTCCTGCCGCTGCTGCACAACCTGTTTATGCAGATGATAACGATAGCGGTCCCGATATAGAACCTCCAGAGTCTATAAACTATGAAGAGCTTACTCTAGATGAATTATCTTCTATGGTCGATGATCAAGCTTCACCTAAAGGTAACGCAGCAGCATTAGCATTTGGTGCCATTAATCCGATCATGGGCGTAGCTATTAAGTTAGCTTTGAAAGATCAGAATAGACGCATAGGTAACGAACTAAAGCGTAGGCTAGAATCTACAACTCTTACTGCACAAGAGCGTGAAAGAGTTACAGGACTTCTAGAACAACACGAGGCAGAGAAGCCTAACTTCTTAAAACAAATACTTGCAGGTTTCAAGGGAGAGACTTACACACCAGAGGTTACACCTGCTAGTGTAACTCTACCGACTACACCTACACCTGAAGGACTACTAGACCTTTCTGTAGATGAAATGGCTAAACAAATGGCACCTCCTGAACTGTTTGCAAGAGAAGAGTATAAACGCGCTCAAGAACGCAAAGCTCGTAAGGAACGTGAAGCTGCAGAAAAAGCTGCTGCAGAAGAAGCAGCACGTCAACGTGACGCACAAGCAGCGGCTGCTAAATCTTCTTCGGCTGAGTACTCCTCTTCAGGTTCAGAAGCTGTTATACAAAAGATGAGAGATAGAGGGGCATCAGAAGCAGCTATCAAAGAAGCAGAAAAAGAATCAGAAAAAGTAAAAGGCGCAGTATCTGATATAAACAGAGGTATTCAACGTGGATTTAAGAAAGGCGGCTTAGCTTCTAAGAAAAAGAAATAATCCGTAATAACTATAATGGCTTACCCGCTACGGCGGCCCCAACATAAAGGAGAACAATATGTCACAAGCCGAACAAGTTGATATTAAAACAGAGGTTATCAACGCAGCACCCCATCTACGCAATCAAGCACGTATTGATGCAGACATGGCTGAACTAGAAGCTCTTAAAAAGCAAGCACGTGGTGAAACAGATGAAACAGAAGAAGAAGCTGTTGAAGCTGAACCCGATAGCGAAGAGCCTACGCCAGAACCAGTACAGGCAGAGAGTGATACCAAACAAAAAGAAGAACCCAAAGCTGAAGCACAAGAAGATGATTCTGAACTAAGTGCTGAAGAAAAGTCCTTCAAGAAACGCTACGGCGATATCCGTAAGCACATGCAAGAAAAGGATGCAGAGTATAAAGCCCAACTAGAAAAGCTAGAAAAGCAACTAGAAGCTGCTACCAAGAATGAGCTTGTACTCCCTAAGTCTGACGAAGAGATCGAAGCTTGGGCTAAACAATACCCTGATATTGCTGGTATTGTAGAAGCTATTGCAGCTAAAGAAGCAGATAAGAAAGCCTCAACCTTAGATGCACGTCTAGCAGAGATAGAAGAGCTACGAGCTACAGCTAAACGTGAAAAGGCTGAAGCTGAGTTAACACAGATGCACCCAGATTTCATGAAGATACGTGAAGATGATGCATTCCATACGTGGGCCGAAGATCAACCTAAATGGGTTCAAGATGCCTTGTATGAAAACACTGACGATGCTAAATCTGTTTCACGTGTAATTGATCTGTATAAAGCAGACAAAGGTATTACTACTAAGAAAGTTAATACTGCAGACAAAGACGCTGCAAGCTCTGTAAAGAGTAAACGCTCAGCGCCACCAGAGGCAGATGACACATCAAGCTATCTACGTGAATCTCAGGTAGCTAAGATGAGTATCAAGGAATACGAGAAGCGCCAAGAAGAAATCATGGACGCTCAACGTAAAGGCAAGTTTATTTATGACTTGTCAAAGAAGTAGTTGACATCTAAGAAAAGATGAATACAACTATGGCATATACACAACACAAAAGTGTGTATGCTTTTAATAAGCACTAGCCACACAAAGAACTACCTCCAAGTATAGGCCCAGCGCAACGAGAAAGCGCATTCTCAAAGCATAGCTGACTACCCTAATATGACGAGCCTCTTAAGTGGATATGTAGTGTCTAATACTCACGCCATATCTATAAGGAGAATTAACTATGGCTATTACTTCCGCATCAGGAGGTTTCGACGGTAACTGGTCCCCAGTAATCTATTCGAAACAGGCACAGATTGCCCTACGTAAATCTGCTGTCACAAACGCGATTACAAACAACTCTTACTTCGGTGAGATTGCTAACCAAGGCGATGTTGTTCGTATTCAGAAAGAACCAGACGTAACTGTTAACGCTCTTGAGCGTCACACAGCTATCTCTGTTGAGAAGTTGAACGATGAAGACTTCTCTCTAACAATCGACAAAGCTAACTACTTCGCATTCAAAATGGATGACATCGAAGATCAGTTTGCAAACGTTGATTATGTTAGCCTAGCTGCTGATCGTGCAGCATATAAAATGGCTGACGCAATGGACGCAGACGTATTGTCTTACTTGTCTGGTCACACAACAGCAGGTGTATTGATCTCATCAACATCTGGTGACGCACAGCACGATACTGCTGGCAACCTAACAGGCGAGTTCCTAACTGCGAACCACCTAACTATTGGTGATATCGGTCACATCACAACTGCTGACTCAGGCGGTACAGGTGACTCTATCCCACTAGCAGCACGTCTACCAGGTGCTACATCCTTGTCAACTACAACAACTTCACCTTTGACTGTTGTTGCACGTATGGCACGTCAGATGGACGTTGCAAACGTTGACTCACGTGGACGTTGGTTGGTTGTTGATCCAGTCTTTATGGAAATCCTAAAAGACGAAGACAGCCGCGTATTGCAAGCTGACTGGGGTGGCTCTGGCCTAATGAATGGCTTGATTTTGAACAACCTACACGGCTTCCGTGTTTATGTTTCAAACAATCTTCCTTCAGCGGGTACAGGCGCAGGTACTTCAGGTACTACGGCGCAGGACGACAACTACGGGGTGATCGTAGCTGGTCAGGACGATGCAGTAGCATCAGCGGAGCAAATCAACAAAGTTGAGAACTACCGTGACCCTGATTCATTTGCTGACATCGTTCGTGGTATGCACCTATATGGTCGCAAGATTCTACGTCCAGAAGCACTAGTAACAGCACGTTACAACGCTGCTTAATTAGCATAACTTTGGGGCTGGCCTATGGGCTGGCCCCATTGTGCTTTAACAAGAGGATAAACTCATGGCAATTACTACAGCAATGTGTAACAGCTTTAAACAGGAACTGCTGAAAGGTGAGCATGATTTAGACAACCACACATTGATGGTTGCCTTGATTAAGGATACACCTACAGGAACCTATGGTGCTGCTACAACAAACTATTCTGACGTTACAGGTAACTCAGATGAAGCTACAGGTACTAACTACACTGCAGGTGGTCAACCATTAGATAGCCCTACTGTTAGCCTTTCTGGTGGTGTGGCTTACGTTGATTTTGCAGACGAAGTATTTAGCGACTTAACTATTTCTGCTGATGGTGCTATTATCTACAACAGTAGTGCTAGCAACAAAGCTATTGCAGTCTTTGACTTTGACGGTACAGTGACATCAACATCTGGTGATTTCACTATTGTATTCCCAACCAATGACTCTTCTAGCGCAGTAATACGTATTAGCTAAACTAAGGTATAAACAATGGCATTAATTATTAAGGATCGTGTCAAAGAGATCACGACTACTACAGGTACAGGTGCTGTATCTCTAGGAGGAGCCTCTGCGACATTTGACGCATTTCAAAGTGTCATGTCAAATGGTGACACAACCTTTTATGCCATTGTGCATACCGCTTCAGGCACAGACGAATGGGAAGTTGGTGTAGGTACGTTTAACACAGGTAATACCCTGACACGTACAACTGTCTACGCTGGCTCAAATGGTACTTCTGCTGTTAACTTCAGCAGTGGTAACAAAGACATATTTATGACATACCCTGCAAGCAAAGCTGCTGTAGCAGGTGAGGATGTCACGTTTGCAGATATTACTGCAACAGATATTACAGCCACAGGTACGGTAACCCTATCAGGTGATCCGACTTCGGCATTACAAGCTGCGACAAAAGAGTACGTGGATACGATTGCTGCAGCAGGTATTCACTACCACACACCAGTACGTGTTGAGGCTCCCAGCGCACTTACTGCTACGTATGACAATGGTACGTCAGGCGTAGGTGCTACACTTACAAACAGTGGCACACAAGCTGCACTAGTTATTGATGGCGTTACGCTGTCTACTAGTGATCGTGTACTTGTGTATAATCAAACTAACGCAGCACACAACGGTGTCTACACTGTAACCGACACAGGTTCAGCTTCTACTAACTGGGTACTTACTCGTGCCACAGACGCAGACAGCTATGGTGCGTCAGACCCAGATGCTATGGGTGAAGGTGATGCGTACTTCGTCAAAGAAGGTGACACAGGTGCTGGTGAACTTTATGTGATGAACACTAGTGGTGTTATTACTTTTGGTACTACTAATATCACATTTACAGTTATTGCTGAGACAGCCGTATATAGTGCTGGCACAGGTCTTACCCTAACTGGTACTACATTCTCTACTAATCAAGATATTAGCACATCAGCAAGCCCTACATTTGCTGGTGGTACTTTTACTGGTAATGTAGATTTTGGTGATAGTGATTTTATCCGTTTAGGTGCTTCTCAAGATTTACAGATTTATCACGACGGTGGTCACAGTGTTATAAAAGATTCAGGTACAGGTAACTTAAATGTACTTGCTGATAACCTCAGAATGGCAAATGCTGGTTGGTCTAAATGGTATTTTACTGCTGACAGTGGTGGTGCCGCAACTGTATTCTGGAATGGTGCGGCAAGGCTTGCAACAAGTTCTGGCGGTATAGACGTAACAGGTGACATCACATTATCAGGCTCCGTAGATGGACGTGATGTAGCTGCTGATGGTACTAAACTAGATGGCATCGAAAGTGGTGCTACAGGTGACCAGACTGCATCAGAGATACTTACAGCTATCAAGACAGTAGACGGTGTAGGGTCTAACCTTGATGCAGACTTATTAGATGGACAGCAGGGTAGCTACTATCTTAACACAGGCACTACATTCAGTGGTGACGTAAGTGGTACTTACAACAACATAGTCGTAGCAAACGATAGCCACACTCACGATGGTCGTTACTATACAGAGACAGAAGCAGATAGCCGTTTTGTGAATGTCACTGGCGATACTATGAGTGGCGCACTTACTGTTTCAACAACAGGAGGGGAAGGCATTGTTGTTAAAGATAGTGACAGCACAGGAACAGCAGCAACCCCTTGGGTGCAGTTTAAAGATAGTGGAAATACTAATCTTGGATATGTAGGTTTTGGCTCTAGCGGCAGTAATGATATCCTTATGTATACTGATAGTGGAAACCCAGTAATTGGTGGTAACTCTAGTAGTGTTGCAAAGTTTTACAAAGGAGGCACATACTACAACATATTCCACGATGGCTACCACCCCAACGCAGACAAGTGGACAACATCCCGTACCCTATCACTCTCTGGTGACGCATCTGGTTCTGTCTCTTGGGATGGCTCTGCTAATGCTACACTGAGTGTGACGGTGGCTAATGATAGTCATAGCCATAGTAACTACATCACAAGTAATGCTGATGACAGCATGTCGGGTAAGCTGACATTTACTGACAGCGGTGCCGACTTTATAGAGTATAATGGTTCTTCCACTAGCCCTTATTTCCGTTTTAAAACTAGTGGCACTAATAACGGTTACATTCAATTTGAATCAAATGGTAACGCATACTTCTGGAATGATAGAGCTAATCAGGGTATAAAAGTACAAGCGGGTACTTCTGGATTACAATGGTACGCAGATAGTGCTTACCGCACAGTATGGCACTCAGGAAATGACGGTTCTGGCTCTGGCCTAGATGCTGATTTGCTGGATGGCTACCACTTAAGCACAACAAGTAACGCAGCTAATACTGTGCCTGTGCGTGATGCTAATGGCTACTTGAATCTAGGCTGGATCAATACAACTTCAGGTTCAACAACAAGCACTATCAACAAGATTTACGCATCTTATGATAACTATATTCGTTACATTACTCCTGCTACACTAATCTCTCAGCTTAACTTATCAACTACCAGCCACAATCACACTTATGACGTAAATAACTCTTGGCTACGTGATAATGGCGATAACGCAAACGTAAAACTGTATGGTAACACACGCCAAATGGCATTCCGTACAGACGGTACAACAGAGTATGCCAGTGGTGTAGGTGGTTATCCTTTTGCGTGGATGTATGGTGGAGATGCGTCTGGTAACCGCATAATGCTTCTAAACACATCTGGTGACCTGTGGACAAGCACTAATGGTTGGCTCTCTACTGCTTTAAGCGGCAAGTTAAGTACAACAGGTAAGGCGGCTGACAGTAACTTACTTGATGGTATTGATAGTGGTAGCTTTGTACGTAGCGATGCAAGTGACACACTTACTGGCGGCACTTACACACTAAGCAGCACCACAGACCAAAAGATTATCTTACAAGGATCGTCTAACCCATATATTCGCTGGCGAGAGGGTACTACAGACAGAGCCTACATTCAGTGGAATGCTACGAATAACGCTCTTTCTTTCCGCAATCAAGAAGGCGATCACTTTGACTTTTACCCTGATACTTCAACAGGTAGTGTAGCTCTTAGGCTTAAAGGTACTGATGACGATGTATGGGGTTATGTTTATGCTACTGATATTCAAGAGGTAGGCTTCTTAGACGAAGGTGGTAGTTGGGCTTATCGTATTGCTAATGACAATCAACATGAGTGGCGCATAAACAACACTGTTGAGATGCGACTGTATGCTGGCAGCATTGACATGTTTAACAACCAGATTAATTATGTCGATCAGCTTCACTTTAATGATAACGTCAGGTTCGTTGATGAGGGTAACGACTCGTATCTACGCTACCGTTATGGTGACACTGGTGGAGGTGGTATTGTAGTATATGACGGTAATGACACTAGACAGGGTACTTTATATGGAAATGGCAGTGGAGAGTTTGGCCTTCTAGATAATGACGGTAGTTGGGCAGTTCGTATAAGGACAGGCACAGCAGCTATGATCCTTCACTGCAACGGTAACGAAGAATTCTACGTTTACGACAGCTATACGTATAGTCCTGGCTCTTCTCGTGCGCCTATCTTCTATGATAGTAGCAACACAGGTTACTACTCTAATCAGGCTGGTACTTCTAGGTTTAATATTATTAATGTTACCACTCTTAACTCAGTATCAGACATACGCTTCAAGTCTGACTTAGTTAAAATAGACAACGCTGTTGATAAAGTAAAAACACTTAATGGTTACACTTATATTCTAGACGGAAGCGATGATCGTAAAGGTGGTTTGATTGCGCAAGAAGTAGAAGAAGTTTTACCAGAAGCTGTAAAAGGTGATGACTATAAGAAGCTACTAGATTATAATGCTACTATAGCTTTACTAGTTGAAGCAATCAAAGAACAGCAAGAGCAGATTGATACTCTGAAGAAACAACTTAATAGCTAATAGTAGGAGATACGAAGATGGCTATACAGGTAGGTGGCACTACAGTTATTGATGACAACAGGAACTTAGTAAACATCGTAAGTGGCGCTGGCGTCAGTACGGGTACGTCCTTACCTTCTACAGCTACAGCTTCTGCTGGAGATATGTTTGCCCTTACTACAACGGGTGTTGTTTACATATTTAACAGCGCGAAATCGGTTTGGGAGCCAATCGTAGTTACGCCAGTAGCAGCACCTAATACTGTCAGTGGTAGTCAGACTTTTAGTGGTGCAGATGGAACAGATACTACAACTTCATGGACTGTTCCCACTGGTGTATATAACTTTTGTGCAGTAGCTGTAGGGTGTGGGGGAACGGCATACACAAACTACAGCGGTGGTGGTGGAGGAGGCTCCTTAGCATGGGTAAACCATGTACCCTGTAATCCAGGTGACGTATTTACCGTTTTCTGCGGTGGATCTGCAAAGTATCCTGCTACAGGTACAAATGCGAAGGATGCTTATATTATGGATAGTGGTAACGTTAAAGTAGTACATGCTCAAGGAGGTGGCAACTCTACCACCACCGATGGTGCTCCTGGTGGAATATGGCAAGCTGGTGATGGTGGTGGTAATGGCGGTCATGGCGGTCTAGCCAAATGGCAGTATACATCTGGAGGCGGTGGAGGTGCTGGTGGTTATAGCGGTGCTGGCGGTTCTGGTGCAGGTACTACATCAGCAAGCGGCGGTGCTGTAGGTGGAGGCATAGGTGCTGGCGGTGGCGGTGGCGGCGGTGGGGCCGTTAGAAACCCTAGTGGATACTCACCTGCTACTGGTGGTGGAGGTGTTGGCCTTTTAGGTGAGGGTTCAAATGGTTTGGGCGGTTCATTAGTTAACACATCTTCTACTTCAGGTACTGCATACGGTGCTGGCGGCGGCTCTGGCGGTGCTAGTACTCCCAATAGAACCTGGAGCAACTCTGGGATTGGGAACCCTGGAGGTGATTACGGTGGCGGTCAGGGTTCATTTTATACCAATCAGGACTACGCAGGTAAGAGTGGTGTCAGAATTGTGTGGAAAACAGGTGCTGCTAATGTTAGTAACTATGGTTTTCCATCAACCAATGTAAACTAAGGTAAAACTATGATTGATCTTCCAGAACGTCCCACAATAGCTGAAATAGAAACAATTTATGTTACAGAGGAATTAGCTAGAAAACTTCGCAATGCGTATCTAGCAGAAACCGATTGGTGGGCATTATCAGATCGCACAATGACCCAAGCTGAAACTGATTACCGTCAGGCTTTACGTGATATATCAGAGCAAGAGGGTTTTCCAGCAAATATAACTTGGCCTACAAAGCCTTAACTTAAGCCACTAACGATAGGAGATCGACATGGCATTAACACTTTCTTGGGAAGTAACTGGTGTAAAAACCAAAAACGAAACTAACACAGATGGCGACACATTAAGTGATGCTGTAGTACAAACGTACTGGAAATGCACAGGTACAGATGAAGACGGTAATGAGGGTAGCTTTGCAGGTGCTACACCCTTTAGTGCAGCTAACGTACCTGCGGGTTCATTTGTAGCATTTGCTGACCTAACAGAAGCAACTGTTCTAGGCTGGATTCAAGATGTTGTTGTAGGTGATTACCTAGAGCATGTTAAAAAGCAGATTGAAAAGCAGATTGAAGAAAATACTATACAAGAACCTGATCTACCTTGGGCACCACCAGCAGAAGAGTAAATAAATGCTAGGCTTTTCTAGTTTCTCACAAGCTACATTTTCCTCTACAGGTGCTGCTGCGCTTGCTGCTCTTGGCTATTTAGCTACGACATCAGCGCAGCTTGCAGCAGGTACTGTAATATCTAATGGTCAAGCTGGACCAATATTACCTGCTGCTACTGCTACCTTTACAGTAAACGCTTTTGGTGAGCTAGATGCACAAGCTACAACAGAACTAGTAAACGCGCTAGCTTCGTTTAACATAGCTACCCTAGCTGATATAGATGCTCAAGCTAGTACAACTATACCAGCAGCTACAGCTAGTTTTACTGCAGCAGCATTTGATGATGTAGATGCACAGGCTAGTACAACTTTATCAGGTGCAACATCCACTTTTACTGCATCAGCACTTGACTTTGATGCACAGGCAAGTATAACTACTTCTAATATAGTTGCTTCTTCTAGCATTAGTGACTTTACTTCTGTAACAGGTAAAGCTAATATTACACCAAGTGGTGCTACAGCTACCTTTGCATTAGACATAGACTTTGACGCTAAAGCAAACACAAGCATAGGTGGCTCTGTTACAGCTACACTTACTGCTGCAGATGTTGAGGGTGACGGTCAAGCAAGCGGGTTCTTAAGTACTACTGCAGCGTTCCTCTCCATCTACATCACAGACTTTGCAGATGAGGATGCACAAGCTAGAGCATTCATGCCAGTGGCAGCTTCTAGCATTACAGCAAGTGACTTCGGTGACGTAGACGCTAAAGCTAATACAGACATTGGTGGCTCTGTAACAGCAGCACTAGCAGCATCAGCATTCGATAACGTTAAAGGTGCAGCTAACAACACACCCAGCGCAGTAACAGCTACGATAGCTAACGCAGCGTTTGACGATGTAGACGCACAGGCAACAGTAGTACCACCATCAGCACTACTAACACAAGCTGTTAACCTAGATGATCCTATTGCCGTAAGATTTGACTTTACTCCATTTAGAGATGGCTATGATAGAAATAGAATTATTTATGTAGTATCGTATGGTGGCAGCGATACAGCACACATTAAAGAAGAAAACAGAACAGTTTATATAGAAAAAGATATACAAAACAGAACTGTGTATATTGCAGCATAAGGACTAGACATGTCTTATAAGTGGCCCAACAAAGATCCAGATGAACAGAACGTAGACTACAACGTTGATTGGTCACGCTTTCTAGGCGATGACGCTATATCTTCTGTTGACTGGTATATCTATGATGCAGATGGAAACAAAGGTAGTGCATTGTCTGACTCTGATGTAGTCAATGGGTTGCAATACGTTACTAGCTCTACTAATACAGCAAACACTGTTGCTACTATTAGACTTTCACTAGGTACAAATAATGTACGCTACAGAATCGTATGCAGAATAAATACATCAGATAATGGATACTTTGAGCGTTCTATTTATTTGCGTGTTAAGGAAAAGTAAAAGATGGCGTATGATTATTTAGGTTTAGTTAATGATGTTAACCGTAGACTAAACGAAGTAGAATTAACTACAGCAAACTTTGCATCTACTACAGGCTACTACAGCTTTGCTAAAGATGCAGTAAATGCTTCTCTACGCCACATCCAACAAGAAGAGTATGAGTGGCCTTGGAATCACGTAGAAGAGATTGAAGCCCTTGTACCTGGCGTAGTAAGATACGGCTTTCCGTATGACGCTAAGACAGTTAATATGAACACGTTTAGAATTAAGCGTGACAATTCTCTTAACGTATCTACACGTAAGCTAAAAGTAATATCCTATGAAGAGTATCTTAATAAGTATGCTGATCTAGAGTATGACACGAATACCAGTAACAGAAGCACACCTACTCATGTAGCACGTGCACCTAGCCGTGAATTTATGTTATACCCTAGCCCAGACGCAGCCTATGAGATTGTGTATGAGTATTACAATGTAGGGTTCGACTTAGAGAATGCTACAGATGTACCTAACCTGCCTGAGCAATATAAGTATGTTATTGTAGATGGTGCTATGTATTATGTTTATCAATTCCGTGGCGATATGCAAGCGGCACAATTAGCTTTAAATAAGTTTGAGCAAGGTATTAAGTACCTACGCAGTATCCATATTAACCGTACCGACTATTTAGGTGATACAAGAGTTTACTTCTAATGGCTACACAATGGTCTACCTTTCCTATTGAGTTTAGAGGTGGTTTGATCTCTAACTTATCAGCCTTGCAGCACGGTACTAATGCTGTGGGTTCTGCTACTATTCTACAGAACTTTGAGCCAAACAAAGAAGGTGGCTACTCTAAGATCAAAGGGTATGAAAAGTTTAGCACTACTGAGGTTACAGGTAGTGGACCTATATTAGCTCTTAAAGTTATCTCTTCAGGTCGTATTATTGTAGCGCGTAAGAATGCTAGTAACTACACTCAGTACTATTACGGTACAGGTACTACATGGACTAGCATGGCTACAAGCGCAAGTACTAACGGTGGCAAAGCGCGACACGTAGAGTATAACCTAGACGGTGATGACAAAGTAGTTTTTGTAGACGGTACTAACTTTCCTGGCATCTATAATACTTCTGGTAACACTATGACGTTCCTTACTGCTGCAGATAGTGCAGATGTAAGTGGGGCAGAACACGTAGCTATATTTAAGAACACAGCGTTCTACAGTAAAGGTAACAACATATTCTTTACGGCACCTTTTACTGTAGATGACTTCGATGTTGCTAACGGTGCAGGTAGTATTAACGTAGGTAGTGATGTCACAGGATTAGCAGTCTTCCGTGATCAACTTATTGTATTTACTACAAGCAGCATTAAACGTTTAACTGGCAGTACCTCTGCTGACTTTCAGATGTCACCTATTACAGATCGCATTGGTTGTATTAATGGTGACACTATTCAGGAAGTCGGCGGTGATATTATCTACCTAGCCCCAGATGGTCTACGTCTATTAAGTGCTACTGATCGTATTGGTGACTTTGCGCTAGACGTTGCATCAGATAAGATACAAAAAGATGTTGTGGCATTTCTTAACACTGCATCAATCTTTTCTTCTGTCATACTTAGAGAGAGCGCACAGTATCGTATCTTTGCCTATGTTTCATCTGAGCGTAGTGACACAGCTAAAGGTTTGCTTGCTACAAAGTTTATCTCTCAAGGTGCTTCAGGTTTATCGTGGGCCACTACTAAAGGTATCAAAGCATATGTAGCTGATAGTAGATATGCTAACGATCAAGAGACTATAGCGTTTGCTAATGAGGATGGCTACATCTATATCTTAAACACAGGTAATACTTTTGATTCAGATATTATTGAAGCTATCTATGAATCCCCTTTCATGCCTATCTCTGATCCACAGATACGTAAGACATTCTACAAGATGACTTTGTACGCTGAACCTACAGGTAGCATGAACTTAGATGTTAACCTGAAGTACGACTTCGCATCATCTACTAACACAAAGAAAGTACAGCCTGCTACCTTTAATATCGCTAGTACAGGTAATACAGTTTTCGTGTTAGGTGCATCTAATTCTGTTTTTTATAAACTAGCAGTATGGAAAGATGAGACTGGCTTTACTGCACCTACAGCAGGACAAACAGATTTCCTTATAGAAAAAGTAAAATATGATGTAGATACAGATGCAACACGAATAGTTGTATATAAAAACGGAGTACTACAAACGGGTTATACTGTTTCTACATCTTCAGTAACGGAAACAGTAAAGGCTGCAGTAGTAAGTAACTTTAATGGTACTGTTGTCACTGTGTCACCTGCTGTTACAGCCACTGCATATGACACTACAGTAGTTTTATCTAGCGGTGTTCTAGAAACAGATACAGTAGAAATATATGTATTACCTATTGATGGTGATGTATCTAATGCTGCTACATATGGCGGTGAATTAGACACAGTATATGACTCTAATGTTATAGGCTCTGGTAAAACAGTAGCAATAAGAATTGAAGACAGTTCAACAAACCCAACCTTTACGCTCGACACAGCGTTATTAGAATTTAGACAAAACGATAGGCAGTAATATGGCAGGTTATACACGTCAAGATACAGCAAACAACATTGCTAACGGTAACGTTATTGATGCAGATGACTTCGATGCAGAGTACAACGCTGTCGAATCTGCCTTTAACGCATCCTCTGGACACAAACATGATGGTACAGCAGGTGAAGGTGCACCTATTACAAAGGTAGGCCCAAGCCAAGACATCATTGTATCAGCAACAAATGTCAACCCTAAGACAACCAACACGTTAGACCTTGGTGTTTCAGCGGGTGTTAAGTTTAAGGATGGTTACTTTCAAGGTACACTTGTAGGTGAGACAGCAGTTAAGGCTGGCACCAACAGATACATGACGTTGACAGATAATGAGCTTGATGTATCTACTGGCGATCTTACTCTTGATGTAGAGGGTAATATTGTTATTGATGCTAATGGTGGTGACATTACGTTAAAGGATGGTGGCACTACGTTTGGTGGTATTTCAAACTCTTTAGGCCAGACAGTAATTAAGTCAGGTACTACACCTACTACAGCTATTACCTTCTCTGACGCAGATGCTACGCTTGCAGGTAACACAACTGTATCAGGTACATTAGACGTAACAGGCGACATCAACTTCAATAGTACTACTACTAGCACTACTAAAACTACAGGTGCTGTGATTATTGATGGCGGTGTAGGTATCGCTGAGAATGTTAACATTGGTGGTGATGTAGTTATTGATGGTGACCTAACTGTATCAGGCGTAGATAAAAACATTACAGGCGACTTGATAGGTGACGTAAAGGCGGCAAACGGTACTAGCGTTCTTGATAGTGGTACTGATGGTACAGACGCTACATTCACAGGTGACGTAACGGGCGACTTAACTGGTAACGCAGACACGGCTACTACATGGGCAACTGCACGTGAGATTGCACTCACAGGAGATGTCACGGGTACTGTAACAGGTGTGAACGGCGGTGGTAATATTAGTATTGCTACTACTATAGCTGCAGATTCCGTTGCGCTGGGTACTGACACTACAGGTAACTATGTAAATGATGTCACTGCAGGTACAGGTGTCACGGTTACACATACTCCTGCTGAAGGTTCTAGCCCTACTATTGCTATTGGTCAGGCCGTAGGTACTACAGATAATGTTACGTTTAATGATGTAGACGTTGACGGTAACTTGACTGTCGATGGTAATCTTACTGTATCAGGTACAACTACTACGGTTAATACAGAGACAATCAACCTAGCAGATAACCAGATTGTTTTGAACTCAAACTTCAATGGTGCAACGCCAACAGAAGACGGTGGCATTGAAATTGAACGTGGTGATGAAGATAATAAAACACTTATATGGGATGAGTCAGCAGATAAATGGACTGTAGGCTCTGAGACATTTGTAGCAGGTGCTTTTGAGGGTAACCTTACAGGTGATACTACAGGCACACATACAGGTGCAGTTAATGCTACTAACATAGTAGTAACAGGAGTTGTTACAGGTAACGTTACAGGTGACCTTATTGGTAACGTGTCTCAGACAGGTAATTTTACGCTAGACACATCAGGCGATATTATACTTGACTCAGATACGGGTAACATCGTGTTTAAAGACGGTGGAGTTAATCAAGGTAGCATATCTTTTGTAGACGGTCTTAACACATCTAACTTAGTATCTTTTTATGCAGGTACTACTAAAAAACTGGAGATTAAACCTGTTCTAACAACAGTGTATGGTGCTTTCGACACCACAGGAAATATTACTTCAGATGGTAACATTACTGCTGACGGAAATTCTTTTGCCAGCAATGTTTATTCTAGTAATGATATTTATATGACTGCAGGTGCATCTGACTGGAAGTTTACAGTAAACGCATCTAACGAACTTGTTATATCATACGGCGGTGTTAACAAGATGAAGTTAGACTCTTCTGGCAACCTAACAGTAACAGGTAACGTCACAGCTTACGGAACAGTATAATGGCTTTACAGACTAGCGGTGCAATATCACTAGATGACATGCATGTAGAACTAGGTGCAACTTCTGGTACTGAAGTAAGCCTTAATGATGCAGATATTCGTGGCCTAATAGATAAGGCTTCTGGCGCACAATCTAGTTTTAGCGAATGGTATGGTGCTGCAAACAGATTTACCTTGACTTTATCTTCTGATACACAAGAAGCTGATGTTAGAGCGTTAGCAGTTACTGCAGGGTGGGATGAAACTCTTGGTTTAGATGTTGTAGTTGATACAGGTGTTTATGCTTGGTCTGATGACGTAACAAAGGGTGGCTTAATTGTAGCAGGTTCTTTCCCTTCAGGTATAACTATTCTCAACAAAGGTTATATTATGGGTAAAGGTGGCTATGCTGGTATGCCACAAGGCCCACTCAATACACCCGCAGGTAATAATGGTCAGGATGGTGGCCCTGCTTTACAAATTACATCTAGCAGTACGGTAGATATTACAAACAATTCAGGTGCTTATATCGCTGGCGGCGGCGGTGGAGGGGGTACTGGAAATGGTGGTGGCGGCTATGGCGCTGGTTATAGCGGCACTCCTGGGTCAAGTTCCTACCCAGCTTATGCCAGTGGCAGTCCTTCTTTTATTTACTGTCCTAATGACGGAGGTAGCTACGGTTCTGTATCTGGTACTGGTGGTCAACACGGTCAAGCGGGTGGTGGCTCTGGGGGTTATGGTACATGGTCTGCTTCTGGGTGTAGTAGCTACACTGTACCATTATATGGCGGTCTAGGAGGGCGTGTATTACCTGGTTTAGGTGGCGGTGATGGCGGCGGCTCTGGTGGAGCAGCATCAGGTAATGGTGGTGGTAACTGGGGTGCTGCAGGTGCTGGTCCAAACGCAGGTGCAGGTGGCGCAGCAATCACAGGAACCTACAATTCCTACACTGACAACGGTACAACTTACGGTACAACATAAGATGAGTGGAACATTATAATGGCAGCGGTTGGAATTGGTGATAATAATTGTTGGGCAGAAGTCAACGGTCAGCAAGTAGAAGTAGCTTGTCCTGATGGTGTTTTAGCATCTTCAGAGAAAGCTTCACAAAGAATGGCTACATGTAAAGCGTGTCCTTCTTACGTGTCTATATTATCTATGTGTAGCGAGTGCGGGTGCCTATTACCAGCTAAAACAAAGATTAACATTTCTGTATGCCCACTAGGTAAATGGTAAAGCTATGTCTATTAACTTGACACCAGAAGAGTTAGAAGCTATGCTTGATCGTGCAGCTAGGCGTGGTGCTAGAGAGGCACTAAAGTCTATGGGACTGCAGGACGAAGACGCACACAAAGACATTCTAGAGATGCGTACTTTATTAGAAGCTTATCGTGATACAAAGAAAAGTATATGGAATACAGTAGTAAGAATATCTACAGTAGCATTGCTATCATTTATAGCAGCATCTGTGTGGATGCAAATAGGGAATAAATAATTATGGCTAAAAGATTTGCAGGTTTCAAGACTGAGACACTACAGAATAAGATCCTCCCAGCGCTGGGCTATAGTGGTCCCATGAGTGATAAATCTATTAACGCTTTCCTAGCATCTAACCCTGCAGCAGCAGCTAAGATGGGCAAGTACACACTTGCAGCTAGACGTGCTATTGAGGGTGAGCAGGTAAAGATGGCTCAAGGTGGCGCTGTTAGTTTAGAAGATAGGCTTAACGCACAACGCCAAGGCTTTATGTCTGCTAATCAACAAGCCATAATTAATCAAGCCAACGCAGCTTTCCGTGCAAGACAAGCTCCAGTGCAAGCACAGGTTAGAACTGCTGATGTTCCATTACAGCAAGCCCCTGCTCAATCAGTCCCTATGACTAGGATGCAGCAGCTACAAGCGATGCAGCAGGGATTAACCCAAACACCTGAATACATGGCTATGCAGGAGTACCGACAGAATACAGCACCTAACGCTTTAGACTATAATAGGATGAAAGAACTTCAGGCTGCGTTTGAAGGGACTGATATGTATAATCAGTTCAGACAAGCAGAGCAAGATTTTCAGACTTCATTAGTAGCCCCTACTCCAAGCCAACCACGGCAACTACCTCCTCAAGCCCCACAACAACCTGTAAATACTATTGGGTATAATGGTCCTGTAGGACAAGCTCCTACTCCGCAAGTACCTGGACTGCCCCCACAACAAGGCTCAGGCCAAGTACCACCCCATACCCACACTATTAGCATGGCTAAGGGCGGTGTTGTATATGCGGCAGATGGTGTTGATGTTCAGAACGACGAAGAAGAAGACAAAGAAGCAACAACTGATCCTGTAGAAGAAGATACAACAGTAAAAACAGACAGCCCAGCAAACGTAATGACTAAGGCTATTACTTCTGACCCAACTAAGCTTGTAACTACAGCAGAT
>Ga0213864_10000034_pt1 | contig 56695 bp, 75 predicted proteins | sample PICome_5_FD_160078 | JGI IMG/M metagenome (GOLD analysis project Ga0213864, IMG submission 160078) | Coastal seawater microbial communities near Pivers Island, North Carolina, United States - PICO247 | ecosystem: Environmental > Aquatic > Marine > Coastal | place: USA: North Carolina... | reverse complement strand
GGGCGGCCCACGAGGAGCTGCGCAAGTGGAACAAGGCCGACGGTCACGAGATGCCCGGCCTGACCCGCCGCCGGGCCGCTGAGGTGGCGCTGTTCGTGGGCCAGCAGCTGCAGCAGCAGACCGGCTACGGCAACCCGCTGCAGGTGCCGTTCTACGCGCAGATGGACAGCGCCGACCGCAGCCAAGCCGCTCGGATGTGTTTCAGCAGTTCCTGCGCCATGCTGCTGCAATATCTCAAGCCCGGCACCCTCAAGGGCGCCAATGGCGACGACCAGTACCTGGCGGTGGTGCAGCGCTTTGGCGACACCACCGACGCCAGCGCCCAGATCCGGGCGCTGAGCAGCTACGGCATCAAGGCCCGATTCACGAAGGTGGCCGGGTTCGCCGAACTGGAGCAGCAGATCGACGCCGGCGTGCCCGTGCCCTGCGGGTTCCTGCATCGAGGGCCGTTGTCGGCACCATCCGGCGGCGGCCACTGGCTGATTGTGGTGGGCTACACCAAGGATCATTTAGTGGTGCATGACCCGTTCGGTGAGGCGGATCTGGTGAACGGCGCGACCCTAGGGGGCGTGGCCCGGTTCGCCAGATACAGCCGGCGGAACTTCAGGCCTCGCTGGGAAGTGGAGGGCTGGCGCACCGGCTGGGCGATCATCGCTGAGCGCTGATGGGGTTCAGCCATCTGATCGATCAGACCGAGCTGCAGCCCAAACGAGTCACCAAGCACCGATTCCGGGCCTCGATCTTCGCGGCCTGGGCCAGCTGCTGCGCCTACTGCGCCGACCCTGCCGACACCCTCGACCACGTGCTGCCGCGCAGCCGAGGCGGGCTGACGGTGGCGGAGAACCTAGTGCCGGCCTGCCGCCGCTGCAACGGGGCGAAGTCGAGCACCGACTGGCGGGAGTGGTTCCGGGCCCAGGCCTGGCACTGCCCGGAGCGGGAGGGCGGGATCGACGGCTGGCTAGGGGGTGGGTATGCCCCGGCTGGTAAGCATCATGGTCAGAACGTTGATGGCATGGTGGCCTGAGTAGCAGCGGACCAGCTGGCCCAGCCCCACCACCACCCAGCAGGTGCCGCCATTGGTATCGGTTCCCACTGTGATATGGGGCCGATCGTCGCCAGACTGGGGAACCACTGCGAGGGCTGCCATGCTCGGGCTCAATCTCACCCTCAGTCTGTCGCGGCAGGCGATGATGGCCGACCACAGGCAACGGGCAGCGCGGATGAACCGCGATGAGCTGCACCAGCTGGCGGATGAGCTGATTCAGCGCTGCCACCAGCAGGAGCACCTGATCCTGGAGCTCCAAAAGGCCGCGGCCAACCTGATGGTGCAGAACGCCTTGCAGGATGCCCCGGCGTTCGGCGCTGTGGGCGATGAGCACCGGCAGATGGCCCGTGAGGTGCTGGCGATGAATCAGGGCCGCCGCGAAGGATGGGCGCAACGCTGGACCCGCCAGGTGCTGGGCCGGTGAGCCGCGAGGACGTGCAGCGGCTGGTGGCCGCGGCGATCCGGGAGCACGAGCTCAGGGTGGCGCTGTGGTCGGGCCTGCTGGGTGCGGCGTTGATGGCCGGGACGTGGCACGCAATCTGGATGTGTCGTTAGTACAGACAGACCACTTATCAGTGAGATTGACTGCAGCGCAATCGGTCTGAGCTGGTAGTACATCCGCTCACCGCCGTTTGCGACGGGATGTAACGCGAGACAGTGTGACACCTGTGGAAACTGAGTTATCCACAGGTACATGCCGATACATTTCCCGAGATCCCAGCTGCCGCAATGTATCTCAGCGGTAGTACGGCTGTTCACTGCAGGCCTGTTCTGTGCTGAAGTGATACAGAAAACGGCTGACCGTGTGCCAGTTGTGGCCAGAACCGTGTGCGTGGTGTGTGCCAGTTCGTTCTTATGTGTGCCACTACGTCACCGGCACACGGCGCTGAGATCGACTGCAGCGCAACGGGTCTGGTCAAATCTGGTGCGGCTGTACCTGCTGGCGGGGTGTGGTACCGCGTGACGTAGTGGCGCACACTTGAAGGGCACCACGCACCACTCGCCATGGACATCGCCACCGCACTGATTCAGCTCGCTGAGCTGCACGACGCAGCCGCCGAGATACCGGCCCTGCTGGACGCCTGCCGCGCCGCCTACACCGATGAGGAGTGGGAGGCCATGGAGGAGGCCCACCCCACCATCGCTGCGCTGATCAGCGCCTGCTGTGACATCGAGGCAGCGGTTGACAAGCGGGGCTGAGCCCGCGCCACACGGGGCCCTGCGGGGCCCACTGACCCCCACCACACGCCACGCCATGGACCACGCCACCCCCACCGATACCGACGCCCTGCTGGCCGAGGTGGGCGCCCTGCTGGAGCAGGCCGCCGCCACCGACGCACGGGTGGACGCCCTGCTCGACGGCTGGACGCCACGCCCCGCCACGGCCCTGCGCCGGCTCCGGCGCACTGCTCGGCACGCGGCCCGGCTGTCGGCCCTGGTGGAGCGCCAGCAGGCCGCCCTGGCCGCTCAGCTGGACGCCATAGATCAGGACGCCTGAGCGGCCCCTGTGCGCCCCTACAAGGCGCCTCACCGCCGTGGCGCGTGTGTCACACCGTCACCCGGCCTGACGCGCCTCACAGGCGCCCCTGTGCGCCACCCCGTCACACTGCCTGAACACCGATGACCGACTTCAGCAGGGCCCGCACCGCTCGCTACCGGGCCCGCCTACGGGGCCTGCCCGACCCGGACGCGCCGCAGCCCTGCCCCGAGTGCGGCCGGCTGGTGCGGAGCCGCAGGACGGCGCCCCTGTGCAGCAGGTGCTGGAAACGGTCGCCCGCTGGGCGGGAGGCGAACCGGGACAGGATGGCCAAGCTCAGGGCCGCGAGGCGTGACGGATTGTGAATTGGCCCCCTGATGGGTGGCTGTGGTGTCCGCAAGGGGTTACAGTGAGTCCATCGGGAGGGAAACCTCCTCCGGGGCTTTGACCCCTGGCCCACGGGGAGCCTGCCAGATCGTCGGCAATCCCCGCACCCACTCCACCGCCACTCGCCACCAGCCATGACTCTCGCCACCTTCACCACCAAGCTCGCCGCCCTCACCACCGACGATCTGCTGCAGTTGATCCGCCGCATGATCACCGAAGAAATCTTCAACGCCTGCTTCGAGGCCGCAGTGGACGAGGCCTGCCGCCGCGACGAAAACCTGGCCGTCACCATTGACGCCATGTGGGCCTGATCCCACCCCACGGCCCGCCGGAGACCATCCGGCACCCATCCACTCGCTGCTATCGCCATGCCTGCCATCACCCCTGACGAACTGCTCGCCTCCACTGCCGCCGGCTGCGGCTTCCACGACTGGAGCTGCGAAGGCGGCACCATCCGGGTCACCACCGATGAGCTGCGCCCCGTGCTGCGAGAGGCCTACGACCCCAACATGCCGTACTGGCCCAGCCTCATCAGCTGGGATGACGACAACGGCTGGCACGTCGCCTGACCTACCACCACCCATCCACTCGCCACTATCTGCCATGGACCGCACCACCGCCCGCGTCGAGGCCGCCTACGTCGCCCAGCACGCAGCCGCGCTAACCAGCCTGCAGGCGCTGCAAACGATCATCGAGGACATGCCGGCCCCAAACGCCGAGACCCGGATCAACTGGGGCCACGTCGGCTCACTGACCGAGATCAACCAGCAGCTGGGCCAGCTGCTGCGGTTTGCGATCGGAGCCTGATCACCACCACCTCATCCACTCGTTATTGCCTGCCATGTATCCACTGACTACAACCACCGCACGGATTGATGAATGCAATCCCTGCGACAAGCGCCGCAACCGAGCTGCTCAACTGCTCGGTATCACTGAGCCCAGTGATCAGCCAATCAGCTACGAGCAACTGCTCGACACGCTCGGATTAGATGACGCCTTGTGGTGCTGTCAGGCTGAGCCCGATCTATCACCGATCTGGCGCCGCTACGCCGTTTGGTGCGCTCGGCAGGTGCAGGGCCTGATGACTGATCAGCGCTCGCTGGACGCGCTGAACGTGGCAGAGCGCCACGCCAACGGGCAGGCGACTGATCAAGAGCTGACCGCCGCATGGACCGTCTCACGGGCCGCCGCACGGGTCGCCGCAGGGGACGCCGCATGGGCCGCCGCATGGGACGCCGCAGGGGACGCATGGGCCGCCGCACGGGACGCCGCACGGCAGCAGCAAGCCGCCGCCTTCCGCCAGCTGGTCACGACCGGCACGCTGCCCTGATGACGCCCCTAACCCCCGCCGAGAAAACCCGCCGCCACCGTCTCCGCCAGTCCGGCGAGCTGCCCGCCCTGCCCGCCTGCCCCGACTGTGGCCGCACCGTGATCAGCACCCGCACCCTGCCGCTGTGCTCCCGGTGCTGGCGGCGGTCGCCAGCGGGGCGGGCTGCGGATGCGGAGCGGAAGCGGCGGGTGCGGAAGCGTGACGATCAGTGAACCGTCCGACCTGGTGGTTGCCAGGGTGTCCGCAATGGGTTACAGTATGGGCATCGGAGGGAAACGCCTCCACCGCCATTCGCCAGCCATGACTCTCGCCACCGTCCGTCAACTGCAAGCCGCCGAACGCGCCGCCAAAGATGCCTTCTGGGCCGCCGCCGGTGCCGCTGGCAGCAAGATGACCGCCAAGCAGGCCAAGCTGCAGGCCGCCATGGTCGCCGCCACCAAGGCCCGCCAAGCTGCCATGACCGCTTACGCCGCCACGCTGGTCTGATCTGCACCGCTGCTGACTCCTCTGCCCCGGCTCGCTGCCGGGGTTTTCTGTAGCCTGCCAGCAGCAACACCCCCGCGCCCGCTGGGCCGACCCAGAGCGGGGGTCACTTCACCCAGTCCGAGCCAATGGATAGGACGGCTCCGCCGCTGCGGGGCAATGCGGGTTTGACTCCCGCCTGGGTGCTTTAGGTGCTGCGCTCCAGCTCCAGCACCCGCGCCAACGGCACCATCGCCACCTGCGGCACCACGGCATTGCCTAGGGATCGGAGACGGTCCATCCGACCGGAAAGCCCATCATCTCCTCGACGAAGGACGGGTTCAGATAAGTAGCTGCGCCAGTCTGGATTAAGTCGGGCAGGAGCTGCGGGCCATTTCTGCCGGCTGCCTGCCAGTTGGTGCGGCCCTTCCAGTCGGTTGCGGTGAAGGTGAGCAGTTGCGACGGCAGCTTCACCGCCACCCCTAACGGGATGCCCGCTCCGTTCCCATTGATCCCCTTGGCCTTGAGCCGCGCCCGTCGTGCCATGAAGCCCTCCGGGGTTTCGTCGTAGTTGTGCAGTCCCGCCGAAGGCGTCGGGAGCATCTCCCACGCCACCACCGTCGCCAGTTCCCTGCCCTTTGTGTCCGGCCTGGCCCTCGCCTTGTCCCTGCCCCGCTCGCCGTCTCCCGCCTTGGGGGTAGGCAACACACCACCACCGATCGCGCCGATGGCAGGCGCCCACATCTGCCGCCGGAATACATGCCCATTCAGCATCAAACCCTGCTTCGGCCAACGTTCCGAGAACAGTGTCCAGTCCGTTAGAAGTGATCGCTGCGACGTTCTCCAAGACGACGTAGCGCGGTCCCACCAAGCGAACGACTCGCATGAGTTCGTAGAACAATCCTGAGCGGGTGCCTTTCTTGATGCCGGCCTGCTTGCCTGCCGTGCTGATGTCTTGGCAGGGGAATCCGCCGCAAACAATGTCAGCTGTTCCTGGTGCTGGGTTAAAGGTGCAGATGTCATCGTGAATAGGTACGTCGGGCCAGTGTTTGCGGAGGATCCGCTGGCAGTACGGCTCGCGTTCAACGAACTGCACTGTCTCGATCCCGCCGAGCCAGCGGGCGGCCAGCGAGAATCCGCCGATGCCGCTGAAGGTGTCGATCATGCGGAGCATCACCAACTCCCCCCAGCCGCAGCAACCCGCAGCCGCTCGCCGAGGCAGACCCAGTTCCTGGGGAATCCCCCAACCCTGCGCAACGCCGGGGGGCGTGGCTTGGCCCTTTCAACCGGCACCAGCACCAGCTGGTCCGGTCGCTTCCGCCGCCGCTTGGGCAGCACCTGCTCGCTCAACCCCGCCGCTGCCGCCAGCTCCTGCTGGCTCGGTGCCTTCTTTCGTGCCACCGCCACCAACACCAGCTGCACCGACTGGCTGGCGAGCGACGCCTGCAGCCGCGACAGCCGGGCCTCCAGTGCCCGTGTGCTGAGCCCTTCCTGGGCAGCCAGCTCCGCTCTAGGCACCTCCACCCCGTCGAGGCCCCAGGCCAGCGACAGCAGCCGCTGATCCTGCGGCGCCAGCCGGGCGATCAGGCCGCGCAGCTCCTCGGCCTGGCGCCATCGTTCCCGCTGATCTTCCTCATCCTCAGGGGTGCGATCCCAAGTGGCGCACAGCGACCCCAGCTCCGTGCCGTCATCTGACACTACCTGGTCGAGGCTGGCGATCCCCCTGCCGTTCTCCAGCACCTGCTGCAGCACCCGCACGCTGACGCCCAGCTCGGCCGCCACCTCCGACTGGGTGGGCGATCGGTTCAGCTCCAGCTCCAGCCGTCGGGTGATGCCCTCCAGCCGGCTCAGGTGCTGGCAGTGGCTGCCGGGGATTGCGATGCTGCGCCCGTGCTGATCCACCCAGCGGTTGGTCGCCTGGCGGATCCACCAGTAGGCGTAGGTGGAGAACCGGTAGCCACGGGCCGGGTCGAATCGCTCCGCCGCCGTGATCAAGCCGAAATTCCCCGCCTGGACCAGATCCTCGCGGTCGCAACCTTTCGCCAGCCGGCTGCAGCGACGGGAGATGAAGGCGACGACCAGCCGCAGGTTCGCCGAAACAAACCGATCGCGGGCTCGCTGGCCGCGGCGCCTGATGCCGGGTGGGCACGGGTCGGGGTGGTCCTGCCAGCGTCTGATGGCGGTGCCCAGCTCGATTTCTTCGGCGGGCGTGAGCAGCGGGATCCGCCCGATTGATTCGAGCCACCATGATTGGTTGCAGGTGGCTGGCACCGAAATGGATCGTGACGAATTGCGCTTATCATAGGTGCAGAACCGGAACCTAAGCGGTAGAATGCGCAGGCGTTCCACTTGCGCCTATGCCAGCCACCCTCTACGCCTTAACCGGCGACGCCCTCCGCCTGCAGCAGCAGATCGACGAGGCCGCCGCCGATCTGTTCTCCGACGATCCCGCCGTGGTGGCCGCGGCCGCCACCACGCTGGAGGGCCTGATCTCGGCCGAGGCCGACAACCGCCAGGCGATCCTGCAGAAGGCCGACGCCTGGTGCTGGTGCATCGATCAGCTCCGGGCCCGGTCAGACGCCCGTAAAGCCAGGGCTATTGCGCTGGACGGGCTGGCCGCCGACGACAAGCAGCAGGCCGACGCGCTGCAGGATCGGCTGGTAGCGGCGCTGCAGAAGGCCATTCCCGACGAGACCTCCTATCAGCTCCCAGAGCACAAGATCACCAGCCGGAAGGTCACAGCCGTGGACCTCATCGCCGAAGTGGCCGACCTGCCGGAGCAGTTCCAGCGGGTGAAGACCATCTACAGCGCCGACAAGACCGCCATTGCCGCAGCCCTGAAGCAGGGTCAGCAGATCGACGGCTGCTCCCTGGTGGAGCGCCGCAGCTGGAGCATCAAATGACCCCCACCCAACCCCTCGAATGCCCAGGCGCCTTGTCAGACCTGATCCTGCAGGCCGCCCGCCAGGCGCTGCCAGCAGACGTGGACAGCCTGATCCAGCTGCCCGACTGCGGCAAGCGCAATCAGCCGCTGATGCCTTTGCTGGTGGGACTGATTGACGCGGCGACGGTCACAGCCGGCGCAATCAACGACAACGCCTGGGATGCGGGCCAGCCGCTGCCCAGGGGCATGGCCGATGCCCTGCTGGCTGAGCTGGAGATCGTTCGCCAGCACATCCGCTCTGCTGAGGATGCTTTCTAACCCATGGCCTACTACATCACCTACACCAAGGACAATGAACAACATCACATCGAATGGATCGCCGGCAACAGCTGGACCCTCCCTGCCATTCGGCAATGTTTCGAGCGCCGATTCCCGAGCGCTGAAATCATCTCTATCCACGAACGGCCATGCTGCACGGTGTGATCACCGCCTGGATGCGCAACTACGCCGCGCTCAGGCCCGCCGCGCTCAGGCTGCTGCCGAGGCCGCTGCCGGTCGCCGAGCCGTGATCGCCGTTGCCCTTGCCCTGCTGGGCATGGTGGCCGGCAGCGTGGTGCTAGTGCGCGAGGTGGGGATTCAGCAGGTGGAGGCGCAGTCTGATGGCTGAACCCGTCCCCTTCGCCTTCGACGACGACCCCTGCCAGTCCGCTGGCGAGGGCATCACCCGCACCACGGAGCCCGGCGCCAAGTTCTGGCCGGTAGAGATCCGCTGGCCGGGGCGGCGGCCGATGCGATGCACGATTAGGGCAACCTGCAAGCAGCAGGCGCATCAGTTCGCTGAGCGGCGGCATCCTGACGCCAGCTCTATCAAAATCCTCTCTCGGAGATCCACACCATGGCTTTGACCGCCACCCGCATTGATAATCCCTGGCGATTCGCGCTAGGTGATCGCGTCTTCATCGCCGGCCACCCCCAGCAGCCGGCTGTCGTTACCGCTGCGCTCGGTCAAGGCCGCGCCAGCTGGCCGCATTACTTCGTGGTCGATTTCGACGGCTACGAGTGGCGCGTGCCGCAGATTCATCTCAGCAGTGCACCGATTCAGCCATGAACTCTGACTGCAATCCAATCGAGCAGTCCGCCCGCCAAGACCGGCTGGAGGAGCTCTACTTCGCCGACGGCCGGCACGATCCGGCGCACCCCCGGCACGGCACCTACACCGGCTTGGCGCAGGCTGAGCGCGAGCAGCAGCGCGATGAGCTGATCAGTGCCGCGTTCTCCGTTTGGTGGCAGGACAGCTACGGCCGGCCGCCGGGGAACCATGCCGTGATGACACACACCGCATTTGCAAAACACGTTCTGGAGACTCTGAAGTGATTCTTGCTGACTGGCAAATCCGCAGCCGCTGCGAGGGCGGCATGATCACGCCGTTCGATCCGGCGCTGCTCAACCCGGCGAGCATCGATGTGCGGCTGGGCCCCACCCTGCTGATTGAGTCGGCGCAGTCGCCCGAGCTGGTGCCGTACCCGTTGCACCGGCACAGCCAGGCCGAGCCGTATGAGCTGCGGCCGGGGCAGTTCTGCCTAGCCCAGACGGTGGAGGTGTTCAACCTGCCGGATGACATCGCCGGGGAGTTTCGCCTCAAATCCAGCCGCGCCCGAGAGGGTCTTGATCAGGCTCTCGCCGTGTGGCTGGACCCAGGCTGGAATGGCAGTGTTCTCACTATGGAGCTGCGCAACAATCGCCAGCTGTGGCCCGTAGGGCTCTGGCCCGGGATGAAAATCGGCCAGATCGTGTTCCATCTGATGGCTGAGCGACCGCTGGCCAGCTACGCGCAGACTGGCCGCTACAACATGGACAGCACCGTTCAGGCCAGCCGGGGATGAACAACCGCCGGATGTTCACCCCCGAGCAGGTGGCGGCGATCGTCGGCTCCAGCGAAAAAAACCCTGCACTCGGCAGGATCTACGGCTGCAGCCCGGAAACCATCCGGCAGATCCGCGCCGGCCAGATCTACCGCGATGCACTGCCCGATGGCTACCGGCCGCCGCCAGGCCCTGGTGATCCGTCGTGTGAGCGCTGCCAAGAGTGGCGCGGCGATCACTGCAGCATGGGGTTTCCCGACCCGATCGAGGAGGGCATCGGGTTTGCCATGGACTGCTCGCTGTTCCACGTAGCCTGAACCATGGAGCACCTCCCCACCATCGAGCTGGTCATCCGCGACGGGATCCCCGTCTGGCTGGTGCAGGGCGGCGGGGTGGAGGCGGCGCACAGCGACCGTCACGCGGCGGCGGCGCAGTTCGTCCTTGAATGCCAACGCCGCGGACTGCAGCTCCCCAGCGGGAACGATCAGCCGCGGCGCGGGCCTTCGGAGTGTGATGAGCCGGGTGTCTAGCCTGCGGTGAGCAGCAGCAGGATCATGCCCAAAGACAAGCCCTACGGAACCAGCAAAGGCGGCGGGAAGAAGCCGCGGTGAGCATCACCACGTCACGATGCACATCAAAACGCAAACTCTTCCACTGTTTCAATCAGCCCCGGATCGTAGCTGTGCGCCGCGTATGGGTCCGTGTTCATGCTAAGCAGCTGCCGGTAGAACTCGCACGCCAGCACCCGCTCATCAGTGGTGGCGGGGATGTAATCGGGATCGGAGGGGAGAGCCATGATCAGAGTACGACGTTGGGGGTGATGTTGAACCCATGCTCAGGGCTGATTCCCCGAGCGTAAGAACGCAGGCCCATGTTTAGGGCAAAGGTGCTGTCCGCTTGGTTCAGGGCTGCAGTGGTGATCACCGGGTTGTATTCCTTGCCAGTGCCGCCGATTGGATTCGGTTCGCCGAAGGTGGCAGAGCCGGGGACGTATTTCGGCTGGATCTGCGTGACTTCGCTCCTTGCCAAGCCTGCCACCTTGAAGATGGTGTAAGCGGTGAAGCCAGCACCTGGCAGTGGCAGGCTTGTTCTCACCCCGAGAAACACCGTTGCGCCACGTTCTTGATCCAGGAAGCCTTCATTGCCTAGCAGCACACCGCGAGTCTTGACAGTGTTATAGCCATTAGATCCAAACTTGCCGACGAATCCCTGAGAGATGTCCCCCGTAGATAAACTGGAATTGATAGTTATGAACGAGCTACGAACCGTCAGCGATCGTTTGGCGTGAATGAACTGATCCAGGAATGGCCCGCTGTCGTTATCAGCAGGCTCGGCGCCGAAACTGGTGAGCAGGTGGATGTGATTGGCCAGATACTTGGTCCCGGCAAGATTTTTGTACCAGCTGCGAGTGAAAGGGCTTTGGCCATCTTGCTGGTAGCTGATTTTGTCGCCCATCTGATCAATAGTGACGGGCTCGTCAGCGATTGAACCGATGAACGTGTGATGGAATTGGCGCCAAGTCCAAGGGGTGTTGACAGCCGCTGATCCGTAGTGCGCATCGCCCGACTGCGGCACGCTGTTGGTCACGCCAGTTCCAGCGCTGGTGATAGTGACGTTTCCGCGCAAGTAGAGGTTGCTCAGCCTGAGCTGCACCAATCCGTTGGTGGCGATATAGGGCGGGCGCAAGCCGCCAAGCGATTCCTTGTGCGATGGCAGCACAGGCCCGAACATGATCCCGCGCAGGTCGGCTACGTCGGCAGTGCCGCCCTCCAGCCGGATGGGTGCAGTGGTGGTCCAGCTTTGATAGGCTGGGCTGCGACCATTGTTGATCCTTAGTTGATTCAGGAATGTGTCAACGTTGGTGGCGGTGTCAGTGGTGAATGCGCCACTGGGGAGTGCCGCGGTGTTCGTGATTAACTCGCCGGCAGTCATATCACTATTCGCCACCAGCTTGATCAGCTCCGGCACTCCCAGGAAGTGGAACCCGCCACGGAAGTCCACACCACGCAGGCAGCGGATCTGCCGACCAATAGTGTTGACGTGCATCTCATTGCCGGCGGATGCGCTATCTCGCAGCTGGAGCACAAACGCCCGGAAGTTCACCCGCGTGGTGAGGTTGCCATAGCCCGAGCCGTCGAACCACGTGTCAGCCGTGGCCGGGTCGCCTGATTCAGTGAAGATCAGCGGCCAGCCAGCCTGCGTCGGGTCGCTGGCGCTGAACACCACGTTGCACTCCCAGACCGAAGCTGGGTCGTAGAGCCCCGGCGCGATGCGGAGATCTGCGGTCTGGTTCCCGCTGCCGATCACGGCATTCGCATACTCCGCCGCCCTGGCCAGGGTGGGGATAGCGGCACCCGGCACAGTCGGTGGTGAGTCGAACATCGAGTCCAGGTTGCGGTCTGCCGCCGTGGACTGCACGTAGATCGTGATCGTGCCGGTCGCCGCAGACACCAGCCGTTGCGCCTGCTTCCAGCGGTTCAGGCCGCCGATCGTCACCACCTCTGGGGCACCCTCCAGCGCTACATCGGTGCTGGCGACCGTGCCGGGCAGCTCCGTCAGCTGAGCAATGCTGGCCAGCTCCACAGCGCCGGCCTTGGTGGTCTTGGCCTGCGACTGGCTGCCGAACTCGGCATTGCCGGTGATCTCCACATCCTGCAGCTGGGCCGTGCCGCCCACCTGGATCCCGTTGGGGAAGTCGGTGCGTTGCGCTTCATCCAACGTCTGGCCGCCGAGCGATTCAGGGCTGATCGTGGCCCCGGTGGCGATGTCTTCAAGGCCCTTGGGTGTGACCTCGAAACCGTCTTCGTTGCTGCCCTTGGGCGTCACCCGCCCACCGCCGGAGTTGGTGAAGTAGTAGGTGAACTTGTTGAACTCCGACATATCCTGCTGGACCGCAGGCATGGCCTTGGAGTAGTTCCCGAAGCCGGCCCACTCCCACTGGTGGTTGTAGAGCCGGATCGTGCTCGGCCGCCGGAACTCCACCGCCCAGTTCCCCAAGCCCGTTGCAGCGCCACCCGATGGCGCCGTGGGGAAGTCCGCTGAGCTGCTCGGGTCGCGGTCGCGGGTGGCAGCAGTGCGCGGCACCAGCGCAGCGTGAGCAGCGGCCTCAGTGAAGCCGAGCGCCCGCAGGAAGGCGTAGCCGCCTAGATAGTCAGTGCCGGTGCGGTACTGATCGCGCACTGGGCCCGCCGAGGTCCAGACCGTCGTCCAGTCAATCCCCAGGGTGGTGGAATCGTCGGCATCGCTGATGTCGGTGTCCAGTACGATGATCGGCGTCTCTTGGCTGGTCGCATCCTCCGGATTGAAGTCCGAGGGCATGTGAACGAAAGTTTCGCCCCACAGCGCCGGGTCGGGATTGGCGCCGCTGCTGATCAGATCTTGTGTGGCCTGCCAGTGCTTGCCGGCGTGCTTGACCACCGTGCCCTGGCGGTAGAACGTCGCGGTGGCGTAGGTCTTCGAGGGGGCGCCACGGCGGATTGTCACCTCTGCGGTGCGGGTCACGCCAGAGCTAGGCAGGGGGCCGCTGCCGGTGCCGGTCACCAGCAGCACCTCCTCCCCGCCAGCGGCGAGCACCCGGTCGATCGCGCCGTTGCTGCGGTTCGGGTCGGTCTGGAGCGCCGTGTTTCTCTGCGGCAGCCTGGCCGATGCAGTGTTGTTCAGGATCAGGCTGCAGCGCCGCTCAGCGACGGTCCTGGTGTCCACCACCCGGCGGAGATACACGCGGCGGCCCACCACAGCATCGCCTGCGGCGTCGTTGGTGCCGGACTGCAGCGGGGCGGCGGTGATACCGATGCTCGCCGGGGCGGAACTGCTCCAGGCGTTGCTGCTCAGCGTGGCCCGCCAGTCGGCGCCGGACGGGTTGTCGATCCAGATCCGGGTGCCCGACGCGAAGGTGTAGCCCAGGGACTCCAATACGGCGGGACTGGTGATGCTCTCGCCGATTGCCAGGCCGTTGGTGAGGGTGATAGCAGAGCCGCTTACGCTGGCCACAACGCCCAGCTCGACTCGGCGGATGTTGCTGGTTTTCTCGCTGATATTCAGCGGCACCCGCACCCGGTCCACGGCCCAGTTCTTGTCCTTGCCAAACGCAAACGATTTATAGCCCTTGGCCAGCGCAGATGCGCCGCCGAATGTGCTGTTGCCGCCGTTGTCGGTGATCTCCCCGCCTGAGTCCACCATCGTAACCTCAGACTGACCAATCCCGAAGATGCTGACCTTCTGGATGTAGGCGTTGTTGATTGCCGAGATGTGACGGGTCTGGCGTGCAGGATTGCGCCGCACATTGTCTGGATCGGCGTTGATGTACTTCTGGTAATCCTCCGGCGTATTGCTCAGGCTGACCCAGTTGCCGCTTTCATACACCTGCCAGCAGCGCATATCCTTCTGCTGGTTGGTGCCGGTGAAGTTAGCGCACACCATCGACTTCAGACCGCTCAGCTTGGCGCCATCCCAGAACGCCCCGCCCATGCCGTACTCGGAGCGCAACGATACGTTGAAGATGTACGGGCTGGCGCCGGTGGTGGTGTCCCACTGCAGGCTTGGCGTTTGCGTCTGATCAATCGGGCCGACGATCTGATGCTCACTCGGGCGGGTCACCAGCAGGGCGCTGGCTAGATCGGCGCCGGTGCCGACAGTAGACTGCACCTTGGCGTAGAACGCATCCAGCTCGGCTTTGCTGGCCGGTTGGAACACGTCGAGCAGGTGGACAGATTCGGCATGGCCGATCTTGTCCATCGCCGTGTAGTCGAAGAAGAATCCGGTGCCCGAGACTTTCAGGATGCTGCGGCGGTTGCTGTAGTCGGCCGCCTCATCCACCACCTGCGTCACCCAGTTCGGGCGGATGGTGGTCTTGCGCAGATCCTGGCCACGCATCGAGCACCCACGGGGCAGCAGCACGCCACCGGTGGAGGGGTTGAAGGCGATCAGCTCGGCAGAGGTTGGATCCTTTGACGCGCCCCAGCTGGCCAGGCTGGTGGAGCTGCTGCCCGGGTCGTTCAGGACAATGTGGACACCACCGCTCAGCACGATGGTCACGCAGTCCACGTGGGCCCGTGGATCGCTGTAGGTGTACCAGTTCTTGCTGGTGATGATCGCCGCCTCAATAGCGGCGCGGTTGATGGTCTTGAACGGCCGGGCTGAGGTGTAGCCGCACTCCAGCCGCTGCAGCTCGATTCGCTTGAGCTTCTGGGCGATCACCTCCTCATCGGTGGCGCCGGCCTCGTGGCTGTTGTAAGCGCCGCCAACGAAACGGTCTGAGCCGATGTACGGATCGACGTAAAGGGTGAAAGGTGCGTTGAGCGGATCGGTAGTCGCAGCAGCACCGGCCACCACCGAAGGGTTGCCGCCCAGCTGACGGAGCATGTCCAGGATGACGGCAACCTGATCTTTTGCCACCGCCTGGCTGGCAGCCACATCGAGGGCGCCGCTCTGCCCTGCCCTCTGCAGCTGGCTCATCGGTTCCCGCTGGTTCGATTCCTGCCCTCAGCCTACGGAGCCTGCTTTGCGAGCCTGATTTGGCCGGTCGCCACGAACTGCGCCGAGATCAGGATCACGTCGGTGGCGCTGGTGTTCACTGCGGTTTTCCCCAGCAGGATGTCGGTCTCATAGAAGATCCGCTCCTTGACGTGGCCGGCCACGGTGCTGCTGCGCTGGTCCACCAGCTGGAACCGGGCGCGGGCCTTACTGCCCTGCTGGGTGAGCATCATCAACCGCAGCATGCCGAGGCCCGATTGCTCGCCCGTCACCCGGCTGTGATCCATTTCGCCGTTGAACGACCCGGCGCCGCGCAGGCTGCCCTTGGCGTACTCGCCGAACGCCTGGCCGATCGCTTCCTGATCCAGCTGGGTGGCGTCCATCTCAAACACCCAGCCGGTCAGGTCGCATTGCATCAGCCAGCCGCGCTGCTCAGCGTCCGCTGCGGTGTTGTTAATCACCTCAGGCACCGGGGCCAGGCTGTGGGCTGGTTGCTCGCCGTCGGCGATCGGCAGGTCCTCGATCGCCTGCAGCAGGGCCAGCGCTGCGGCCTCGTATCCGGCGCGGCTGGAGGCCGGCAGGATCAGCATCGGCCCCGGCGAGACGTTGCGCAGCGGGATCAGCTCCTGGCTGCCGCCATTGATTGCGTCGAGCTCGGTGCTGTAGAACCGCACATCGTCCATCTCGTCGCGATGGATGTAGGCCGTAGCGGTCTGCTGGAATCCGACCGTTGCCGCTGATTCCCAGAACGGATTAGCTGGGTCGCTGCTCCAGAACCCACCGCCAGCCGTCCGCTCTGCCAAGGCAGGCCCTACGGCGTTCTCTCCGCCAGTCCAGAACGCATGGCCATCAGGGCACGGCGCCGCGCCATCTGTGCCGATCCCCAGCGGCACGCCGCGCAGGCTCACCAGCAGCACCTCGTCGCCCGACTGGAACGCCAGATCGGACAGGTCCAGCGATGGCGAAGCGCCGCGCTGCAGCCGCTGATCCGCCAGCGCGGTAGGTGCCGGCCACTCGCGGCTCAGCTCAACGATTCCCCTGCGGCCCTCAACAGCCATCAGAACGCCTTGGTGGGCTTGCCGTCGATCACGAACGAGATGCTGACCTGGGTGTTGTCGCCCTTGCTCACGCCGAGGCCCTGGCTGTTGATCAGCGCAGGGCCAGAGATGGACTTGCTGCCGCTTTTGTAGATCGTCATCACCAGATCATCCGGCGTCTCGCCATCATCAAAGATCCGATTCATCAGGTTCACCGTGGCCTGATCGTCGGTCTTGTAGAGCAGGGTCGCCGATCCGCTGGTGGTCCGCTTGCCGTAGCTGAAGGTGTCATCCATCTCGCCGATGCCGGTCGTCTCCAGCGTCTGCCGCTGGGTCTCCATGCTGATCTGCGTGACCTTGGCCACCTTCTGGCCCTGAAAACGCACCTCCCCGTGCGTTGCGTTGGCGACAGTCATCTGTAGGCCTCGACCTTTCTCACAGTCTAAGTTCCGCGCGGAACGTGCATCGACACGTGATCCGCTTGCCGCCAGGCACGCGGCTGCCCTCAGGTGGCGCCACCCAGTACCACTTCAGCCCAGGCCCAGGGCTGAACAGATCCACTCCCGTTAGGCCATTGCCGACGATCGGAGGGAACTGCACGTCGTCCATCTTGCCCCGCGCTGCTGTGTGCGCCGCCTTGATCAGGGCATAGGCCGCCTGGGTGATGTTGGCGAACTCCAGGGTCATCGGCGCGTCGCTGGCGCGGTCGCCCCACTGCCGCACCGATCGCACACCGCTTTGGGAGCGTGTCTCAGTTACCGGGAAGTCCGGCTCGCCGAACTCGTGGCCGGTGGGTTGGATCTCGGGGAACTGTACGGTCATTGGATCACCCACGCGGCCGGGTTGTCCCAGTCTGCCGCCACCAGCAGAACGCCTGAGCTGTTGATCGGCATGTGAATCGCCTCGATGTCATAGGCGCCATCTTCAGTGGGCGTGATCCGGCTGATCTGGTAGGTCCAGACCTGCGTGCTCACCTGCTTAACGGTGAACACGATGCCAACCGGCGATCCTTGGCCATTCGTGACCGTCAGGCTGCCGGCGTCGTTCACCGCACCGCTGCCGCCCCAGCTCTCCACGTCGTAGGTGCCGTCGGCCAACGGCGTGGTGCTCACCACCGTGCCATCGCCCAGCACCACCCCGTTGTTGAACCCGGAAAACGTGATCACGTCCATCGCCACGCGGATCAGATCGCCGGGCCCCACGCCGGTGGAGATGCCCTCCAGTCCGTCGTAGGTGGTCCTGAAACGGATCGTGTGATCCCTGAACCGGCGCATCCTGAGCGTGAACTTCGCCACGTCGATGGCGTGGTTTCGGTTGGTGCAGAATGCCGCCAGGTTGATCGACTCCACAGGCAGGCTGTCGCTGCCGTAAGGCGCCGCTTCGCGCACCAGCACCTCGCGCTCTTCAGGGAACAAGCCGGGGCTAGTGGGATTGGTGGAGCTGCGCTCCTGCCGCCATTTGACGCTGATCCGCCGGGCCGGGCGCTCATCAGGCGGGATGGTCTCAAATTGAAATGTCCCCTCTGCGATGTTGCCGGCGGTGAACAGTGCTTTGTGGGTGACGGCGCTGAAGGTGATGAACGGCACTAAGTCGTAACGGCCACCCACCTCCCGGAAGTCCAGCAACATCGCCCCGGCAGTGTCAGCGATCCATTGCCGCGGCGAGTCCTGGCTGATGATCACCCCACCGTCGAAAAAGTATTTGCGGTCGTAGCACCACTGCGCTGATGTCTGGAAGTTGGTCAGATTCACCAAGTCATCAGGCACCGCATCGGGCCCGTACTTCACATTGGTAAGCCGGTCCAACGCTAGATCGGGCAGCAGGTGCGATGGCCCGGCGGTGAGGCTGCTGAGCAGCCGCCGCACTTCCGTACCGCCGGTGACGTAGGCCGAGAGCTGACTGAACTGCCGCCACTCAAACGCCGATCGGGCATTCACCCCCAGCAGGCTCATGCCGGTGTATTGCGGGGCTGATTCGTTCTCGCGGATCTCGTTGATGTAGACGATCTCATGCTCCGGCCCGCTAGCTGCGGTGGACTGGACCTCCTCATACACGAACGCCTCGGCAAGTTTGCCCCAGGCGTCGAGGTAGCTGTTCTCATCCAGCTGGGGGATGCCGATCGTTGCGTTTCGTCGGGTAGTGGTGATCGTGAACTGCGACCGGGTGCGGCTGACCGTTTCGCCGCTGCTCCGCCAGGTGACGCCGCCGCTGGTGTTGCTCACTGAGCCGGACAGCTTGGCATCGAGGATCACTAGGTCGCCCGTGGCCGTGTTGCTGCGGATCTCCCAGCCGCTCACGGGCTCAAACTCCAGCTCCCAGCGCTTGAGCGATGGCATCTCCAGCCGCAGGTAGTTGAACACCGGCTGGTCAGTGCCGGAGCGGATCCCGAAGCACTGCCCCAGCTGGGTGAAACTGGCAGCGCCGAACTCGCGGAACTTCACCCGGAAGAACGAGTAGCGCTCCTCTGACGTACTCAGCACACCGCTCTGATACTGATCAACATTCACCCTCTGGCCGCGCTTGATCTTGTCGTTCTCGCGGAACAGACATGCCCTGCCGTCGATGTCGGCCAGGGTCAGCGAGTCGCGAAAGTTGCACAGGCCTGCTGTGCGAATCCCCAAGGTGGAGCGAATGCCGGCCTCAATGATCCGGCACTCATTGGTGGTGGCCACGTGGCCCAGCGCACAGCGCAGCAGGTGTGGGGCACTGGTGGCCGTCTGCCGGGTGGTGCTGGTGGTGCCATCGGCGGTGATCGTGCCAGTGCTCACCGTGGCAGCAGTGCCGGCCCGCACCACCGTGAAGGTGGCATCGATCGTCTGGCCCGTGCCGCCTGCGCCGTCCTCGGAATCGCTGACGAAAATCTCATTGCTCGGGCTGCGGCCGGAGCAGATCGCCAAGGCAGATCCGAAGCGGTAGAGCTCGCCCACCACGATTGCGTCATCCCAGGCCTTCTGCCGGCCGGCCACGGTGCTGGCCACGTCGGCGGCGGTCTCGCTGAAAGCGTCGAGGCCCTGGATCGGGAACACGATCACCGCCCGCAGCCTGCGCGGGCTGGTGAGGGCGGTCACCGGGCCTGAGTCTTCGTCTACGTCGCCATCAAAGGTGTATTTATTTGACGTACTGGAGGCATTGATCGCCACGTCCGTCACCTTGCCGTCAACGTCTTTTGCGACGTTGATGGTCTGATCGCTCTTGTTGCTTTGAATCGTGATCGTGATGTTGAACGGTGCCTGAATCGTCTGCCGCTTCTGCCCGCTCAGGCCGTTATCCACCTCGATGAAATACTCCACCACGTACTGACCACGGGCGGCGCTGTCATTAATCAGCTTCGTTCGCACCGTGTCCACATCAAAGGTGGCTGTAACCTCCAACTGGCCGGAGATAACTAAGACCGCGCTCAGCGTCATGCGTGCGCCGAAGCCAAACCCGGTGATGCGGGTCTCTGTGTCTTCCTTGTAGATTTTTGGCAAGTTTTGAACCACTACAGCAGCGGTCCAGGTGGCGTTATCCGATACCGATTCAAACGTGGTCAGATAGTCGCTGCTCCGGTCCAGTCGGTAGGTGAACGTGTCGCCCAGTGCAAACGATCCTGAGATCACGCCGGAGCGGGTGGAGTAGAAGGCCGACTCCCTCTCCCGCCGCACCACCACGGACTGATCAATGTCGCAGACGACGATCGCACTGCCGCTTTCACCGACCGGCTTCAGCCTGGCGGTGAACTGGGGCCTGAGCTGCGGGTTGAGCTTGAACCCCAGATTGTTGCCGATCAGGCCATAGACGCCGAACGTGGTGGAGGTACTGGGCTTGTTGGCGGCGCTGAAGACTGCCTGGTAAGTGTTGCCCAGCCCTCGGGCCATGAACACGTCCGCACCGCTGGCGTTCTCTGCGTTGCCGTCATCATTGGCGGCGCTGCGGCCGGCGATGCGATTCGTCGAGCGGATCCGCCCACCATCAGGCCGGTGATAGATCGTGATCCGGGCGCTGCTGCTGTTGGCGCCGCTGCTGCCCAGGTCGTAGGTGTTGATCGTTGAATCACCGATGGCGAACCCGTTGGGGTCGATTCCTGCCAGCGGGCCCTCGCCCAGCATGAAAACAGCACGCACCATCTGGCTGCCGCCCAGGCTCCAAATCTGCGACCACAGCAGAGTGGCGTTCACCCGCACGCCGCCATAGGTCACGCCGCCGATCGTCTCGCGGTTGGCGTAGACCACAGGGATGGGCTCACCGATCGCGGCCACATCCTGCACCGCATCAAACCCGCCACGGGGCGCCAGAGATTCGATGCTGGTCTGGCTGCGGCCCTGCAGCTGCCGCTGCCCCAGCTCCGCCCTGCCCCGGTTGCGTGGGGCGCTGGGGGCCAGCAGGACGCTGATCAGCTGGGCGCCGATGCTGATCGCCGTGGCGACCAACACCACGATCTGAGCAGCCGTGAACTCAATGACGCCAGCCGTTACCGCTGGCCTGGGCGCCTCCGCGGCGCGTTTGCGGATCTCGTCGCGCCAGAATTCGTATTGCTCATCGCTTAGCCCCAGTAGGTCGGCCAAGTAGCGATCAGACGGCAGCATCCCGGGGCCTCCAGTATTCAAGGGTCATGATCTGACCGGCGAACTCCAACGGCAGCCACTGGGCCCCGCGCCGGTGATGCACGATCAGCAGGCCGTCATCCACCACCACGCCAACACCGAGGCCCAAGGGCTGGCGATGCAGCACCAGCACGTACGGTTCCAGTCTGCAGGGGACCATCAGGCGATCCCATTGCTGCTGCAGCTGGTGCCACTGCCCAGCGGCAGCCATGGCGAACCACTGCGGGTTGAGATCAGGCGTGGGCAGGCCGGCGCTGCGGCGGACCTTTGCGGCCATCACCAGGCAGCAGATCCCCTGGCCGTCGTCCGGGTCGGCGCCGATCACATGCGGCAGGCGGGCGCTCACCCAGGCAGGCCAGTTACTCATTGCAGCGTCAGATTCCCGCTGGTCGGCAGTGCCCCCACCAGCACCTGAGACAGCACCCTGCCGCCGGGTGTCTGCACTGCATCGAGCGGGCTGGCCAGCTGGAGCCGCACGATCGGCTCGCTCATGTCGCCCTGCAGTTGCTGCGCGGCCCAGTATTCCGTCGTGAGCAGCACGCCGAGGCTCTGATCCGCCCGGTTGACCTTCACCGAACGCACCTCCAGCAGCCACCGTTGGAGGCTGCCCTCGCCAAAAACGTTGATGCTCAGGGCCGACGCCGGCGTGGCGACCACAGCCTCAGAGCGATCGCCGCCCCGGGTGGATGAGTTGGTGGCCACGCCCACGGGCACATAGGGGTAGTCCTGGCCGTTGTGGCTGATCGTCTGGCCGATGAAGTAGTTCTGGGCCAGCCAGCTGGTGTAGCTGCCGTCACGGCGCTTGAACCGCAGGAAGTTGCAGATTTCCATCAGGCAATGCCGGCCTGCCGGCGGGTAGTGGGGTTGTTGACGATGCGCTTCTGGGCCAGTGCGGCGCCCTGTTTGGCCGCCTCGCGGCCGATCCGTTGCGCCTCGTCCTTGGTGACGAAATCAAGCTCGCCGATCCTGACGGTCTCAAACTTTACGTCGATGGATCCGCCACCACCACCCATCCCTCCGCCATCACCGCCCCTCTGGAATGGCACGGCCAGGCCTTCCATGCTGCGCTGGAACGGCACCTCGCGTAGGGTGGTGGAGCTGCTGGAGCTGCTGCGCGACGTGGTGGAGCTGCTGGAGCTGCTGCCCTGGAACGGCACCTGCAGGCCGCGCATACTGGCGTTGTTGATCGCCTGCAGCGCTTCGGTGGCCTCTGCTGGGATGATGTTGCCAGCCTGGTAGGGCACGAACAGCTCGGGGCCATTCTCGCCCACCTTGTACGGCTGACCGCTGGCGGTGGGGCCACCGAGGGCGCGGGGGAGCTCCGGGAAGTCGGCCATCGTGACGGCTGACGCTGAATCGGCGTATTTGTTGACGTCGGCCATATTCACTTCACCGCCGCCTCCAGTAGCGCCAAAAAACGCGCCCAGCGCCTTAAGGATGGTCTGCAACGCAATCATGGCCATCTGCTTAGCGATGATCTCAGCTGCCATCTGGGCGAACCCCTGCGCCACGTCCTCAAAAAACCCGCTCAGCACCTGCCGGGCACTCGCCGCGCCGCTGATCAGATCGCGGAACGCATTGCCGAATCCGCTGCCGATGGTCTCGGCGCTGCGGCCCGCTACGGTGGCGATGCTGGTCATCTCGGCTAGGTCGTTCTTCAGGGTGGCGATCTGAGATTCAATCTTCTGGCTCTCGGTCTTTTGATAAGTAGAAAATAGGTCTACTCTTGTAGCCTTGTTTATGTCATTGATTGAGGCACGCTGCAACTCTAACGCTGCCACCTGAGCTTCCAGTTCTTTGCGAATCGCGGACTCAACAGGCAGAGATGACGCTGCCAGCTCAAGGGTTGCAATCCTCGCCTGGAGGCTTTCATAAGTTGCCTTTGTTATTTTGTCGAGCTCCATAAGCTGCTTGGCCAGCTCAGGGTTGATACCGGTGCGCACAAGGCCTTCGTATTCGCGATCGTACGCGAGTCGATCACGGACGGATTTATTCATGTCCAGCAATCCATCCAGCATCGTTGAGTGCTGCTGCTTCAGTTGTTCTGAGAACTTGAGCGTGCTTGATTCCAGCTCGTTCTTTTGCGCCGCTTCGTAGTTCGCCTTAACTTCATCGGATAACGCCTGAGCATTAAGATCGCTGTACTTCTGCATAATCTGCAGTTCCTCGTTTCCGGCCTCAACGGCTGCACGCAGCAAAGGATCACTGACGCGCAGTGCATTTAGCTGCAGCTGTGATTCGCGGGTCATCCGCTCTGAGGTGTTGAGTTGTTCCTTGAGCTGTTCGGCGGCTTGCTGCTGAGACTTAAATCCTTCGGCGGTCAGCTGATCAATGTTGCCCTGTGCACCAGTCAACCTGCGATACCGCTCTAGCACCCGCCCCGGATACTCCCTGGACTCCTGGCTATTGCCGCCTGGGGTGCGCTGCTGAGCGCCGGGGCCTTGGTTGTAGGCTCGCAGGCCACCCTCCAGCCCGAAACGGTCCAGCTGTTGTCGTAGATACCTAGCGCCACCCATCAGGTTCTGCATGGCGTTGTAAGGATCAACCCCCAGCTCGCGGGCGGTGCCTGGCATGAGTTGGCTCAGGCCGATCGCGCCAGAACGGCTGATCGCTGTTTGCCGGTTGCCAGACTCCTGTTCAACCAGTGCAGCGAATAGCGCCGGGTCAACGTTGTTTACCTTGGCGGCGGCCAGAATCTCTCGGCCAAAAGGCCGCGCTGCGATGATCTCTTCAATCGATCGCGTCTTGGCGGCCGCCCCACCACCAGCATTACCAGCAGCAGGTTGCACCGCCAACGGCACGGCAGCAGCCGGTGCGCCAGTGATCATCCGGGCACGGGCGAACGCCTCGTCGCGGGCCCCGGCGAACGGAGAGACGTACGCACTGGCCGACTGGTTCCTGCGCGTCACAGCAGCACTGGGCACATAGGTCAACCCTCGCCGCTCAGCCATGGCACGGGCGGCAGCCTCTACATCCTTGACGCCCGCCAGGCCGGTGATCAGCTCATCGAGGCCCTCGAAGGCAAACTTCACGCCGATCGTGATGAGGCCGATCTTGCCCAGCGTGCCCAGCACCGTGAGCAGTCGGCCGGCGCTGGTGGCCGCGGCAGCTGAAGCAGTGCCGGCGACAGTAGCTGCGCCGGTGTAGCCCGTCAGCGCGGCTGTGGCCAACCTGATCCCGCCAACGGCGCTCATTGCCGTGGTGAGGCTTGCGACAGCTGCGCCAGTCACCGCTGCAGCCACGCCCACATTCCGCACCGGCTCAGGGAGCCTGTTGATCTCTTGCAGCAGCCCGGTTGCGGCCTTAGTCAAGTCCAATGCCGTTGGGAGCAGCGCTTCGCCAATCTCAATCTGCAGCTCTTGCCCAGCGATCTGCAGGTTGCGGAACTGCTGCGCCGGCCCCTTCATCGCCTCGGCCAGCTTGGGGGCGCCCTCGCGCTCAATCCGCCCTAGGGCAGTCAGCACGATGTCGCCAGTGATCTTGCCTTCCTTGGCCAGCTCGCGGATCTGGCCGATCGGCACGCCCATTACCTGAGCGATGCTTTGCACCACCGCAGGCGTCTGCTCGAACACACTGTTGAGCTCTTCGCCGCGTAGCACGCCAGTGCCCAGAGCCTGACTCAGCTGCAGGAACGCCGCACTGGCTTCGGCCGACGTGGTGCCGCTCAGTTTGGCCGCAGTGTTGAATCCGTTATAGACGGTGCTGATTTCCTCCAGCGTCAGCCCGATTGGCCGCAGCCTGGCGTAAATCTGCGCGAACTCCTGATTGGCTTGCGTCTGCGCAGTGCCGAACTTTTCAGCGGCGGCAGTGGCGGCAGCCTGCACCCTGCCGTAGTCGTCAAGACCCTGCGACAGCGACCGCAACCGGCGTTCAGATTCCTCGCTGGCGACCACGGCGCCCAATGATCCGCTGATGGCACGGCCAGCACCAATGGCGGCCAGGCTGCTGGCTAGGCCCGCCGCCAGCCTGCGGCCCAATGACGCGCCGGCAGCGGTGGCGGTGCCGTCGAGGCCCTTCAGCTTGGCCTCCAGCTTCTGGATCTCCGCGCCGTAGCGCTGAAACTCCCGGCTGCCGATCTTGGCCTGCTCTTGCAGCCCGCGGAACGCCCCGATGCTGCTGCGGATGCCGGCGATGGTGCTGTCATTGGCGCGGGCGAACTGGAACGTGGCCGCCCGCAAGGTCTGCATCTCCCGCGCTGTGACCTGGCTGTTTTTGCCCAGATCCTGCAGGGACTTCTTCACCCGGTCGATATTCCCGCCGCCCTTCACCTCGGCTGACAGCCGGATGGCAGTGTCAAGGCTCATCCGGGCCATTGGTTATCTGATCGCTTGTCCTGTCTTCAGGATACCGATCGCACCGCTGCCAGATACTCCTGCTCAATCAACCGCAGATCCTCCAGCAGCCACACCCGATCGCGGCGCTTCACGCCCTCATCGCGGGCGCAGGCGATGAATACCCCGTAGTCGAGGCCCACGGGTCCGTTCATCCCCACCCGCCACTGGGTCTGCATCTTCAGGAACCACGCCAGCGCGTCGCAGTTCTCCGGCAGGATCCCGAACGTGGCGGGCTTGGCCTCCACCTCAGGCATTGCCAGGCCGAACACCGCCGCAGCATCGGCCGCGTCCTGGCCATCATCGGCTGGCTCGCCCTTCGCGGCAGCGGCCAGAAACCGCGCCGCGTCGATCAGTTTTTTGCCCGGAACCCTCCGGCCTTGGCCGCAGACTTCTCGCTGGGCTGGCCCAGGCTCTCCATCCATGCCTTGAAGATCGCGGCGGCAGCACCCTGCACCCGGTAGAGCCGCGCCTTGCTGGCATCGTTGAACTCGACCGGCTCGCCGTCCTCGCCCACCACCTCATCACCCCAGCCGCAGAGCACCTCATCGGCGAGCTCCTGGTAGGTGCATGGCAGCGGTTCGGCCATCACCTCCTCGTCCTTGGCGTAGCCCTGCAGCACCTCCAGCCGCTTGCGCATCGCCACCAGCATCTGGTTGTGCTGATCTTGCAGCGCCTGCGCGTCCTGCTCATCCAGCACCCGGAAATGGGCGGTGAACTTATAGGCCTTTTTGACTCCACCCTTGGCAGGCAGGTCAACACTCACCGGCCACTCAATGTAGTCGGGCTGATACAGATGGAACATAGAAGGTCAGAAGAAGATCAGGCGGGTTTCGTCGTTCTGGGTGACAGGCAGTGCCGTGAAGGGAATCTGCATCATGTCGATCCCGTCAGAATCGCTAAAGGAAATGTCACCACTGATGGCGCACTTCGGAGCGAAGAAGATCGAGCTCTGCGTTTCAGCGGTCCCCAGCTGGGCGATGAACGGGCCATCACTGGCGCCGGTGTTGTCGGCTGCAGCGGTGAAGTAATCCTTCGTCGCCACAGGCGGATTCTCGATCGTCAGCGTCCCGTTCGGGTTCGGCCGGTCAGTGATTCTGGCGTGAGGATCGCAGCCGATCAGGCTGCGGAAGGCAGTAGTCAGACCCCAGTCAAAGGTGAAGCCCTCAGAGCACGGATCAAAGCCCTGGAAACGGATCTTCGGCACGTGCTTAGGCGTTACCGGCAGCGGCTCGGCTTGGTTGCCGTAGCTGAAGGCCTCGGCTGACTTGGCGGTGGGAGTGCTATAGCGGCCGATGCCGGTGATCGTGAACAGGCCATAGCTGTTCAGCGGTGCATTCAGCGCCGGGGAGCCACGGAACCCGCGGATCGTGTGCACGTTGCTGTCTTTCACGCACACCAGACTGCAGCTGGAGCTGGCGCCAAAGGTGCTGATCGGCTGGTACAGCGATAGGGCGGCGATCTTGTAGACGCTGGTGGCGTCGGTGTTGAACGTGGCCGTGGTCGGCAGCACCGTCAGCACACCGTTGCCGTCGTTGGTGGTGATGATGCCCTTGCTGCCGTTGCCAGTGCCGCCGGTGATCTCGATCGGGAAGCCGGCGTAGGCGTCTGTGGCGGGGAATGTCGGCCCGGCCAGGGTCAGCGTGCTGGTGCCGCCAGCGGATGCGGTGCCCGTTACCTCGGCCACGCTGGTCAGGTTCATGCCCGACGCCAGCAGCAGCGGCGAGAACCGGGGAGCAGTAGCAGCAACACCAGATCCGCCCCACTCGAAGGTGATGGTCACCGCCACGTGCTCATTGGTGAGCGGCTGGCGATCGGCGCCAAGGAAGCCCTTAATCAGGTTGCGCTCCACCCGGGTGCCGGTGAGCGGGTTGACTTCCATGCTGACGATCTTGATGGCGTCAGTGTTGACCACGGTCGGATCAGCGCCGTAGCTGGACTCGGCCTTCGCCAGCAGGAAGCTGTTGCGGATCAGGAGTGCCATCAGTTCTTGGCCTTGCTGGGTTGGGCAGGTTTGACGGGCTCAGGCGGCTTGGGTGGCTGGTAGTCAGCAGCAGGCACCATCTCGCCAGACGGGAGCATCACGTACTCACCAGATTCGCCGTGGTGCTCGAAGTGTTCCGCCATGAAGGGGCTGAGCGTCCTGGTCTCAGGTTACGGAGGGCGGCTCAGGGCAGCTGATCGATTGCGTCGTCTCGGGTGCGGTAGCGGATCAGAAACCGATACTGCATCCACCCGGCGGAGCCGTCCGCCTGCTCATACTCAGGCCGCCAGCCATCGGGCTGTACGTCATGCGCCAGGCCGCCCATCGTGCGGTCGGCCATCATCCGGCTGTGCACGTCCACGCCGATCGGGTCGGCCAGCTGGTCAGGCACCTCGCCGCGCACGTAGATTTCGATCAGCACCGGCAGCGCCTGATCCAACTTGCCCAGGCTGGCGCCGATGGTGCGGGGTGCGTTCACCGGGTTGTCTTCACCGGGGGAGACGTTGATTGCTGGCGCCTCGGAGCGGCTGTAGGCCTGAGCACGGCTGCGGAAGATCCGACTGCCCACCTGCACCGTGCCGGGGAGGGTCACGGTGGCGATCCGGTTGAGGATCTGTTCGCGGATGCTGGCCATGAGCACAGGCTACCGGCACGAAAAAACCGGGCCCACGCACGGTCGTCGGGGGCCGTCAATGCACTGCGGAGTGGCCTGGCTACAGCGCGTCGGCGGCGTTAGAGGTTGCGGAGGATCACGTTCCCGGTCCCCAAGTCGCGGTCGTCAGCAGAGCTGCCAAACGGCTTGCCCTTGTCGTCGTCGCAGTAGTCCCGGTTGCCGTCCCGGCTGTTGGGCCATACCTTCATGGGCCCCTCACCCACGAACACGTTGTCGGTGATCGTGTTGAAGCTGGGTGTCTGGTGCCGGATCGTGCCGCCTTCCCCGCAGTTGCGGTAGAGGAATATGCCACCGTTGCGCCACCACTGGAAGGTGTTGCCGGTGATCCGGTTGTAGGCCGAGCCATCCACCGCGATCTGCTCCCTGGGGGCCTTCACGTCCAGCACGTTGCCCTCGATCCGGTTGCGGGCGCTCTCGGCGTCGAGGTAGATGGCCACCGTCTCGCTGGAACCTCTCAGGTGCAGATTGTGCAGGGTCGCCTCGGTGGTCCCGGGCCCCAGGTAGATCGGCGTGTAGCCCGGAGAGGTGATCGTGGACTGCTTCACCGTCAGGCGTCTGGGTGCCGTTACCTGCGCCCGCTTCGTGTGCCCTTGGCTCTGGCTGCTGCTCCGTAGCCGGGAGCCTTCCCCAGTCCTGGCCATGCCGATCGTGCGGATGCTGCCCGTGATCTTGCAGTTCTGGATCAGAACGTCATCGCCGCGCACCTGAAGCTCGACAGGTTTCCCATTGCGGTACTCACCTCCTCGGCAGTCCACGACCTGGCCCCGCTCCAGCCGCACCACATCAAGCTCCGGGCGGCTTTCGCACGCCGCCAGGAGCAGCACCAGGGGCAGGGCCTTCCTCACAGGTCGGCGAAGGACACGATCTGCATGCTCAGTCGGGGCACCCCTGGCAGCGAGCCGTCCGGGCGGATGTCCTTGAACGAGAACCGCTGGCCGGTGTTGAGCAGGATGATTTGATCTTCTCGGCTGAAGTTCTTGATCTTGAACCGCTGCATGTGGTTGAACGGCTTCCCCGGCACGTTGTTGGTGAAGACGAAGACATCCTTCCGGCTGTCGTTGCCGAAGTTGATGATACTGTTCGTGCGCTTGGTGATTGCTCCAGCCTGATCGCCAAACACAAAGCGGTTGCGCTGCTTGTTGCCGTTCAAACGCCAGCTGGCGGCCATCGCTTGGTTCACGCTCACCCGGGTGATGTCATCGCGCAGCTTCACCCGCACGGTGTCGATCACGGGCTGGCTTTTCCATGTGCTGTTGCCGCGAAGGCTTACGACCCTGCGGCCCAGACTGGCGTTCATCCAGTCGGGCTTGGAACGGATGATGCGGTCGACGTCCACGGGATTCAGGCGGTGGGGCGCTTCCATCCTGCCCACAAACCGGTGATGGCGTCGATGTCGGCTCGTCGGAACCTGAACTTCGGGGGGCGGCCACCTAGCTCGTAGGCCATGGCCGTGTCGCGGACAGTAGCCCTGGGCCAGTTGTCGCCGTCGCTGGCGTTGAACGGGTGCTCAAGACCTAGGGCGTGCCCGAGTTCGTGCAGCATCATCCAGCGGGTAAGGGGGCGGCTCAGGCCCCGGCGGATGGCCAGATCCCAGCCGGCATTGCCCCGGAAGCCCGGAGACACGGCCACGCCCATGGTGCGCAGCTTCCGGCTGAACCGGAAGGTGATGTCGGCAGGGCCATCTACCAAGGGCATGGCGACCGGCACGTAGGGCTGCAGGTTTGTGATCATGCGGGCTACGTCCTTGCGCCAGTGACCGTTGAAGCCTTTGGCGAAGCCGATGGAGAGAACCCCATCGGCGGCCAGGGGTCTGGTGAGCGCGAAGTATTCGGAGCGTTGCAGCTCGATCATGTTCGCTCAGGCGGACAGAAGGCGAAGACCACGGCAGCCGACGCTGTTGAAGCTGCTGCCGGAATCGTTTCATCGGTCCGCCCTCCAGAGGCGGATCGGTTGGGGGTCGGGAGTCGCAAGCTCACCGACCCACCATCTTACGGTATCGCCACTCCGATGGCGCTGATCAGCGCGGTCACGCGGGCGTCGAGCAGGGCCAGGTCTAGGTTTTCGCCGATGGAGTAGAAGGCGAGGCGGGCGTCTGTTGGTTGACTTGGAGATCCGTTTAAGTTGCGGCAAAAAACAAAAACATTTAGGCTGATGTTAGCGTTACTGCTAACTGACGATGTTGTTGTTGTACTGTTTGCTCTGTAGCTATAACTTACTGAAGATGATCTGGTCACCGCCATGAATCCAAGCTGGCTTGGCGAGTATGGGGTTGAAGGGAAACTTGACGTATTGATGCCGAAAAGTGCGGTAGCAGAGTGGCTTATGCGCGATGCGCTGGATACCGGTGTCGTTGCCTGTGCGGCTATGTACGAGCTAAAGGCGGCGGTGGGAGCTTCTGTTTTGTAGATTGACAAATGCTTATTATCCTGCGGATCAGCGTTATTGGCCCTACCGCTATCCAGATACTTTGTGCTGCCATCACCCTTCAACCCCGTCTCCCGGTTGTAATCTCCAGCCACGAAGTTGTAGTTCGTCGGCGCCGTGCCCACCAGCGGCACCAGCGCACCGGCCAGCGTCCGAGCACCAGCAAGGATGCAAGCTGCCTTTAGCGCGTTGAAGGTGCCATCAGCCTTGCAGCCGACGAAGAAGTCGTTATACGCATCCTGCACGCCGACTTCCAATCCACTGGTGTTGCCTGCTGCCACGTCAGCAGCGATCACCCGATTGATGAAGTCCTGCGCGTCAGGGTCATAGGCTGCCGCTGCAGTCAAACTCCCCACAAACGCCAAATCAAACAAACTGAACGTCACGCCACCACCTCCACCGGCAACCACTGCAGCGCCGATTCCACCGCCTCGGTCGCCGGATCATCCGCCAGATAGGTGCCATCCTCAGCGCGAGGTTGATCAAACACCCACTCGCTGCCATCCGGCCCAGTCCACTGATCACCCCGCTGCGGATTCTCCGGCCAGTCCCAGAACTGCCGAGGGCCAGCCAGCCCCACCACAAACTCAGCGGGCAGGTCGAATTGTGTGGCGAGCATCTGCAGGCCCTGCACCAGCTCAGGCGCGATCAGGCCGATGCCGCGAGCGGTCTGCCAGGCGCTCAGGAACACGCGAGAGTCGCCATCGGCAGCCTTGCCCAGCCCCACACCTAGGGCCAGTGCCAGGCGGGGTGAGACGGCCTGCGCAGCGGCCAGCAGTTGATCCACTTCCACTGGCAGCGCATCGCTGAACTCAATCCACCTGGGCGGGTGCGTCTGGCGGTAGTACGCCTCCTGTTCGGCCTCGGTCAGCTCCACGATCTCCCACTGCTGCAACCACTGGCCATCGGCCTCCACGGGATGGGCCTCCACCACGCGATGCGCCGCCGGGTCGTACTCCGGCTGCGGCTGGGCCAGTACGCGGAACACGTCGTAGTGCGCCAGCTCGCGCTCAGAGGGGCTATTGCTGAACGACCGGCTCGGCTCATCGGCGCGGAGCTGCTGCAGGCTGTACGGCCAGCGGATCGGGCTGAGGCGGATCAGGGTGCTCATCGTCAGCTCTGCACTTGGTAGGCCGCCACGACATCGGTGTTGGCAGTGCCGAAAGCGGTCAGGCTCAGCACCGCCGTTTTCGACGCGGCAATGGTCGAAGGCTTGGTGCCGATGAACACCCAGTCCGCCGGGAAGGTGAACGTTCGCTCGGTCGCGTCCGCCGCCAGCCGCAGCACTAGCGTCCGCCCGTTTGCCAGGTTGCTGGTGGTCAACTCCAGATCGCCGGCGAGTGAGATCGTGCGGTACTGCGAATCGAGCGCCGCGAAGTCAAGCGCGACCTGTGCGGCGTAGGCGATCGTTGAGAACGACGTGGCTGCCCTGAGCCCTGCCGTAGACGTGGAGACTACGGGGGGTAGGTCGTGAACGTGGTCCTCCCGGGCGTAGTCCGTGCTGCTGCCCACCGCTGCCGTTCCAGGCGGCTGGGGAGCAGCGTCGGCAGGGGCGGGAATCGTCGGCGTGCCGCTCAGGCTGCTGTAGGCGATCTGCGCCCCACCGCCGCCGTCGTGGTTGTGGCTGTTCCCGTTGGTGACGCCTTCGGCTGCAGGGGCGTAGTCCGTCGAATCGGTGGCTGCAGCGGTGCCCAATGTCGGCGTGCCGCTCAGATCCGCATAGGCCCCGGTGAACCCCACCCGGGCCAGCGCCGCGCCGATGCCCACCAGGATCGTGCCGGTCTCGGCCTGAGCCCGCGCCACGGAGCCCACGTACTGCACCAGTCCACTGGCAGGCGGGGTGGCCACCAGGGCGCCGCCAGCGCCGACGTAGAGCCGATCCCTGATCTGGAACCCGCCAGAGTTGAACGGCCTCAGCTCGCCCAGCACGACGGCATCGCCTTCGCCGTTGGTGGCCAGGGTGCTCTGCAGTAGCCCGATGGCGGGCATCTTCGCCGGGTCGGTAGGGTCGCAGGCCGCCACCTCGATGCGGTCGGTGTCGCCCACGCTGCCGACCACGTAGACCGCTGTGCCAGCCGCCAGGGGGCCGCCGCTGGTGTTTTTGACGTGAACGTAGAAATCGCCGGCGATGCTGCCGTGAATGTGGGGGATGACGACCGGCCCCGCGCCGGTAATGGTGAGGCCGGTGAAGGACGGGCTGTCGGCCGTGCCTAGGCCCAGCAGGGTGCGTTGTGCAGCCGCATCGGCAGCCTCCACCATGGCGCGGCCTGCGGCGGTGCTGGCAGCCGTCCACCAGGCGGCAATGGCCTGCCGCACCCTCTGTGCCGTGAACGCCCGCCGGGTGGTGGCCGTGCCGTCCTCGGCCTCGGCCTGCTCGATTGTGCTCGCGGTCCACTCGCGGGCGCCTGCCGGGCTCGCCTCGATCGCGTTCTCCAGCTTGTCCAGGTTGCCGTCGTGCTCCGCCGCTGTCAGCGGCGTGCCCTTGACCAATCGCCGGATTAGGTTCAGTGTCATACGAACACTCCGGCCTCGAAGACGCCTTCCACATACACCGTAAAGACGGCCTCCACCTTCTCCAGCAGCATCACGCAGAACCGCCCATCAGCCTGCCGCAGGGGCTCATGCAGTAGCCGGTAGGTCTGGCCGCCATGCTCCACCAGGTCGCGGTACTGCAGCCCGCCAAAGAGATCCGTGCGGACGGTTAGGGTGCAGTCGATCGAGATCACCCGATCACCCAGCACGTAGTCGCTGATCTCATCCTTGAAGCCCAAACCAACAACGGCCCCAGCAGTGACGCTGGAGCCGAAGTCGTTCAGCAGGAAATCATCGGGGATTTCCTGGATCATGGTCAGACCGCGTAGCGGGCGCCGCCGACTGCAAAGCAGCTCACGGTGGCGGAGTAGTTGCCGGCCTCATCGGTGAAGGCCAGCCGGACGTACTTGCCCAGCTCATCGCGGGGGATCGACAGCTGCTGCAGCGCAGCAGCATCGGCCAAATCGGCAAAGGCGCCGCCGGTCACGTCCGCAGCATCGCTGCCGTCGGATGCGTTGCCGGACTGCACTTTCACCTTAATCGAGGTGCTGCCAGCGCTGGCTGCGGCATAGAGCAGCAGCAGCAGATCGCCGTCAACGCCGCTCACGTCCACCGCAGTGGTGTTGCCGTTGGCGTCGCGGGTGGCCGGCGCCAGGATCGTGTACGCCTGGAGTTGCTCCAGGGCTCTGAGTTCAATGGCCATTGGTCAATCCTCCGGGGTGGGGGTGGGGGCAGGGGTGGAAGTCTTCGCAGAGCGCCGCGGCTTGGGTGGGCAGGCCGGGGCGGGTTCGGGCTCAGGCGCAATCGACGCCATGCCCAGCGCCAGCAGTTCGCTGGCGACACCTTGAGGCAGCTCCACCACCTCACCCATGGCGAGGTGGCGGCTGTCTGCTCTGCAGTTCGAGAGAATCTGCAGCCTCATGATCAGCTGGCCAGAGCGAAGGACTGCGGACGGCGCACCGCCACGTCGAAGTCCTGATGCACGGTCAGGATCACCTGGCCGCTGGCCGACTGGGTGTAGGGGTCAACGACGACATCCAGCCCAGACCACATCCCGACGACGCAATCCTGGAAATTACCCATAAGCACGTCGTTGAGCTGCATCTGGTTGCTCACCGTCACCGGGTAGCCGTTCACGGTGCCGGCGTCGGTCATCACGTAATCGGAGCCGGCAGCAGATGCCCGGAGGGTCTGCTTCAGGGCGCCGCGCACCACGCTGTTCATCAGGTAGCGCATGGAGCCGGCGTCGAGGTTGTCGATCGCCAGTTCGGTCTCCAGGTCCACGTAGTCGGCCCAGTCGCCGCAGTTGTGGGTGGTGGAGCCGTCGCCGCCGAGGCTCACGGGGACCGCCTTAGCGGTGCCGCCGCCCAGAGTCACGCTGCCGATGCCGGTGGTGTTGATGATGCCCAGCGGCTGACCGTTGGAGCCGGTGCCGTAGCCGATGGTGTAGTCCATGCCCAGGGCAACGGACTCGGCCATGTCGATCCGCACCAGGTTCTCGATGTCGGGGCTCGACTGGATCATCATCCGGCGGCTGATCGGCACCCGCACGCCGATGGTGCGCGGGATCATGTTCACCAGCCCGAAGGTAAGCTTCGAGTTGGTCACATCAGCGTTCTCGCCGACGAAGTAATACTGGCTGGAGCTGAGCTTCTTGGGGATCTCGACGTTGCCCTCCAGGCCGGAGAGCATGGTGAGGCCGCTGTTCAGGAAGGCGCTGCGGTTGCGGATCAGATCGATGAACTGGGCATCGAGCCGGTCGGTGCCGACCAGTGCGCCACCGTCGCCGAAGGTGCCGACCACCTGGCCGGGGGTAGCAGCGCGGTTGGAGCCCAGCACCTCCCAGGGGATCAGCACGCCGTTAGCGCTGCGGGAGTGCTTGGTCTGAGCGGCGCGGGCCACGTCCAGCTCGAACGCAGCGGCCTCGGCAGTGCGGGGGTTGGGGTCGGACAGATACTGGGCGACGCGCAGGAAGCTGTAGCGCTTCACCTCGCGCTCGCTCAGGCCCAGCTCAGCGTTGCCGGCGTCATGGACCTTGCCCTCGAAGGACACCTTGCGCATGCCCAGCTGCTCCATCACCACCGCACGGGCGGCGTCAATGCTGGCGTCTTCGTTGATGAGTTTCTCGGCCAGGCTCTCGTCCATCTTGAACTCAGAGCACATTCCGCGGATGGCAGCGACGCGCTCGCGCTCGGCACGCCGAGCGTCCTGCTGCACCTCCGCCACGTTGATTTCAGTGGTCATCGGGATTGGGTCAGGGGAATCAGTCCGCTCGGCGGTCTGTGGTTCCAGCCTACCGAGTGCTTCACTCACGGCTGCCTTGATCATCTCAGGGTCAACCGTGGCGGCCGGCGCGGTTGATGCGGGGGCCTCGGGGGTGGGCTCAGGCTCAGCCGCCGGCTCATCCATGGCACGGCCCAGCCCCACCGTCTGATCGGCTGGGACGCTAACGGAGCTCACCTCCAGCGCCTTCCAGCTGGTCACGTAGAAGTCGCCGCCGCGCTCTTCGATGTCATCGATGCTGTAGGCGAAGCTGACGTTGCGGATGATGCCGGCCTCAATATCGGCGCGGCGGCGGTACTCCTCAGTTCCGCGCTCAGTGGTGTTGGGCGACCAGCGGACGGTGGAGTAGAGCCGACGATCATCACCCAGCCAGGCCTTTTCGACGACGCCCAGGACCACCGAGCGCTCATGGTTCCAGAGCCAGGGAGCGCCATCGTTCAGGCGCGACAGGTCCATGGCGCCCTCTTCGTGAACCAGGATCTCGCGGCCAAAGAATCGCTCGACAGGCTGCTCGCTGGAGAACGAAAACGTCAGCGTTTCGTCGGTTTTCTCTTCGACCTGCATGCCGCCGGGCAGCTCTCGTCGCTGCGGGCCTTTGAGTTTCGTGAGATCCAAGGGTTGACAGTCGCTAAGGTCAGGCTACCGATGGGGTGGCCGGGGGCTGATCGTCGTCCTCCTCGTCTTCGTCATCCTCCGGCTCAGGCTGTGGCGTTGCAGGCTCCGGCGAATCCTCCACGGTCGGCATCAGGCCCAGTGATTCCTTCAGCTCGTTCTCCATGGCGATCTGCGCAACCACTTGCTCAAATTGCTCGCCGTTATAGTTTGCTATCTGCTGCGAATGAGATTCAAGCATTAAGGTACGGGCTATCTCTACCGCTTTCAAATCCTTGGCAGGGTCAATCCAGCTCCAAGACCTAGCCTGCCAGCGTGGAGAATTGTACCTCTCTGGGCGAATCCAATAATCGGAGAATGCAGGCGAGGGCAATTCACCTACCAGCATCGCAGCCCGCAGCCATTCCTCGAAGACGCGCTGGTGGAACAGCTGGATAAGCTCGCTCTGCACAACCTGCCAGTGGTCGCGATCCTCCAGGACGCTGGTGCGCATGCTGCTGTAGTTGGTGTCGCCGAAATCCTTGCTGACGGTGGCGTAGCTGCACCCATACCCAGCAGCAAACCGCCGCGTGAGGTTCTTGACCACCGCCTCGTACTGGCCATCATCCGGCCCGAAGTTCGGCGGCACGGGGACCTGGCCCGGATCCAAGTAGTTCCAGCTCCCGGGTTCGGTGTTGATCAGCCGTTGGCCGTTCTCCACCGCATCGCCGATCAGTTCGCCCTCGGGCGTCTGGATCCAGCCCAGCGATGCAGCTTGAACTCGCTTCCGTACTAGGTGCGCTTTTTCGTATTCAGAGAGTCCGTGCACCGTCGTGATCACCGACGCCAGCCACGGCACCCCACGGTTCTGCCCGATCCGCTCCGGCAGGAACACATGGATCATGTCCTCAGCCGGCACCAGCACGTGCTTCCGCTCGATCCCGCGGCGGTTCAGGCCCAGCTCCACATCGCCAGGGTGGCGGGTCAAGATGGCGTACCGGGTGGGCCTGCCCCATTGGTTGATCTCCACGCCTAGCCGCCATTCGTGGCCGGCGCGATCTGACACACCGCTCTTGTCCTCATCGAGCTGGTGCGCCTCGATCAGCTCCAGCGCCAGCGGCGTGCGGCCCTGCCCCATCGGCTGCCGGACGATCCTGATCAGACATTCGCCCGACTCCGGCAGGCTGCCGGCGATCATCATCTCGAAGCCGTGGAACGACAGCCGGCCCGCCACGTCGCAGGTATCCGGCCGGCACCAGCGGCGCCAGGCATCCTCCATCAGCCGGTTGCGGCGCACGTCCTTCTCAGTGCCGTTCGCCTTCATCACCTGGCCCTGCATCTGGATCCCACGCGGGCCCACCACGTTGATCTGCGTGGTCCGCTTGGCCTGCCGGGCGTAGGGGTTGTCCCTGACCAGCTGGTGGCAGCGGTCGCGCAGCACCTGCAGGCTGACGCGCAGCTCGGCATCAGCTGAGGTCGTCGGCGCCACCAGGTCGTGGAGCAGCCGGTTGCGCCGGGCGCCCTCGAACATCCGCTGCCCCTGCTGCCGCCCATAGCGGGTGGTCAGGATCTGCCGCTGCAGCCAGGATCGGACACCCATCAGCTCACCCCCTGAAACCGCACATAGAGCCGCCGCGGATCGCCGAGGCCTTGGGCGATCATCTCGGCGCGCTTCTCGCGGGCGACATCAGCCTTGAGGCGGTCGCGCCAGGCGATCAGATCCGGCAGATCGGCCCGACGCACCTTGCGGCCGCCATTGCCGAGGCTGCCGATCTGGTACTCCTGCGCGCCGGTGGTCAGAGCGCGGATCGCCTCCTCGACCGCCTCCAGATCCTTCTGCGCCTGGCTGCGATCATCAAAGGCGCCAGGGCTGCCGCTGAACGCCAGGCTCTTGCGGACGGTCAGGCTGCCGCGGCCAGTGGTGAGCGGTGCGCCGTTGACGGTGGAGACGATCTGCAGCTCCCAGCTACCGGCTGCCATGGTTGCCGTGGTGGCGGCGCTCAGCTCCACCTTCCAGCCGTCGTCTGTGTCAGTGGCCACGGCCTCGATGCCGGCGCCAGCTGCTGCAGCGCGGAGCCACACGCGAACCGCCGTGGCGTCAGGGTGGACGCGCAGCTCGATCCAGCTGGTCAGATCGCCTTGGTAGAGCTCAGCCGGCTGGGTCATATCACTTTGAATGATCTCGCCCGGCGCTGGGTGGGTTCTTGCTTAGAGCCTACCGAGGCCGCCTGATCCTTCGCCGCAGCCAGCTGAGCAGCCAACTTCTCCCACATTGTTGCCTTCGCATACCGCCTTGATGCCAGCTGCAGCGCCGCGTAGGCGTACACCATGCAGTCGAGCGCCTCATTCCTCACGCTCGGGCTCTTGACCCATTCGCGCACCGGGAAACCCTTCACATAGCGAAGCTGCTGCTTTTCGCTCGTCACCTGGCTGCACCATTCGTCATCACCCGACAGGCCGAAGTGCACATAGCCCGGTCCTGGCTTGTTGTGCCGCAGCCGGCCGAACATCGTACTCTTCACGGTGTCGGTGCCCACCTGATACAGGATCACGCCGCGCTTGATCGTCTTGCCCTTCCAGTTCACATCCTGCGGTGTGCCCTTGTTGACCACGGCTTGGCTGCGGCGGCTGCTGCCCTTGATCGCTACCACATACCGATCGCGGCGCTCCCTGGCGTACTGGTACACCTCATGGGTTGCGTGGCCGCCTGAGTCAATCGCCACCTGCGCCAGCCTCAGTTCGCCGCCACCATCAACGGGCCAGGCAGTGTCCAGCACGGCATCGAGCTGATCCCACACCTCAAGCTGCGTAGGGTCGCCCAGTATCTCCTGATGCCACACCAGCCACGCCTCTTCGCCAGCGCCCCAGCCCCACACGCTGATCGCCAGGCGGTTGTCCTGCACGTCCACGCCGGCGGTCAGCAGCAACACGCCATCAGGGCAGTGCCCCGGCGGGTACTCCTCACGGCGCGCAGCCAGGCCCGTGGCGCTCAGTGCAGCGGCGTAGTCATCCTCAAACGACTCACCCAGCAGGGTGTTTACGAAGGTCTGCAGCTGCGTGCGGTCGTGCTTCACCTCCAGGAACTCCTGCACCAGCTGAGCCCAGCTGGCGTTCGGGCTGTAGCTGTAGGCCGCCCAAATGTGGAACCCCACCAGTCCAGGCCGCTTGCTTTCCGCCGTGGCTCGCCATTCTCCGCGCTCCACCATCCATCGCTTCTTGCTGTGCGGGATCAGCTGCTGGCAGTTCTCGCATTCATAGGCCGCCGTTTCCGGCAAGCCGTTGCCATCGGCATCCTTCTCCCACTTCATCTGTGTCCACCGGAGCACCTGGTAGTGGTCGCAATGCGGGCAGGGCACGAAATACCGCCGCTGGTCTGACAGCTCGAACCACTTCTCAATGCGGCTGAAGCCCTTCAGGGTGGGCGTGCTGATCAGCCCGATCTTTCGGTTCCAGAAATACTCTGACCGCTTGATGCCCAGCTTGATCTGATCGCCCTCAGGCGTGCTGGACGGGTAGCCGTCCACCTCGTCGAACAGCACGATGCGGCGGCTGACGCGGCGGAACCCCCTAGCGCTGTTGGCGCCCACCATCTGCAGCGCGGCGCCGTTCTTGAACTGCTTCAACAGGATGGTGTTGCTGCCGTCCTTCTGCTTCGGGTCAACGATCAGCGGCTGCAGCACAGGCGTATCACGCAGCATCGGCGCGATCTCATCCTTTGAGTAGCCCTCGCCATCTTCCACGGTGGGCTGTACCACCATCATCGCGCACGGATCTTGGTGCACGTGGTAGCCGATCACGTGGTTGAAAATCTTGGTCGCTCCAACCCTGGCTGACTTCTGCCAGACCACCATCTCCACGGTCGGATCGGTGAACGCATCCATCACCGCACGCTGATACGGCAGCGAGTGCCACCGGCCAGCCTCCGCCGAGCTCTCGGCGCTCAGCATGGCGTACTCATCAGCCCACTCGCTCAGCCTGAGCTTTCTGGGTGGCCGCCACATCGCCGCACCATCCTGCAGCAGCGGCAGATCAATCGCGCTCATGCCTGCACCTGCTCAGGGCAGCCGGCATCAGCGGCGAGGGCCTCCAGCGCGTCGCGGATCAGCCCGTCAACAATCTCTGCCTCTTCGGCCGTCAGATGCGGGATCCGCTGGCGGCACGCGGTCTTGACGCCCAGCAGCTTGCTCTTCGCACTGTTGATCAGCTGGGCCCAGGTGTTCAGAACGCTCTCGCGCTCCACCAACTGGCCCTCTTTCTGTCGGCGCTCAATCTCCAGCAGGTTTGCCTGTTCGTATGCCTTTCGCTGCTGGCTGATCGTGTAGGCCGGCAGGTCGTCATCCTCCACCGGCTCATCTGCAGCCGGTCGCGGCGCCGGCCTAGCGGGTGGTGATGGCGCCGGTTCGGACTTTACGCCGGGTTTGTCCCGCACGGCTTGACGCTGATCGATGTTCCCCAGGTATTCCTCCACCAGCAGATCGGCCCGCACCCGCACCGGCGAAGCGCTGGCGGTGCTGCGCGGCAGCTTGCCCTGCTTCACCAGCTTGTCCAGATTCTGCCTAGAGCAGTTTCGACCAGTCTTGGCGCGGATCAGCTCGGCACCCTTGCCAGCACTGAGAAGTTGAACCGTTGCAACCGTCATGCAACCAGATTAAGGGACTGGTTGCGCCTTGTGCTGCGGATCAGAGCAGGGATAGCGGGAGTTGACCCACTACGGCGGCGGGGCAGTGCTTTTTGATCTTGGCCCAACGGGCTTTAGTAAAGAACGGTTGCTGGCAATACCACGTTTCGACGGGAGCGTTGTGCTTGCCCAGATTGCAGGCCAAGCAAGACGGAAGGATATTGCTCGCCTCATCCAGTCCGCCCTTGGTCAGGGCAAGCACATGCTCAATCGTCAGTCGATCGCACCCCTTGTTTCGCTCATGCGCTGCATCTACGCCGCAGAATGCGCAGCGGTTGTTCCATAGAGCGAAGCGGGCGTCGATCTGGGCGCGGGTGACTGGTTGCAGCGACTGGTGCCGGGCTGAGCGAATGCGCACTTTACGTCTGCGAGAGCGCTCACGCATTTGCAGAACATAATCAGTGTCTGTTGCCATCTTGAAATGGTAATACCGTCTTTTATACTCTTTTGCCCATTCTTCTTCTGTGCCGCCTGCTTCCATGAACTCTGCTTTTTCTGTGTCAATAACATCCCGCGCTTGCTTCTCTACCAGTTCGGCAACTGTTGGTGAGGGCTTGGTGTTTTTCAGGTAGAACCAGAGCTTGCGCGATTCAGAGACGGTCGCCGGGACCAATGCTGACAGATTCCAGCCAGCATTGGCGAAGGCTTGAAGGTCGCGGGAAAGTAGTCCATGGCCTAGCAGGTTCGGTGGGACCAACAGCCCCACCCTTGAAACTCTGCCAACAGTGCGCCTGTGGCGCATCATACATTGCTTGTTGCGTTCATTTGAAATTGCTTTATATTCAGGATTTTGCCGCAACTTTGCCATTCTTTCCCGTGCTTTTTGCCGCTGCTCATCTGCGTTCTGTTCTCGCCATTCCTGCATTCTGGCTTTTGCTTCGGGAGTGGATTTATTTACTTTGTGGCATTCAATGCAATGACTTCCTTTTATCCATCGCAGGCTTTGGCCTGTGCCCATCCAATCATGGCCACGCTTGCACAGTCGGCCGAGCCGGTGCTTGCTTTCGTCAAAGTCCGGCCGCCCTGGCAGCAGCTCGTACAATCCGTTCATCAGCCTGTGTCCGCAGGTTGGTCACGGGTCAGGTGTTCCACCACGCTGGCCCACACCATTGTAGCGGCAGGGCTGGGGCGAGTCCAGCAACGTATTTTCAGTATCAGTACCTACCGAAACCGGGGGCCGTCGGAAATAACCGCTTGGCCTAGGGCTGGGGAGGACCCGTAATCCCTTGCGCCGCAAGGGTTTTCACTGATTTGCCCTTATTGCGACTGACACGCCCCACCGATCACCTGAACCCCGACCGCGCCAGCTCCGCCCTGAGCTGCGCCGCGATCTCGCCGGGCCAGACCCGTTGCGTGGACCGCTGCAGGTCACCCTTGAGGTCGTAGGTGCTGCGCCGCTGCTTGGGCTCGGGCTCCAAGGTGAACTTCATGCGCGTCCCGACCCGTTCGCCGTAGCGGCCGCGGCCAGGCTTGCCGGTGCGCTCGAAGATTCCCATCCGGCCCTCGGCGCCCTTGATCGGGATGATGAACATCCGGTTGGCCCGGTTGACCATGGTGCGCGAGCCACGCATAGATGCCCAGCCCGTGAGCGCCTTCTGGAAGGCTGCGCGGCTCACGTTGCCCTTGCTGTCAAGGCGCTGCGCCGGTGTCGGCACCATCGTCACCCTGCGACCCGCCAGCGCCGATGCGGCCAGATCGGCGCCCTTGGTGCGCGGCGCCCCACCGCGGGTCATGGTGGAGATGTAGCGGCCTGCTGCGCGTGGCCGATCCGACCGCAGTCCCACCTCGGCGGTCAGGTTGTTGGGCGATGGCCGCTGCGTGTAGGTGCCACCGATCGTCCAGCGGGTGCCACCGCCCTCGATGGGGCCACCGGATGACTTGGCCAGGTCCTGCTTCAGCTGCTTCTCAGCGGCCCGCACAGTGGCCGCCATGGCCCTGCCTGTGGCGTAACGGAGGTTCTTCTCAGTCAGCAGGGCGAACTGATCGATCGCCTTGGTGTCGATGGTCAGGTTGAGCTCGAGCATCACCCCTCCCCCACGGTGAGCAGCTCCTCCAGCTCCATCCGCTGTAGGTCGAGATCAGACGGCAGATCCCATGCGGCGAACTCGTCAGGATCGGCGGCACTGGTGACCGTGAGGCAGCCGATGGTTTCCCACCCGCTGACCCAGTTCAGGATCAGCTCCTGCCACCAGGCCAGCCACGGGGTGGACCTGTCGAGCAGGTGGGAGGCGGATGTGGCGCGCTTCACGGGGCCAAGGCAGCTGGAGACAGTCTGCAGCGCCAATAAAAAACCCCCGCCTGCCAAGGCGAGGGTGAGAACCACTCGATTCGATGCGCCATGCACCGAGGGAAGGCTACAGCAGGGCCGTCAAGCGGCAGCCAGCTTGCGGGGCTGGGCGGGCTGCTGCTGGGCGTCACTGGTGAAGCCCTACGCCTCGCCCAGCAGCTCGCGGAACTGCTCCAACGACATCACCACGAACTGCTCAGCCGGGGCGACGCTGCCCTTGCGCTTCACCACCAAGGCATGGAGGCGCTTGCCGGCGTTCTGCTGCTGCTCCATCGCATCGCGCAGCCAGGCGCCGAGGCTGAGCGTGCGGTGGTTCTTGCACTGGATCGCCGCGGCCGAAGTCCACAGGTCGCCGCGGTCGAGGGTGGCGCCAGCGGGGATGCGCTCGCAGGGGATGCGCTCCGCCAGGTAGTCAGCAATCAGCCGCTCGAAGGCGCTGCCCTTGCGCTTCTGGGGGTTGGCCATCAGATCAGACGCCGAGGCGTGCGGCGAGTCGCTGCAGTGCAGTCTGAGGGCAGCAGCTGCTCTCCAGCTCGCTGCCATCGGGCGAGTAGATGGCGTTGCGCTGGTACGGCTCCAGCGTGATGGGCGGGTCATAGGTGGGGATGGGCAGCGGCGGCACCCACTCGCGGCGCCACCAGGCCACCAGCACGCCGTCACGGAACACCGCACGTTGAGCCTCTCCAGGTTGGGCCTGCGGATCGGTGCGGGGCAGCCAGTCGCCGAACGTGAACGGACAGGGCCGCAGGGCCGCCGCTGCGGCCGCTGGAGGCGATGGGACGGGTGTGGGCACCGGCAGGGGGGTAGAGGCGCCTTCCTGGGCCACAGCGGTGCGCAGCTGCTGGAGGACGTTCACGGCATGGCAGCGGGTAGGGGCATCTTAGCGGCAGATGCACTCATAAGCACCAAACAACGGGATTTCGGAGGTTTGGGTCTGTTTTGGGACTTTGGGACATTTTGGGACAGCTCTGTCCCAAAGCAGAAGCCGCATGAACACTGGCAGGTTGGTCGTGTTTTGGGACTTTGGGACACCTCTAGGGGCTCATCCATCCATACCCATAGGACTTAGTACATCTATACTAATAATAATAGAAAAGATATTTTCTTAGGGGCTGTCCCAAAGTCCCAAAAACTACCCAAACCCGTTGCGCTGCAGTCGATTTGCTCTGGGACACTTCTGTCCCAAACTGTCCCAAATGTCCCAAAACACTGCAGGGCCGCCCCGCCCGACACCCTCCCCAGTGCCTGAAACAGCAGTCAGGGACAGGCCTGGCGCTCCATGGGACAGCCACGCAGCAGCTTTGGGACGTGTCCCAAAAGGGCGTAGACCGTTTGCCGGTCCACGGTGGAGATGAGGGTGGCCGGGATTTCCGGCCACGGTGGAGCAGTGCGGCTCAGTCGCCAGGTGGCACCCACTCCACGGACTTGCCCTTGCGGATCACCTGCCCGCAGTCAGGCGTCTCGGCCACAACGGACAGCAGCCAGGTGCGCACCTCAGCGGCAGGGGTGCGGCGAGCCGGCAGGCACCATGATCTGATCTGGGATTGAGGCACGGGGCGGCTGCCATGGCTGCGGCGCCACTCGCGGCCCTTGTCGAGCAGCCGCTTGATTGCTCCCCCGGCGCCTGTGCGCACTGGGCCCAGCACCTTGTCGCGCTCACGGGCGAACAGGGCGGTGAAGATGATCGCGGCGCGGATCACGTCCTCAGGGATGGGGGTGTTCAGGCTCAGCCCTGCAGAGGCCTGCCGGATCGCGTGAATGGCCAGGGCGATGCGCAGGGTGGCGCCGCGCTGCTTGCCCCAGTACTGCCGATCGGATGGGTCGCTGGCGGCGAACTTGAACGACTCCGACTGCCTGACCCACTGCACCATCGTGGCCTTGGCGTCCTCGGCCACGGTGATGATGATCGGCTCGCCATCTTCACCGAGGGGCAGCTTTGATGCGGCAGCATCCACCTGCTTGTAGAGGTTGGTGATCGCAGGGGCGATCAGCACGGTCGAGTCCTGATAGTCGTAGGCCCACTCGCCCAGGTCGAACATCAGGAAGCGGCTCCACAGGCCATCGGCGTCTGCCATGCCCTCGTTGGCCTCGGCGTCTGCTTTCCACAGCCCTTCCAGGCGCGCCGGCTGGAGGCTGCCGAACAGCGAGACGGCAGGATTGGGCACGAAGATCGAATCGCGGCCCACGCGGTCGGTGATGATCTGCTCCCCGGGGTAGAGGCTGAGCCACTTCGCCCGATCGCTGCGGTTCGGTGCGCGGCACAGCTGGCTGAACCAGCCTGCGAGCTCATCGTGCACGGCCAGCAGGCCTGGGTTGGATCCGTTGCTGAGGATCATCTCGATCCGCTCAAAGGTGGCATCGCTCACCAGTAGGTGCCGCAGCTCCGGTTGGGGGTTCTCCGACAGAAACTGAGCCATAGGGTCACCACCGGCGCCGCCTGATTCAGATGCCGCGGCCTTCGCCTCGCGCTCGGCCTGGGCGCGGCGATGCTTCCAGTCCGCGAGGGCATCGGCGTGCCGTTTGCGCTCCTGCGCCTGCCACGGCTTGAACGCTTGCATGGTGGTTGGGCCGGATGTTGGCGACTTGCCAGAGCTGGCGGTGGCGATGTTGGCGCCCCAGAGCACGCAGGCCTCTCTCCATGCGTGCGTGGGCGTCATGGCCGCACGGGCGCGGTTGCCGATCACTGAGCACACGCCGCAGAGGATCGGCAGCAGGAAGCCGCAGGGCTTCAGCATCTGCTCGCTGGCGTAGGTGTTGATCAGGCTGGCCAGCCCTGGGGGGAACGCCAGATCGATCGATGCCAGCTCAGCAGCTGCGGCCACGTCGCGGTAGTTGCGGATCTCAACCGCCAGCTCCTGGCGCTCGATGTCGTCGCCTTCGTCGTCAGGCTCCAGCTGCCACGGCGGCAGCTCCACCAGCGCATCAGGCGGGATGAACTGCTCGCCGTTGAGGGGTGGGGTTGGTGGATCAGGCTTCGGCTTGGGCTTGTCGATCACGAACAGCGACCGCTCGCCGAAGCTGTCGTGATCCTCAGTGCGGACATAGCCCCAGGTGCGCCCATCGTGGCCGGTGACGGTTTCGCCCTTCTTGCTGCAGTCGGGTGCTGATTTCGTCTCGCCATGGCAGCACCAGACCGAATTGCCGTCTTGGTGGATGCTGCAGGCGCCGGAGTGGTCGCGGCCGCACATGGGGCACGGCTGCCGCTGGCTGCTGTTGCGCCAAGTGCCGGATGCGCTGCTGTAGCTGCGCGGGCCGCGAGTGACCTGAGGCGAGATGGAGCGGCGCGTCGGTGGCCGCAGGGGACGATCACCGCAGAAGACGCCCTGCAGCAGCGCGAACCATTCAGGCGGCAGCGGCTGCGCATCAGCAGGTGGCCGCCCCGCCCAGGCGTATTGGTCGTCGTTGTCGGTGAAGTGGGATTCTTTGGTGTAGTGCTGGCCCAACACGACGATCTGAGTGCCGTGCTTTGCGAAGACGGCGAACTCCTCGCCCTTGTCATCCGGCCCACCTTCGCCGATGCCGACCTTCACGGTCTTGCCGCCAGCCGCGAGGATCGCCTTCTGCTCAGCGGTGACGGTGTAGACCAGCTTTAGCCGGCCGCTGTTGCCGGTGCGCACAATGCGCCACGTGTCGGCGGTGTACGGCTCGCAGCCATGCTTCTGACAAAACGCCGCGGCCCTGGGGCCGTCAATGTCGATGGCGATGTGGCCAGCGGCTGCGCCGATGTGCCAGCAGACGCATTCAGGCGCGAGCGTCTGCAGCTCGGCGATCCCCACGCCGGCATGATCCTCCCAGCCATCGCCGACCAGCGGCCGCTTATCGGGTGCGCCAGGGAGCAGCGGCCCGAATCCGGCGAGCATCGGCAGGCGTTCTAGACGCCAGCGATCGGGCCCATAGGGGCCTGCCGCAGCGGCGGCTTTAGGTGTCTGCACGGTTTACGCCTTAGCGGCGAGGGCCTTGTCTGCCTGCTCGATCAGCATGCGGACCACGGCGCTACGGGTGTCAACTCCGGCAGTGGCCGCGGCGATGCGGTCGAGGGCGTCGACGTGCCACGGCTTGACCATGACGTTGAGGGGGATGCTGCGGGCTGTGGCCGGCATGTGGTAAGGTTGCGCAGAGGTTGTAGAACCTTAGCATACGCACCGCCAGCCGCCATGCCCTTTCAGCTCCGCGACTACCAGACCCGCCTGGCCGATGCCGGCAATGCGGCGATGCTTGACGGGCAGCGGCCCTGCATGGTGGCCCCCACCGGCGCGGGCAAGACCGTGATCATCGCCGAGCTGGCGCGGCGTGCCCTCGCCCGCGGTGAGCAGGTGGTGGTGATTTGCCACCGGGAGGAGATCCTGGCCCAGATCGTGGCCAGCCTGCAGACGCACCTAGGACAGCGGCAGGTGATCGCCATGGTGACGGCCGGCAGCCGGCCCCGCATGGATCGCCGGGTGGTGGTGGGCATGGTGCCGACGATGGTGCGGCGGCTGAAGCTGCTGGAGCAGCTAAAGGGCTGCACCCTGCTGGCCGATGAATGCCACCACGCCCCTAGCCCAACCTGGCGCAAGGTGATCGAAGCGGCGCAGCCGCAGCGCTTCGGCGGGCTCACTGCTACGCCGGTGCGGCCTGACGGCAAGGGGCTGGGTGATGAGGAGATGTTTGACCTGCTGATCAACGGCCCGGAGGCGGCCGAGCTGATGGCCGCCGGCAAGCTGTGCCGATACAGGCTGTTTGCTGCGCCGCACAGGATCGACACCAGGGGCATGCGCAAGCGCGGCGGGGACTTCACCACCGCCGACATGGAACGCCGTGTGGTGGAGATCCAGGGCGAGATCGTGCGCGACTGGATGCAGCTCAACCCAAACCGTGAGCGCACCATCTGCGTGGCGGTGAGCGTCGAGCATGCCCACCAGGTCGCCGAGCAGTACCGAGACGAGGGCATCGCCGCCGAGGCGGTGGACGGCAACACCCCGAAGCCAGAGCGGCGCAAGATCTTCGATCGGTTCCGCCGCGGCCAGATCACCGTGCTCTGCGCCTGCCAAGTCGTGGACGAAGGCCTCGATGTGCCCGAGGCGACGTGCCTGCAGATCCTGCGGCCGACCGCCAGCCTCAGGCTGTGGCGCCAGCTGATCGGGCGGGTGCTCAGGCCGGCCCCGGGGAAGGACGCGGCGCTGCTGATCGACCACACCGACAACTGGCTCCGCCTGCCTCCGCCTGATGCGGAGATGGATTGGAAGCTGAACGCCGAGCCGCAGGAACCCCGCGAGAAGCGCCAGGCAGTGATCGACCCCGACACCGGCGAGGTGACCGAAGGCGAGCCGATCGAGACGGAGGTGCACCAGACCGGCGCCAAGTTGGTGGAGATCACGCCGGACCTACTGGCCCAGGCGCATCCGGTGGTGGCGCGGCGGCTGCTGAATGAGCGGTGCCGCTCGGAGGTGGAGCAGCGCGCCCCGGATCTGCGCCGCTGGCTCAACTACCTCGACGTGCTGGAGGATGAGACCTTGAAGGCGCTGGAGTCAGCGCTGGGGCTGCAGCCAGGCTGGGCACAGGGCCAGATGATGCTTCGCATGCTGCTGACGCCTGGCCAGCGGCTGGCGGCAACCAAGCGGCTGCAACGGTCATGGGGTGGTGTATAATGCCCCCAACTGCGCCCGCGCTGATGCCAGCAGCAACCACTGAGGCGCGCAGCATCACGCTGCGGCTGCCAACTCCACTGTTCGACCGCCTACGGGCGGCGGCAGCGGCTGACCGGCGATCGATGAACAGCATGGCAGCGCTGCTGCTTGAGGCTGAGCTTGATCGCCGCAGCTGACCCGGCCCGCCAGAGCCGTGCCCAATCTGGCTGTCCACTCGCACAGTGACCATGCCCACAGCACGCGGGGCTGATGCCGCCCCGACCGATGAACTGCTGCCGCCGAATTGCGGCCCCACGTCGCAGCAGCTCGCCGCTCTCGATGCAGCGGTGGCTGCTGCCTTCCCTGCGTTCGGCAGCCTTGCCAAGGATGGTGACAACACCTACCTCAAGACCTCCTACCTCACCCTGCCCACCTTGTTGGATGCAGTGCGCCCTGCCCTCATGGCTCAGGGTGTGCTGGTTACGTCCTCGTTGCGTCTGGTACCGGGTGGCTTTGTCTGCCAGACCACGCTGCAGCACAGCGGCGGCGGCTGGCGCTCCAGCCAGTTCCCTGTCGGCGATCCTGGCAATGCCCAGAAGGTGGCGGCCGCGGCCACCTATGGCCTCAGGATCAACCTGCAGCAGCTGCTGGCGATCACCGGCCAGGACGATGATGGCCAGCCGGCCGAGCAGTTCGCATCACCTGCCCCGGCCTACGCCGCTCCGCCCCAGCAGCCGGCGCCCCAGCAGCAGCCGTGGTCTGCACCTGCTCCACAGCCTCAACCCGATCCCTCCGCCTACGTCTGATGAAGTCCGCACGCGTCAATCTCTGGAACGCCCAGCCGTCCCAGAACCCCAAGGCCCCGATCCTGAACGGCAGCGTGGAGTTGCCTGCCCAGCTGATCTGGGAGCTGTCCCAGGCGATGCAGCAGGGGCAAGGCCTCGAAGTCAACCAGCAGACCGGAGAACAGTTCTTCAAGCTGCGTCTGTCCGTCTGGCGGGGCACTGGCGAGAACAACGGCCCGGTGCTGAACGGCCAGATCGAGAGCCCGTCTGAGCGTGCCGCCTACCTGGCGCAGAAGGCGCAGCAGCAGGGCGGGCAGGCATGGGGTGCACCTGCCGCTGCACCGCCTCAGCAGACCGCCTACGGGCAGCCTGCCCCACAGCCTGCGCCTGCTGGGTATCCGCCGCCGCAAGCGGCGCCGCAGCAGCCGCCTGCTGGGCCGCCAGCGGGCTACCCTGCCGCGCCTCCGCCGGCTGCTCCGCCAGCAGCAGCACCGCCCGCCTGGGGACAGCCCGCCGCTGGCGGGTGGGGCGTCGCGGGCCCCTGATTGAGCGCCCATCGCCCACGGATCGCCCTCCTGCCGCCGCAGGGGGGCATTTCATTCGATGAGCCCAGCCATCGCTACTGGGTGTGGTCGCCGCGCCGCGGGCGGTGGCTGCAGCCGCCCAGCTGCTCGCAGGTACTGGGCCTGGCTGGCGCCAAAGGGTTCAACCCCGAGCATTGGCGCAACAAGCTGATCAGCAAGGAGGGCCTGCGGCCAGATGAGGCCGATGCCTATATGGAGCTCCACCGCAACGGCCGCGCCGAGATCGGCACCGAGCTCCATGCGCTGATCCGCCAGGAGCTGCTAGGCATCGCCGCCCCACCGGTGCAGTTCGCTGAGTCGCTGCTGCTGCTGGCCACCTGGCGGCGGCTGTTCCTGCCGCAGATCGAGGAGGTGATCGCCTGCGAGTCGCCGCTGGCATCGCTGCGGCTGTTCTTCACCGGCACGCCGGATCTGATCGCCCGGGTGGCCGGCCGCTGGCTGATTGTGGATTGGAAGTCGAAGGTGAGCCAGGAGAAGGCGAAGCCCGATGCAGCGTGGCCGCTGCAGCTGGCGGGCTACGACCTGCTGGCCAACGAGCGCTACGGCATCCGCCTCGACGGGGCAATGAACCTGATGGTCTGGCCTGGCGGCTGCGAGGAAGTGTTCTGGCCGGCCCAGAGGATGAGCGAGCTGCGGCGCCGCTTCATCGGCCACATAGCTTGGGCCCACGCCGTTCGAGGGGTGGGCGGCGATGCCGCCGCAACCGGAGCACTGGCGCACGTGCTGCAGCTCCACCCTGCGGCGCTGGAGCTGGCCACACCACCATCGGGGCATGGTGCCTGGACGGTGGCGCAACTGCTCGGCAGTGATCACCCTGCCTTGCGCGCAGACTGACGTTGGGCGCGGCCCTGGCGTCGTATGTCTTCGAAGATCAACTGCCGCAGGTAACCAGCTCGCGTGAGGCCGCGAAGGTCAGCCTCTGCGTCAAGGTGCACTACCTGCTCTGCTGGCAGGTCGATTGTCATGTGCCGTCGTCCGGGTTTGGCAGGCCAGCTGGGCATCGCGTTCGTTTCGGTGAACTCACTCTAAGGGGTGCAGAACGGGAACCTATGCGGTAGGATGCTGGGGCCATCTGCGCACGCTGCTCCATGGCGATGCCGACCACTGCCCGGACCCGGTGGTGGGTGCCCTGCGTAGTAGTGCGCGCTGGGTTCGGCCTCTCGCCTGTCACTGGTCCCATCGAGGACTGCCGCTGGTTCCAGCTCCGCAAGAGGCACCTAGGGCGGCAGTAAGCAGCGAGCAGATGGCACCCATTGATTGATCCCGCCTACCTGGCCGCGCTGCGCTGCCAGCTGCGCTGCGAACTGCTGCTGACGATGGTGCAGCTGGAGCAGCTCTGTCCCGGGTGGTGGGCTGATCTCAGCGAGCTGGCCCTGCAGCTGGGCACTGATCGCGCAACGCTGAATCGAACCCTGACCAAGCTGGAAGCGCTGGGGCTGATTAGGCGTGAGCGGATCAGTAACACCGGCGGGAACTGGGTGTGGTGGGTGAAGCGCTGCGAAAGCGATCAGCCGCGGCCTGAAGATGAGCCGGCGTGGAAGCTGCGCGGCATTCAGCGCCGTGAGGTTGCGCGGGTCACGATCAGTGCGCGGTGGCGATGGGCGGAGGCCAGGGGCATCCCGCGAGCAACGATGAGGGGATTTCTGAACGGCCACCAGCTGGTTCTTCAAGGCCGATGGCGAGTGGTGGCGACGCCTTGGGATTGAGCACATAGGTTCCTGATGGGTGCAAATGGGGCACCTTTGGCGTAGAATGCCGGGGTCCACTCGCCATGTGTCAATGGCCCGCCACCAGGCGCCCTGTGCGCCACTAGGAGCACTCACCACTATCCGCCAGCAGCTGAACGACCTGCTGGCCACGATCGAAACTGACCAGCAGGCCCTCGCGGCCGAACAGGCCGCCGTGGCACGGGCCACCGAGGCGCTACTGGAGTCGCCTGCCCTGCAGGCAGCCCTGCGGCAGGGCCAGCAGATCATGCGCGGCCGGGTGGTCGCCTTGATCGACTACCAGCTGGAGCAGCTGATGTCCAGCGGCACCAACGCGCTGGTGCTGCAGGCCCTGCGCCGCCAGGTGCAGGAGGTGGAGGTATGACCCTCGCAATCCTCGCCAGCCTGATCCAGGTCTGCATGGTCGAGGTCGTGGTCGGCCTGGCCGTTCTGGCCACGTCGCTCTGGTGGGCGGCCTGCCAGCGGTTCGGTGATGGGGAGGGGGAGTGATGTTTCCGCCTCTCAATGAGCAGACCTGCGGCAACTGCCGGTACCACCGCCGCGTCCGCGGAGAGGACGTGTGCTGCCGCTACGCCCCGGAACTAGGCGCCGCCGGGATGATGCCCCTGTGCTCAGCCGCCGGCTGGTGCGGCGAGTGGGTGGAGCAGGAGGCGGGGGAGTGACCCCGCTCAGGCTCCGCATCGCCGGCGAGACCGTGCTGGCACAGCTGCGGATGGAGGCTCAGCGGCCGGCCCCCATGCCGATCCGCCATCTGGTGGCACTGCGCCGCACGATCAGCGATCGGGTGCTGATGGATTACCTGCACCTGCGGATGATCACCGGCGGCTGCGGCGTCGCGTCAACTGCGACTCTGCGCGAGGCATGGGGCTGCGATCAGTCCACCGTGTCGCGCCGGGTGCATGGCGTGGTGGCCGCTGGCCTGGCTGACATCACCACCGGCCGGGGCGGGTATCGGGTGCATTCGCTGCGGGGGATGGGATGAGCCCTCTCAGCCGCGAATGGTTCCAGCGCATTAAGGATCTCCACGCAGAAGTCACCATGGCCAACCCCTACGACGAACCTGCTGGCGAGGCCCGCAAGTCGGCCGAATCCGCCACCAAGCCCCGGCTGGAGCTGCTGCCGAGCGCCGCACTGGAGCAGATCGCCGAGGTGCTCACCTACGGCGCCAACAAGTACGAGGACAACAACTGGTGCCGTGGCGCCCGCTGGGGCCGGTACTTCGCTGCCCTGCTACGGCACGTCTTCGCCTGGTGGCGCGGCGAAGACCGTGACCCTGAAACCGGCATGAGCCACTTGGCGCACGCCGGCTGCTGCCTGCTGTTCCTGATGGAGTACCAGCGCAACGGCTGGGGCACGGATGACCGCTTTCGTGGGCCGGATCAGGAGGCGTTCAGGAAGGATGACGGGGAGGTGAGTGGATGACCCACCACACCCTCCCAGCAGGCCATGGCCCGCATCGCCACGGCGCCCGCGACCAGCGAGCAGGGGCGAACCGTCAAGGAATCCTTGACCGTTGCCCCGCCACCCTCTACCCGGCTGGCCATGGCCGCCTGCCCCATGCCCAGCAGGCGCCCGGTGCCATGCGAGATGTGCGCCGAGGTGGCTGAGTGGGTGGTGGTTGAGTATCTCAATTCTGGAGTTTCACGATGACTGATTACAAGGCGCTGTGTGCTGAGCAGCTCCATGAGTTACGCGGCATGTTTGAGCGCATCCTTTGCGTAGATCGATCAACCGGCGGGGCAACAGTTGGGGACATCCAGCTCGCTTATCGGCTGATTAATGCTGTGGTGAGCTGGTCCGAAAACTCTCTGGCCCAGCCCGAGCCGGAGGGGGCGACGGATCCTGAATTAACCCCCCTCGAAGAGCACAACCGACGCAAGCAACTCCCGTTAATGGGAACACGCCCGTCAATGCCGAACGGCATAGCCTGTCCAAATTGCGGTAAGGAGTTAATGGATTCAAACCCTGACTATGCTCTCCTGACTCATCCGATTCAGTATCGAGTGCATTGTCCGCATTGCGATTGGTCTGGTACACGCTTTTAGTCATTACCACTAAAGAGACAACCAATGACTGACTTTCGTGAGCTATGCGCTGAACTTGTTGAATTAGAGGATTTCGAGCCCGGTGATTATGACAATTGGCTAGAGAAACGGAGGGTCGCTATCAAACGCGCCAAGGCCGCCCTGGCCCAGCCCGAGCCGGAGGGGGCGACGGACGAAGAGCTGCTACAGATTGCTGCAGCGACCATCGACCCATACGAAAGCTGCGGCATTGCCATTGGCGAGTACGAAGCCGAAACCGAATGCGCTGTTGAGGTGTATGGCAGCGAGCTGATCGCCTTCGCCCGAGCCGTCCTCGCCCGCTGGGGCCGCCCCGCCATCGAGCCGGTGCCAGTGAGTGAGCGGCTGCCGGGGCCGGAGGACACCACAGACAGAAACGAGTGCTGGTATTGGCACCCAGGCAAAGAGTGCTGGGAAATGGTCCCGAAAGTGACCGGCACGGTGGACGAATGGAGCCACTGGCTCCCCCACCACGCCCTGCCACTCCCCACCCCATGACCTGGCACACCGACCGCCTGCCCACCGCCGCCGACGCCGACCTGCACGGTCAGGTGCGGTGGGGGGCGCAGCATCCGGGGCTGCTCTGCCACTGGTCTGAGGTCAGGCCCGGTGAGGCCTGGTCACGATCTGCTGCATGGCAAGGTGCAGAACCGGAACCGCTGCGGTAGGATCCCACCACGGGCACACGCCCACCACTCGCCATCGCTTGCCATGACAACCACCACGATTCTCTGCTGCCTGCTGATTCTGCTGCTGCTGCCCGTGCACATCCTGCTCTGGGCCACCGAGTCCCGCCAGCAACGAGCCCGCCGCTGGCGCCGGAATGGGCTCACCTACCGCGCCATCGCTGAGCGCCTCGGGTGCTCCCAGACCACCGCTCGCCGGCTGGTGGGGGTGGCGGCATGAGCACTCACCACGGAAATCCAGCCATGATCCCCCGCCACTACCACGTCCATGCCACTCTCGGCTTCTTCGTGAAGGAGGAGAAGGCATGAACCCCACCACCGATGTGCACGACTGGGCCCACGCGGCCCTGCAGCGTGCCGACCTTCAGATCGAGTCGGTCGAGGCGGTGCTGACCGGGAAGCTGCCTGATGGCTCCACCCGGCACCGCCTGTCCGTTGTCGTCACTCGTCAACCGTCAGGAGAAGACAATGAAGTCGAAGTTGTCCGATCGGAGGATGTGAACGACTTGCCCGATCTGCACGGCGACCCAATCCGCATCACCATGCCTGAACAAGAGTAGGGGAGCGATGGCTGAACAGAAGTCGCTATGGGAGGTGATGGACGAAGCGTTTCATTCGCAGGAATCGTTAGGGTTTCGTGGTTGCTTGGGCTACGCCGCCGAGCTTCGCGCCATTGCAGATGATGCCGATGCCCAGTTTGATGACTATGCGCCAGCGCATAAAGTCATCACTTGGTTGCGTTCTGAGGCGCAACGCGCCGAGCGGGGGGAGGTGGATGGCCAGAAGCGGTCAGGAGTGGAGTGATGGCTGACGGACTTCGCGACAAGTACCTTGTGCTCAGGGCCGAAGATGCTAGCCCGGTTCCGTATCCCTGTTTCGTGCTTCGCATTGACGGAAGGGACCGGGCGGCTATTGATGCTTTGCGGGCCTATGCCCGTGCGACTCGTAACTGGGAGCTGAAAGTGAACCTGATGCAGCTGGCCGACCGCGCCGAGCGGGAGGTGGAGTGATGGCTAAACAGAAGCCGCTGTGGCAGGCGATGAGAGACGCTTGGTGGAACCTTGTTGATACCGACAACCCGTCCACCAACCCTCCCGAGGAAGCACAATGGGCCGCCGTGCTCCGCACCATTGCAGACATAGTGGTGCCGGAGCACGAGTGCCCTGATGGTGACAGTATTCAGCGAGCAATGTGGCTAACAAAGGCCCGGATCCGAGATCGTCTGTTGGACGAAGCCGACCTTGCCGAGCAGGAAGGGATCACCCCTCCACCCACGGAGCCCGAATACGCAGATCCGTGATCACCGGCGGTGGTACCCCCTCTGGGAAGTGCTCTGGGTGCTCCGCTACAACTTGATCCACGGCCGCCTGGACCTCCACCTGGGCGGCTTTCTTTGTGTCCTTGAGCAGATAGAGGGCCCGCTTGCGCGTGTCGGCGACCGAGCGGACCCTCAGCCCTTTACCCGGTTCGTGTTAAAGATGCCAGCCAGCATCTCGATCAGCCTGTACAGGCCATTCACACGACCGCTGGCACCTTCCAGAAACTCGTTGTCCTTGGGGGTGGGGGTGATGTTGACGACGATCAACGCTGCGGCGTGCACCAGGGAGATTGCTTCCAGCACGCTGGAGGCGTGCTCAATGATGAAGTTCATGGGGATGTACGTCGAATGGCCCAATTCTAGCGACACCTTATTTGCCGTCCTGTCGCTCGGTGGGGCTGACGGGCGCTGCAGGCACCTCCAGCAGCGCCTCAGCGGTGATGCGGTGCCGCTGAGCATGGCCGCAGAGCGGCTGCAGCAGTTCCTAGCAGCGGTTGAGGTGGTGGCGATTGAGCCGCCCTCCGCAGACTGACCGCAGATATAGCCGCCGCTCCAGTGGGCCCCGAGATCATCCTTACCGCCCTCGGCCTGTGCGGCGCAGGGGTGACAGCTCTCTGGAAGATCGCCAACGGCCTGGGCCGCTTCGAGGCCCGGACCACCACCATCCTGGGCGCGATTCAGGAGATGCTCAGGGACCACGAAGAACGGCTCAGGGACGTGGAGCGGCGGGCGGAGGCGGAAAGATGAAACCCGACATGACCCGCCAGGTGCCCGCGTGGTTGGGACTCGACAGCTGCTGAATGACCGGCACCAGCATGATCACCCGCGCATCGGACCTAGCCTTGAGCCCGCCGCTGGCTGGGCCGGCCGCCGGGGGTGGGATGCCCTCGATCGTCTGCTGAACGAACGACTGCCTGACCTGCCATGACGACCTACGCCAAAGTCCGCGACGCTGCCCAGCACCTCGCCCGTGCCGGCACCATCACCCCGCACCAGCTGGCCGCTCTGGGCCGGTTGGATGAGATCCTGAGTAACGAGCAGCGCCAAGAGTTCACCGACCTCTGGCGGGCCCAGGGCAGCCCTGCAGCGCCGGTGCCTGAGGCCAGCTGGCTGGCGCCGGCCCGGCAGATCGTGAAAGAGTTCGAGGGGTTCCGGCTGCAGGCTTACCCCGACCCGGGCACCGGTGGCGAACCTTGGACGATCGGATGGGGGTCAACCACTATCGGCGGGAAGGTGGTCTGCAAGGGCTTGGCGATCACCCAGGCGCAGGCTGATCAGCAGCTGGACGCCGATCTGCAGCGGTTCTACTCCGCCCTCGCCCGGGCCATCCCCGCGGTCAGCAGCTGGCCGGGGAACCGGGCCGCAGCGCTGGTGTCGTGGGTTTACAACGTCGGAGCGGGGGCGATGGAAGACAGCACCCTGCGGCGCCGCATCCTGGCGGGCGAGGATCCGGTGCGGGTGGCCCACGAGGAGCTGCCCAAGTGGAACAAGGCCGACGGTCACGAGATGCCCGGCCTGACCCGCCGCCGGGCCGCTGAGGTGGCGCTGTTCGTGGGCCAGCAGCTGCAGCAGCAGACCGGCTACGGCAACCCGCTGCAGGTGCC
>Ga0213864_10000033_pt1:40000-45000 | contig 57317 bp, 61 predicted proteins | sample PICome_5_FD_160078 | JGI IMG/M metagenome (GOLD analysis project Ga0213864, IMG submission 160078) | Coastal seawater microbial communities near Pivers Island, North Carolina, United States - PICO247 | ecosystem: Environmental > Aquatic > Marine > Coastal | place: USA: North... | reverse complement strand
CAATCGTCCTCAGACAATTAGGGTTGAAATTCCTGTAGGAGCTTCTCAATTAATACAAAAGTTAAAAGAATATAATATTGATTTTGATGCACATCCTGCAGAACAAAAGAATCTTTTTGTTACAATAGCAAGTAATTTACTTTTACCTTTAATTTTTATTGCTGGGTTAGTTTATTTTTTCCAGAATTCTGAAAATTTTGGAGGAGGTTCTGGTCAATCCCCATTAAGTTTAGGTAAATCAACAGCACGTTTTGAACGTCGTCCAGACACAGGTATTAATTTCAATGATATTGCCGGTATTGATGAAGCAAAGGCAGAGTTTGAAGAGATTGTATCATTCTTAAAAGAACCAGAAAAATATACAGTTGTTGGTGCAAAAATTCCAAAAGGAATTTTATTAGTAGGCCCTCCAGGAACAGGAAAAACATTATTAGCTAAAGCTATTGCAAATGAAGCAGATGTTCCTTTCTTCAGTGTAGCTGGTTCAGAATTTGTTGAAATGTTTATTGGTATTGGGGCTGCTCGAGTAAGAGACTTATTCCAAAAAGCTTCTGAAAATGCACCTTGTATTGTTTTTATAGATGAAATTGATGCTGTAGGTCGTGAAAGAGGTGCCGGTGTTGGTGGTGGAAATGATGAACGTGAACAAACTTTAAACCAATTATTAACTGAAATGGATGGGTTTAAAGAAAACAAAGGAGTAATTGTTGTTGGTGCAACAAATCGTGTTGATATTTTAGATGCTGCTTTATTACGTCCAGGACGATTTGACCGTCAAGTAACGGTTAATTTACCAGATCGTTTAGGTCGCATAAGTATTTTGAAAGTTCACGCGAAAAACAAACCATTAGGGGAAGATGTGTCATTAGTTCAATTAGCAAATAGAACTCCTGGTTTCTCCGGTGCCGATTTAGCTAATTTATTAAATGAAGCTGCAATTTTAGCAACACGATATAAGAAAGCTACAATTACAAAAAATGAAGTTAACCAAGCAATTGACCGTGTTATTGGTGGTATTGCTGGTACTCCAATGGAAGATAGTAAAAACAAAAAACTAATAGCTTACCATGAAGTTGGTCATGCTATTACGGGAACAGTACTACAATCTCATGATGAAGTAGAAAAAATTACAATTACACCACGTGGAACAGCAAAAGGTTTAACATGGTTTACACCAGAAGAAGACCAAAGTTTGATTTCTCGCTCTGCCTTATTAGCAAGAATTATAGGTACGCTAGGAGGACGCGCAGCGGAACAAGTTATTTTTGGTGACCCAGAAGTAACTACTGGCGCAAGTAGCGACCTACAACAAGTTACAAATTTAGCACGTCAAATGGTAACACGTTTTGGTATGTCAAATATTGGACCAATTGCACTCGAAGATGAATCGACTGGTCAAGTATTTTTAGGTGGAACTATGAATCAAGATTCGAATTATCCAGAAAGTGTTGCAGATAGAATTGATGATGAAGTATGTAAAATTATTAATTATTGTGAACAAAAAGCTCTTCAAATCATTTTAGATAATCGTGTTATTATTGATTTAGTTGTTGAACGATTATTAGATGTAGAAACGATGGAAGGGGATGAATTCCGTCAATTATTAAGTACATATACAATTCTTCCAAACAAAAATTTAGCATATGTTTCAAAATTAACTTAAATAAATAACCTAATGACAATGACTAGGTTATTTTTAAATATTGCTATATAGAAGTTATAACTATACAATTAATCTAAAATATAAAAAGTCTATAATGAAATGTAATTTCATTATAGACTTTTTGCTCTAATTTAAAATTTATTTAAAAGTTTCGACAAATCTATGGCAAAAAAAAGTATGATTGAAAGAGAGAAAAAACGAATTAAATTAACTAAAAAATATGAATCAAAACGCCAAGCGTTATTAGATGAATATAATAGTACTAGTGATTTTAATTTGAAGTTAGAAATTCACTCAAAAATTCAACGCTTACCAAGAAATAGTTCAAAAATCCGTATCCGAAATCGTTGTTGGAAAACTGGTCGTCCTAGAGGTTTTTATAGAGATTTTGGTGTTTCACGTCATGTATTACGTGAAATGGCTCATCAATGTTTATTACCCGGTGTTACTAAATCAAGCTGGTAATTTATAAAAAATAATAAATTATATTTAAAGTTAATATTTAAAGTATAATTTATTAAAATGTTATTAAAAATCAATAATACTTTAATTCTTTAGAATCAAACTACCTTAAAAATTTATACAAAAAATAATATTATGATTACTGATTTTCAAGTTTATATCGCATTAATGTCTGCTTTATTAGCAAGTGTTTTAGCAATCCGTTTAGGAGCAACACTTTACCAATAAACTAAACTTTAATCAAAAATTTATATATTTAATTGATAATTATGGTAACACAAGATTTAAAAAAATTCTCTTCACCTGTTTTCCCATTTACAGCAATTGTAGGTCAAGAAGAAATGAAACTAGCTTTACAATTGAATGTAATCGACCCTAAAATTGGTGGGGTTATGATTATGGGAGATCGTGGGACGGGAAAATCAACAACAATTCGAGCTATTGCTGATTTACTTCCAGAAATTGAAGTAATAAAAGATGATCCTTTTAACTCACATAAATCAGACTTAGATTTAATGGGAAATGAAGTAAAAACTGCAATTCAAAATGGTGAAACATTAGAGACAGAATTTATTAAAATCCCAATGGTTGATTTACCGTTAGGTGCAACTGAAGATCGTGTTTGTGGCACAATTGATATTGAAAAAGCATTAACTGAGGGTGTAAAAGCTTTCGAACCGGGTTTATTAGCAAAAGCTAATAGAGGTTTATTATATGTTGATGAAGTTAATTTATTAGATGACCACTTAGTTGATATTCTATTAGATTCAGCCGCTTCAGGTTGGAATACAGTTGAACGTGAAGGAATTTCAATTCGCCACCCAGCAAGATTTGTGCTAGTAGGGTCTGGTAACCCCGAAGAAGGGGAATTACGTCCTCAATTATTAGACCGTTTCGGAATGCATGCAGAAATTCGTACAGTTAAAGACCCGATCTTACGTGTAAAAGTTGTAGAAGAAAGAACTTCATTTGACCAAACACCAAATGTATGGTTAGAAAATTATGAAGCTCAACAACAAGAATTACGCGATCGAATCGTTAGCGCTCAAAAATTACTACCAAACGTTCAAATTGACTATGATTTACGAGTTAAAATCTCAGAGGTTTGTAGTCAATTAGATGTAGATGGGCTACGAGGAGATATTGTAACGAATCGAGCAGCAAAAGCACATGCTGCATATAACAGCAGAGATAAAGTGACAGTTGAAGATATTGAAAAAATTATTACTTTATGTCTACGTCACCGTTTGAGAAAAGACCCATTAGAGTCTATTGATTCAGGTGATAAAGTATCAAAGGTATTTAAAGAAGTTTTTGAAATAGAAGACTAAACTTAAATCAAAGTACTAATCAATCAATTTGAAATAATCAAATTGATTGATTAGTATTCCACAATTTAATTATTTTATATTTTAAATTTTCGATGAATATATAATATTTTTATTAAAAATATTCTACTAAATTAGAAAATTAACCTCTACTTAACAATATAATTTTTTAGAGGAAAAAATTTCTTAACCAAATATATATATATAAAAAATCTTAACTTTTATTAAAAAATCAGGAATGACATTTATTTTTCTGTCATTCCTGATTTTATTTTTAAACTTATATAGAAAATTATCAATAATCAAAGATAAAATTTGATAATTTGCTCTCAATATGTATAGTTTAAAAATTAAGCTCAGCAGCTTGAACTTTTTCGTATTGTTTCTTTTTAAGAATTAAAAGAATTTGTGTTAATAATAAACAGAAACAGAATGCTAAGTAACCAAGAATTCGTGCAGAACTTTGTAATACAATTTCTGATTCCTCTTGACCAAAACCACCCACATTAGGATCAATATTTAATGGTTGGTCTGCTTTTACGATATCACCTTGTTTTACAATTAATTGTAAACCTGCTGAAAGTGTTTGAGAAGTTGTTACACCATCTGAATTAACAATTGTAACTTTCGACTCACCTTTTTCTGTAGTTGTAATTTCAGTAACTTGACCAGCTTGTGAAGCACCAAAAGCATTTATATTACTTTTCTCACCAGTTGGATAAACTTGACCACGACCACGGTTACCACCAGCATAGAATGGGTATGTTAAATATTTAACATCTGAATCTTTATCTGGATCAGGTGCAACAACCGGGAAGATAAGTTCTTGGTGTGTCTTACCAGCAATTGGACCTACAATTAAAATATTATCAAACTCTGTGCTATACGGTGAAATAAATACACCTTTATTTTTTGCTTTAACTTCTGGAGAAATTTGCTTCTTAGAAGCTAATTTAAACCCTTTAGGTAGAATTAAAATTCCACCTACATTTAAATCTGCTGGTTTACCATCAGCGCTAATTTGTTGACGATTTACGTCATATGGTACTTTTATTTCAATTTCAAATACAGAATTTGGAAGTACACCTTGTGGCGCTTCAATTTCAATAGCTTTTTGATTTAAATGACAGTTAGCACAAGCTAATTTACCGTTTGCTGCACGTGGGTTTGAATACCCTTGTTGCGCAAACACTGGATAAGCAAATGAATCTTCTACAGAAAAACCAAATAAACTTATAGCAATCGTTAAAGTAAATAAAAGACTTTTAAAAAACTTGTTAGTTGCCATGAATTAAATACTTTCTAAGTATATATATAAATTAATTTTTTATTAAAAACAAGATACCTACCCCTGAAAAATAAAGTAATAATATTGCAAAAGAAAGCAATAATTGTGTAAGAGGATCAGTAGAAGGTGTTAAAACTGCCCCAATAATTGTTGAAACAAGTATTACATATCGCCATGCACCTAACATTTGTTGAGCGGATACAAAATTTAACAATCCTAACAAAATTTGTATAATTGGAATCTGAAAAGCTAAGCCTGT
>Ga0213864_10000033_pt1:20000-35000 | contig 57317 bp, 61 predicted proteins | sample PICome_5_FD_160078 | JGI IMG/M metagenome (GOLD analysis project Ga0213864, IMG submission 160078) | Coastal seawater microbial communities near Pivers Island, North Carolina, United States - PICO247 | ecosystem: Environmental > Aquatic > Marine > Coastal | place: USA: North... | reverse complement strand
ACATCAAAAAAAAAATAAGAAAGTCAAAAGAGTAATATCTAGTGAAATAGGTAAATTAAAAAATTTTACTCCCCCAAGTGAGATTTTACCTACAGAAAGTAGGTTATACTTCCTAAAATCAAAAGTCAAAAAAAAATTAATTAGTGATAAAAAAAAGAAAATAAGATTTATTAAAAAAGAAGAAGATTGGAATTGGCAAGGAGAAACCATTAATCTTTATTCATTTAAACAAATAAAAGATTATGAAATGGGCTTTAGTTTATCATTTATCGAATGCTTTAAAGTGTACAAAAGTTTATTTCAAACAAATAACGTAAATACAAAATTAAAACGAATTAATGTGTATTTAAAATGGTTGAAATTTTTACTACACACTAACCACTCAAAAAATAAAAATAGAACTTCTTTAATTATTAAATGCTTCAATTTATTAACTCAAATAATTATTACACATAAAATTTTAAAAAAAGGGGGGAATAAAACATCATTAAAAGAATTTAACGACATTAAAATATTATATAATGAAGTATTTCAGAAATCAGAATATTTACTTAATTTAAATAGGCATACTGAAATACTTAGTTTTTTACTTAGAGATTTAGAGAATTTTACTTATCTTAATAATTTTAATTTCTTAAAATTAAATATTACACCTAAAATTAATTCACTTATTCAAAACAATAGTGCTCAATCAAATCTTTATTTTACTAATAGTTTTAAAGAGCTCATTAAATTTAAATATAATTTTACAAAAAACGAAAAAGATAAAAAAAGAAAACAATCGCAAGCAAAAATATTTAAAAATAAAACTAAATATTTAAAGACAAAATCTAAAATTATCCAATATAAAAATGATCATTTAATAAAAGATATTTATAAGCGAAAATATGGAGAAAAAGAATTATATACAGCGACATTAATACCTGAATATGGCTCATGGGTAAGATTTGGTTTTCAAAAAAATACAAAAATTAATGTTGCGAAATATCCTATAAAGAATCAAGAAGATGAAATTATTATTCAACTTGATAAAGTTACACAAAAACCTATTATACATTTATTAAAAGAAATGGGTGTAACCGATTTAGAAATTTGTCAAAATTTACAAAATTCCGAATTTTTCTATTTTAACAAACCAATTTTAACATCTTCGTTAATTAACGAAAATAAATTATTACGTTTTAATTTAGATAAAAATTATTATAAAAATATTTCCGAATTTTCTCGGATCTTTGATCCTTCTTATTATCGCTTAGGAAAAATTGGGCGTTCAAAATTAAATAATCGATTAGATATTACGCTTTCGAAACGTATTACAACAATTACGTATGAAGATATCTTTGCAATAATTGATAAATTAATAACATTATCTACTTCCAAACAAGTTAGTGACGACATAGACCATTTAAAAAATCGTCGAGTTCGATCAGTTGGAGAATTATTACAAAATTTATTCCGTATTGGCTTTCAAAGATTATTACGAAAATTACGGAGTCAAACAAATAAAACATATTCTAGTCAATTATCAAGTTTTAATATCGTTGGAGCAACTATTCGAGAGTTTTTTGGAGCAAGCCAATTGTCTCAATATATGGATCAAACAAATCCTCTATCTTCATTGACACATAGACGAAGAATTAGTGGTTTAGGCCCTGGTGGTTTTGATCGAGATCGTATTAGTTTTGCAGTCCGTGATATTCATCCAAGTCATTATGGGCGAATTTGCCCAATTGAAACACCTGAAGGACAGAATGTGGGTTTAATTGCTTCATTAACAACATGTGCAAGAGTTAATGAATCAGGGTTTTTAGAAACCCCATTTTGGAGAGTTATTAATGGAAAAGTAATTAAAACTGGAAATCCAATTTATTTAACGGCAGATATTGAAGATTTTTATAAAATTGCTCCTGCTGATATTTCAACAAATGAAGAAAATTATTTAACAAAAAACTTAATTCCTATACGCTATAAACAAGATTTTTTAACTGTCACACCATCTGAAGTAGATTTTATTGCTGTTTCTCCCATTCAAGTTGTTTCGGTAGCAGCGTCATTAATTCCTTTCTTTGAACACGATGATGCCAATCGAGCATTAATGGGTTCGAATATGCAACGACAATCAGTTCCATTACTATTACCTCAAAAACCAATTGTTGGTACAGGGCTAGAGAATCAAATTGCTTTAGATTCAGGTATGGTAATAAATGCTCAACGAGGAGGAATTGTAGAATCTGTAACAGCAAATAAAATTATTATCCTTGAAGATTCAGGTCGACATTATAAATATGATTTACAAAAATATCAAAGATCAAACCAAGAAACGTGTATTAATCATAGGCCAATTGTTTGGGAAGGTGAAAAAATTAAATCTGGCCAAATGTTAACTGATGGACCAGGCATTATAAGTAATGAACTTTCTCTGGGTCAAAATGTCTTAGTGGCTTATATGCCATGGCAAGGATATAATTTTGAAGATGCAATTTTAATAAATGAACGTTTAGTCTATGAAGATATCTTTACGTCAATTCATATTGAAAGATATGAAATTGAAATTGATAGAACAGCAGAAATGTCTGAACAAACAACCAATAATATACCTAATTTAAGTATTTCTGATGTTCAGAATTTAAATGAAGATGGAATAGTAACAGTTGGGACATTTGTAAAACCAGGTGATATATTAGTAGGAAAAATTATTCCTAAAGATGATTCTGAACAATTACCAGAGTCTAAATTACTTCGTGCTATTTTTGGGGCAAAAGCCAAAGGAGTTCGTGATACATCATTTAGAATGCCTGAAGGTGAATATGGGCGTGTAATTGAAACTTTAACATTTAATCGTCGAACAAAACTAGCTTATAAGTTTGAGAAAATCCAAATTTTTATTGCACAAATACGAAAAATTCAAGTAGGGGATAAGATTGCAGGCCGCCATGGTAATAAGGGAATAATTTCTCGTATTTTACCTAGACAAGATATGCCATTTCTTCCAGATGGAACTCCAATTGATATTATTTTAAACCCTTTAGGTGTTCCCTCTAGAATGAATGTTGGTCAATTATATGAATGTTTATTAGGGTTAGCTGGTCATAAATTAAACCGTCGTTTTAAAATTTTACCATTCGATGAGATGTACGGTTCAGAAGTTTCTCGAATTTTAATTAATAAGAAATTACGACAAGCTTCAGTCGAAAATAATGAAGCGTGGTTATTTAATCCTTATTCTCCAGGAAAAATGGTATTACTTGATGGAAGAACAGGCAAAGAATTTGATAATCCTATTACAGTAGGTAACGCTTATATGTTGAAATTAATTCATTTAGTTGATGATAAAATGCATTCAAGAGCAACAGGGCCTTATTCATTAGTAACTCAACAACCTTTAGGAGGAAAAGCCCAACATGGGGGTCAAAGATTTGGTGAAATGGAAGTGTGGGCACTTGAAGGATTTGGTGCATCTTTTACATTAAAAGAATTATTGACAATCAAATCAGATGATATGCAAGGACGAAATGAAACTTTAAATTCTATAATTAAAGGTCAACCTATACCAACCTCTGGAGTGCCTGAATCATTCAAAGTCTTAGTACAAGAATTACGATCAATTGGGCTAGATCTAAGTACTTATAGAATTGATGAATTTAGTTCAGATCAATCATATGAAATTGAATTAAATTTAATTGAAAAATATAATCCTCTATTAAAAACATTTTCTCATACATCAAATATAAATAATATTTCATTTTAAAAATTCATTATGATAAGGTCTGAAAAAGAATTTGATTATATAAAAATAAAGTTAGCTTCCCCTATGAGAATATTACAATGGTCTCATAGGAAATTACCCAATGGTCAATTTGTTGGGGAAGTCCAAAAATCTGAAACAATTAATTACCGAACATTTAAACCTGAAATGGATGGATTATTTTGTGAAAGGATTTTTGGACCAAGTAAAAGCCTAGAGTGTGCTTGTGGGAAATATAAACGAGTTAGATATGAAGGTTTAATATGTGAACGTTGTGGTGTGGAACTAACAGAATCAAGAGTTCGCCGTCATAGAATGGGGCATATAAATTTAATTTATCCCGTTACACATGTTTGGTATACGAATAGTCGCCCAAATTATATTGCGCTATTACTTGAAGTTGAGCAGTGTGAAAAAAGATTAGATACAGGATGGACAGAATTTGCCGACCCAAAAGATACTAAAGAGAAAGAGAATAAAGATATACCTGAATATCCCTCATCCAGTCTTGAATGTCGAAATTATTTAACAAGCCCAAAAGCACTTTTAAATTGTAAAGAATTTCTTAAAGATAAATCTAAAGCGAAAAAATCCAATATTGTAAATTTTTATGATGAAAGAATAAAACGAATAAAATTAGCATCTCTAGCTTATTTTATTGCAGAAGATGAAATTGCGTTTTATGGATTACATTGGGATTTACAACAATACCGACGTTGTCGTGAATTAGGCTTTACAGGTTATCCTTTAAAGCCACATTCGAAATCACGTAATAGACGTAGGAATACACCAAAATATTTGTTAAGGTCAACACCAAATTATTTAATTGGTGCAGTTTTAATTAAACGTGAATTAGAAAAATTAAACCTTGATCAAGAAATAATTAAAACACGAAATTTTATTATGCTTTGCAGTAAAGTACTGCACCAAGAACAACCATTTTATAATTTTTCACACTGGTCTAAAAAATGGGAATATCAGCGAATTTATAAATTGCGTGACCAATCAATTAAACGCATCCGTATTTTAGAAAATTTATTAACGACCGGTGCAAATCCAGCATGGATGATTATAACAATACTACCAGTTATTCCTCCAGCCCTAAGACCTATGATTCAACTAGAAGGTGGACGTTTTGCAACATCGGATTTAAATGAATTATATAGGAGAATTATTACACGCAATAATCGACTTTTACGATTATTAGAAATTGATGCTCCTCAATTAATTATCAGAAATGAAAAACGAATGTTACAAGAAGCAGTTGATACCTTAATTGATAATGGTAAAAGAGGAAAAATTGCATTAAGTGCGAGTAACCGCCCATTAAAATCTTTATCTGATATTATAAAAGGAAAACACGGGCGTTTTCGTCAAAATTTACTGGGTAAACGAGTAGATTACTCGGGTAGATCTGTCATTGTAGTTGGGCCAAGCTTAAAATTAAATCAATGTGGTTTACCTTATGAAATGGCTATTGAATTATTCCAACCTTTTATAATTCGTGAGTTAATTAACCAAGGCTTAGCAAGTAATATGAAAGTTGCTAAAAACTTACTTCAGCAAAATGAACCAATTATAGACCCGGTACTTGAGAAAGTATTAGCAAACCACCCTATTTTTTTAAATCGAGCACCTACATTACATAGATTAGGAATACAAGCTTTTGAACCTATTATTGTTCAAGGGAGAGCAATTAAACTACATCCATTAGTCTGTTCCGCTTTTAATGCAGATTTTGATGGTGATCAAATGGCTGTTCATGTTCCTTTATCAGTTGAAGCTCAAGCAGAATGTTATATGCTAATGCTAGCGCCGTATAATTTTTTATCACCGGCAAATGGTGAACCAATTATTATGCCAAGTCAGGATATGGTATTAGGGTGTTATTATTTAACTGTGAATAATATTAAAGGATTATTGGGTTCAAACCATTATTTTGCTGATTTAAATGATGTTATATTAGCTTATAATCAAGATCAAATTGAAATTCATACATCAATTTGGGTTCGCTATAAGCATAAAATTTCTAAACCTTCAAATTTTATAAAGCGAATAAAATTAAAAGATGAAAGTTATATTGAATATTATGAAAATCTTCAAATCCGTAAAGATAAAAATGATAGAACGATTGTTCAATATCTACAAACAACAACTGGACGGGTTCTTCTAAATTATACAATTCAGACAACTTTAAATATTGAATTATAAAATTTAATTGTTAAAAAATAATTAATAAAAAGGATTATGAAAGATTATAGTTATCAAAATACACTTATTAATAAAAAACAATTAAAGGAGCTGTTAGCATGGAGTTTTTCAAAATATGATTCTATGCAAGCTTCTTTATTAGCTGATGAATTGAAGTACCTTGGATTTAAATATGCAACACAAGCAGGTATCTCTATTAGTATTGAAGACTTAAAAGTCCCGGCTACAAAAAATGAGATGTTAGAAAAAGCAAATAAAGATATTTTAAATGCAGAAAAAATTTGTTTAAAAGGAAAAATTACAGATGTAGAACGTTTTCAAAAAATTATTGATACATGGAGTATTGCAAGTGAATCATTAAAAGACAATGTAGTATCATATTTTAAAACTTATGACCCATTAAATTCTGTTTATATAATGGCTTTTTCCGGCGCGAGAGGAAACTTATCACAAGTTCGTCAACTTGTTGGTATGAGAGGACTTATGGCAGACCCGAGTGGTGAAATTATGCGCGTCCCTATTAAAAAGAATTTTCGTGAAGGACTAACAATAACAGATTATTTAATGTCGGGCTATGGGGCTCGTAAAGGTATTGTTGATACAGCCCTAAAGACAGCAAATTCAGGTTATTTAACTCGTAGATTAATTGATATTGCACAAGATATTATTATTCGAGAAAAAAATTGTCTAACCTCATCTTCATTTCTTATTGATACTAAAAATAAAGTAGATCAAGAACAAATTATTGGGAGAATATTATCAAAACCCGTTTATGAAGTGAAAACTAAAAATGTAATTGCTGAAGCAAATACACAAGTAACATTAAAATTATTAGAACTATTTAAACAAAAACAAATTTCAAAATTTCATATTCGTTCACCATTAACATGTAGCTTATATCACTCTATTTGTCAAATGTGTTATGGGTGGGATTTATCTAACCAGAATTTAGTTGATCTTGGCGAAGCAGTCGGTATTCTTGCGGGGCAATCTATTGGTGAACCAGGCACACAATTAACAATGCGTACCTTCCATACAGGGGGAATTTTTACATCAGAAGCTCGACAACAAATTATTAGCCCAACAAATGGGATTATCAAATTTTCTAAAATTTTAAAAACAATTATTCTACGTACAAATCGAGGTGATGATGTACTAGTTACTAAAAATTCAGGTTCTTTAATAGTAATTCCAGAACAACCAAATGAAAAAATTATTCAAGTGGAATTATTACGAAATACAATGTTATTTGTAAAAAGTAATCAATTTATTAAAAAATCCGCAATTATAGGAGAGTTAATAAGCACAGAGAAACAGACATTAACAGAAAGAAAACCTATATTAAGTGATACGGCTGGGGAAATTTTTATTCCTCGATTAAAGACAAGAACTAACTTAATTACACAAAATCGTTTATTATGGATTTTATCAGGACAAGTTTACCAAGCTCCAAGTAATTCATTCTTAAATTTTTATACAGATCACAAAATTAATAAAAATAGTTATATTTTTAGAACAAAATTAATAAATCAATATTCTGGCTATATTCAAACAATTAATAAAAAGAAAGGCATATTAGAACAAAGAATTCAAATCACAAATGATACATATTTTTTAAAAAATGCTTATGCTGAAAAAATTATTACCCCTAAAAATAATAAAAATTATTTAATTAGTTTATCTAATTTGAAATATTTAGTTACCTTAGAAGATTCAAATTCGAAAAACTGGAAACATTGTAAAAAATATAAACCATTTATAAGTTCACTTAACAATAAGTTTAAGACCTTAACAGGTGGAATTCTCTATTATGATCAACGAATTAAACAAAAGTCAGAAACCTTAGATAAATTTATCTCATACAATATACCTTATGAAATAACTAAAGAAGATTATGAAAAACTAAGTAAAAATCATTATGAGATTTATTTAAAAAATTTAGAATCAAAGATTGATAAAAATGGTTTTATATTTTACAAAAATTTTTTAAACTTTCAGGAAATGGAAAGTATCTTTTTAAGATTAAAATTAAAAAGGAAAATTCTGCAAAATTCTTTAATTTGGTTATCTGAAGAAACCTATAAATTAAATTGTGATAAAAATATCTTATTAGTTGAAAATGGTAATTTCATCTCCAAAAATTTTGAGATCATTCCCAATATTAGCTCAAAAACAGCAGGAATTATAAGTGTTATACAAAAAAATAATATAATTGAAGAAATTGCAATTAAAGCTGGGTTTGTTTACCAAGGCAAACAATTTGAACAAGTAGATAAAAATGTATTCTATCCTGGTGAGATTATTTTTAATAATATTCAAATAACTCAACCATCATTATGTGAAAATATTCAAAACAAAACTAATAATCAACTATTAATTCGACCTTTCAGTATTTATGAAATTCCTAAAGAGAAAAGTTTAGAGACAATTTTTAATACTGACACAAACTCTGAATCAATTTTTAATATAGATAATAAAATTAACTATTTATATAAAGCAAATCAAAAGATTAAAACTTCAAATAGTATAGATTTAATTTCTCAAAGTATAAATTTAAACTCAAAAAACTCGTTACAAAATAATATTACAATTGATTTAAGCAATTGTTTTAAAACAAAGCGAGTAAACCTTAAAATTTTAGAAAAATTAATTTTAAATCAATTTATTCCAGCACATTTAAAATATACAAACCTACAGGCTTGCATAAATATTGGTTCGAACCAATTTATTGATTCATACACCACTTTGGGTTATCTTGAGTCAGTAACAACAAATTCTCTAGAAATAGTAAAATTTAAATCAAAACAAGCTAATAAAAAACAAATTTTTTTAATATCGAATAATGACTGTATAACTGTTCCCAAACAGCAAGGCAAAAATAGAACAGTTAATGAATTAATTATTGATAATATTAAAGTAAATCAAACAGGAAAAATTTTAATCGATAATGGTGAGTTTTTAACAATACAAAAAGGACGTCCTTATTTCTTCCCCAACTGTAAAACTGAGAATGCTCGAGAAAAAATAGATTTAGAATATAAATTTTTAACATTAAATCATAATAAAATTAATAATAAAGGAAATATTTTTCTAAATTATTATGATATTACAAAACGATCATTAGTAGAAAGACTAGATCCATATAAAAAATCTTATGGCTTTAAAGTCAAATTTTCGAAAATGTTTATAAAGAAAAATGGAAAATTTTATAGTTCACCCATACCGTTGTTTTTAAAAAATTTCTCAGTAGAAAAAGAAAATAAATTAAGTGTATCAAAAAATAACATAAATAATTTCAAAATTGAAAATACAGAATTAAAAATTAAACAATGTTTGCCATTATTATTAAAGAATTCAGATTTAATTAATAATAAAATTAAAACAAATGGTGAATTTAATACTGATTTAACAGGTTTAAAATTTTTAAAATATCCTTTTAATAAATCAATTGGAATTCATTCAATAACAGAAGATTATTTTGAAGAAGAAGTAAATAGTGTTTATTGTAAGAATGGTGAATTTATTGAAAAAGGAGAAGTAATTGGTCTATTAAATTTTGAAAAAGAAATTACTGGTGATATTGTTCAAGGGTTACCGAGAATAGAAGAATTATTAGAAGCTCGAAAAAAGAAACCAACAAATAAACACTTAGCAACAAATCAAAAAAAGAGTTTATTAATTCAAAAAACAAGTATTGATTCAGGTTTTGAATTTCAAAAACTCGGAACGACTATAAAAGAAAATGATAAAATTAATCCACACAATTTATTAAAAATTTATTTTAATTACTATGGAATAAAAAAACAATTCTTTTCTAATGAAGAAACGTTTACAACTTCATATCGTTTAACAAATAATTATGAAGCAAGTTACAGAACATTTAAAAAGATTCAATTACTAATTCTAAACGCTGTTCAGTCTGTTTATGAATCACAAGGTGTTTCAATTGCTAACAAGCATTTAGAAGTTATTATTAAACAGATGACTACAAAAGTTTTAATCACACATGAAGGTCATACACCATTATTACCACGTGAAGTTGTTGATTTATATCACATTCAGTACATTAATGAAATCATTGAAGCCCATAAAAAACGTCCAGCGTATTATGTCCCATTATTATTAGGAATTACAAAAGCGGCATTAAATAATCCGAGCTTTATTTCAGCTGCAAGCTTCCAAGAAACGACACGTGTTTTAACAAAGGCTGCTATTGAAGGACGAGTAGATTGGTTGCGTGGATTAAAAGAAAATATTATTATAGGTCATTTAATTCCATCTGGTACAGGTTATCAAAGTTATACAAATTGTTTTAATTCTCAATTACACAATAAAACAAAAATTAATGTGGAAAAAATTAAAATAAAAATCTAGACTTATTTCTTTTCAATCTGTTATTGTTATTCTATACTAAAATAAATTACTAATTATTTAATTAAGGAGTTATAAAATTTTATGGCTGATGTTAACTTAGCCCAATTATTAGAAGCTGGTGTTCACTTTGGACATAAAGCTTACCGTTGGAACCCAAAAATGTTTCCTTATATTTATACGGAACGAAATAACATTCATATTTTAGATTTAGTACAAACAGCGCAGTTATTAAAACGAGCAAATTCATATGTAGCAAAAGCAGCATCAGAAGATAAAACGTTTTTATTTGTCGGAACAAAACGACAAGCAAGTGCTGTTATTGCTCAACAAGCAAATCGTTGTAATTCATATTATGTAAACCATAGATGGCTAGGTGGAATGTTAACAAATTGGGTTACTCTAAAAAGTCGAATAGAACGATTAAAAACATTAGAACAACAAGAAGTGGATGGAGTTTTTAATTTATTACCAAAAAAAGAAGCTTCATTACGGTTAAAAGAATTAGAAAAATTGCGCAAACATTTAAATGGTGTCAAAAATATGACTAGATTACCTGATGTTGCTATTGTTATTGATCAAAAACGTGAAATGACAGCTATTCACGAGTGTCGTAAATTAGGTATTCCAATTATTTCGATTTTAGATACTAACTGTGATCCCGATTTAGTAGATATCCCAATTCCAGGAAATGATGATGCAGTTCGTTCAATTAAATTAATTTTAAATTCTTTAACAGAAACAATAAATCAAAATAGATCTATTTAAAAATAAAATAAAAAAGAGTTTAATAAGAATAATTTTTAAAAAAGATATAGTTTAAATATATCTTTTTTAAAGTTAGAAGCTTTATGTTAATGATACTTTTCCACCCGCTTCTTCAATTTGTTTTTTTGCGTCTTCTGCAGCATCTTTACTTAATGCTTCTTGAACCATTTTAGGAGTTGATTCTACAAGTTCTTTTGCTTCTTTTAAACCTAAGCCTGTTAAAGTTCGAACAACCTTTAATACAGCAATTTTCTTATCCGCAGGAACTTCATCTAACATTACATTAAATTCTGTTTTTTCTTCCACATCTTCAGCTGCAGCTGGAGCAGCAGCCATCATAACACCACCACCAACACTTGCTGATGCGTCAACACCAAAAGTTTCTTCAATTGCTGTTACTAATTCTGATGCTTCTAATAAAGTTAATGTTTTTAATTCTTCAACAATTTGATTGATTTTATCTGACATAAAATTTTTTTAGTTAATGTGTATATATATATTATTTTTAGTATCTAATTAAATTTAAATATATTAATCAAATGCATTTAAATCTAATTGAATAGAGGGGCCCATACTAGAACAAATGAATAAACTTTTAAAATATTTACCTTTAACACCTGATGGGCGGTTTTGTTCTATTGATTGATATAATGATGTTAAATTTTCAATTAATTGATTTTTTGAAAAATTTGCTTTTCCAAAACTAACATGAACAACACCTGTTTTATCTGCTTTGTATTCAAATTTTCCTTTTTTAAAATCAGATAATGTTTCTGTTAAAGTTGTACTAACAGTTCCTGACTTAGGTGAAGGCATTAGTCCTTTAGGACCTAAAACTCGGCCAAGTTTTGCTAATTTTGGCATCATGTCAGGTGTGGCAATTAATAAGTCAAAATTAATAGTTCCTTGACTAATATCATCAATTAATTCTTGACTACCTACAATATCTGCTCCACCTTCTTTAGCTTCGTTGAAATTTGCTTCACTTGTTAAAACAGCAATACGCATAGATTTACCTACACCATGTGGCAAAGTCACAGTTGTACGTAATTGTTGATCTGCATATTTTGGGTCAATATTTAAGTTAGCATGTAATTCAACCGATTCAATAAATTTAGCCGTTGCAGTTTCTTGAAGTAAATTAATAGCTTCTTCTAAACTTGAATGAACGACATTTTTCGTTTTTTTAAGGTTTTCGTTTTGACGTCGGGATAATTTTCGCATATAATTTCTTTCTTAAAAACTTATAAACTTAAACGTTAATCTATAACGGTAATACCCATATTTCGGGCCGTACCTTCAACAATTTTCATTGCACTACTTAATTTCGTAGTATTTAAATCTGGTAATTTAATATTAGCAATCTCTTCTAATTGTGCTGTTGTCACTGATCCAACATTTACTCGGTTTGGAGTTGATGAACCTTTTTTAACTTTTGCTGCATTAGCTAATAAAACAGATGCAGGGGGTGTTTTAAGAACAAAAGTATAACTTCGATCCTCATAAACTGAAATTTCAACTGGAATAATAAGTCCCATTTTTTCAGTTGTTCGAGCATTATATTCTTTACAAAAGGCTGCAATGTTTACACCATGTTGACCTAAAGCTGGACCTACAGGAGGAGCTGGAGTAGCTTTTCCAGCTGGTAATGCTAGCTTAATTAATGCAGTTATTTTTTTTGCCATATAATTTTATTTTTATTTCTTGATAAAATACAGATATATTATTTTAACTTTAATTAATTAGAGATTTAATACTTTTATTAAAAATAGTTTGAAGTTTAAATCTTTTTAAAATTAATCAGTTACGGAAATTTTGAATTACTAAAATTCTATTTTCAAAAATACACCTCTTATTTTTAAGAGAAACGCGTCCTGAAGGACTTGAACCCTCGACATCTAATTTTGGAGACTAGCGTTCTACCAACTGAACTAAGGACGCATATTGTTATTATTGTAATACATATATCTTTAAAAAACAAGGCTTTTATTTTTAAGTATTATAAACACTAAATTTTAATGAGTATGAAGAATTTTGATAATAAAATACAGCTTTCACTTCCAAAAACTCCTTTACCACATAATTTTGTAGCAGAAAAAATTATATTAAGTTGTTTATTAATTAATTATGAAGCAATTGAAATTACAATGAAAACTGTTCAACCAGAAACTTTCTATTTTATAAATCATCAAGAAATTTATAAAGCTATTATAGAAATGTATCGTAAAAAAATCCCAATAAATGTATTTTCAGTAAATGATTTTTTAAAAGAAACTGGTTGTTTAAATAAAATTGGGGGTACAAAAGTTTTATTAGAACTTTTAAATCAAATTCCGAATTTAGTTTATTTAGAAGAATATATTCAATTAATCCAGGATAAATTCTTACGCCGTGCACTAATCAATTTAGGTTATGAAACAATTAATTCAGCCTATATTACAAATATTCCATTAGAAAAAATTTTAAATGATTTTGAAAAGAAATCATTTGCATTAACAAATGAATTAACAAAAGAAAAACAATTTGCTACTGCGGAACTATTTTCAACAGTATTTTTAGAATTAAAACAAAAAGCTTTAAAACCAGATTTACCAGGAGTAGCATCTGGTTTTTATGATTTAGATTCACTAACCCAAGGTTTTCAAAAATCAGATCTAATTATCCTGGCGGGGCGACCCTCAATGGGGAAAACAGCATTTGTGTTAAATTTAACTGAAAATATCCTCAAACAATATAAATTACCAATTATATTTTTTAGTCTTGAAATGTCAAAAGAACAATTAATATATCGTCTACTAGCAAACGAAACTGGAATAAGTCAAACACGTTTAAAACTTGGAAATTTATATAAAGAAGATTGGTATGAATTAAAAAAGAGTATTCAAGAATATTCCCAATTACCATTTTTTATTGATGATCAACCAAACCTAACAACTTTAAATATACGTTCAAGAATAAAAAAGATTTTATTTGAGCAAAATAAAGTTGGGTTAATTATTATTGATTATCTACAATTACTTTTAAATTCAAAATCAAAATCGGAAAACCGTGTTCAGGAAATTTCACAAATTACTAGAACACTTAAAAATATTGCTAAAGAATTTCAAATTCCAATTATTGCATTATCTCAACTAAGTCGAAATGTTGAGAATCGTGTTAATAAACGACCTGTTTTATCTGATTTACGTGAAAGTGGGTCCATTGAACAAGATGCTGATTTAGTATTAATGTTATATCGAGAAAGTTATTATAATCAAACACGAAAAACAAATGAAAAAATCAGTGCCGCCGAATTAATAATTGCAAAGCATCGAAATGGTCCACTCGGAATAATCAATTTATTATTCCAAGATGACCCTACTAAATTTTTTAATACCTTACCTGATTCATAGTAAATGGGGAGACCCAGATTCGAACTGGGGACACGAGGATCTTCAATCCACTGCTCTACCAACTGAGCTATCCCCCCTTAATATATATTATACTACATTCCTCTTAAAATAACAATATTAATATTGTTATTTTAAGAGGAATGTAGTATAATATATATTGGATATAGTAACTAATATAACTTATTTAACTAATCTACATATGTCAGGATTGTAAAATAGCAGCATAAGATTAAAAAAGTAAGTTAGTATTTTAACTATATCTACTTTTTTTATATTCAGTTATCACTTCTTTTCTTATTAAGGTGACAAAAAGATAATTTAAAATTTTGACATAAAATAATAAAAAAGAAATCTTGGAACTATCAATTATTCTTTTTATTTAGACTTAGGTAATTTAATGATAATTTTTTAATAATTAATTTACTAATCAAAATAATAATTGGTAAAATGATTGTTTTGATTAGTAAATTAATTAAGAAATAAAAAATTGTAATAACCGCATAATTTGGTAAA
>Ga0213864_10000031_pt1 | contig 58134 bp, 47 predicted proteins | sample PICome_5_FD_160078 | JGI IMG/M metagenome (GOLD analysis project Ga0213864, IMG submission 160078) | Coastal seawater microbial communities near Pivers Island, North Carolina, United States - PICO247 | ecosystem: Environmental > Aquatic > Marine > Coastal | place: USA: North Carolina... | reverse complement strand
ACGACCTGTGAAAGTCTTGTCCTTGTACTCTGACCCAATGATTCGAAGATCGATGTTGACCATCTTGAGAATGTCCTCAAGGTCTTCTTCGGTCTGGTAAGGAATGATCTCATCGACGTATTTGATCCCCGCCAGTTGCGTATACCTCTCAACCAAGGTCTGAACGGGTTTGTTCTTTTCCGGTCTGTCTACAGAGGGATCGACCTGCAAACCACAGATAAGATAGGTGCACTGCTCCTTCGCCTCTCTCAACATAGAGACGTGACCGGCGTGTAGTAGATCAAAGGTTGATGCGGTGAATCCTACGATTTTACTTGACATAATCAAAAATCCGTGATATAATCCATAATGCTTCCGGAGAGGGTTGAATATACCCTTCAGTGAATCAACGGTTTGAACGGAATAACGTTATCTCCGGCAGAATCCAACTGTACTTCGGGGAACTCATCAGGCCCATCTTCCATCTCTCTGTCCGCATACATTTCCTCAAGTGCCTTATTCCACTCACCAATTAGGTCTTCGGGTGGATTTGCGTAGGATACAATATGGTCAGCCCGGATGACTTGTACAGAATCTCGGCGATCTTGATAAACCATAAAATTTTTGAACGTGTAGAACTTGTATCCGTCCTGAATTTTAGACACAAGACGCAATGCGTTTCTGATCGCAATCTCATATTCTCCATCTTCTAGTACTTCGCAGACTAACTCATCTCCGGTACTCAGTTTTAGATGCTTAATCATGATTTATCCTTTAGGTTGATAGGGTAGATTTTATACTTGAATCCTTCTTTAGTATATATCTTAATTCTTTCAGCGGAATGTTTCAGTGTGAAGTTCCGATAACCTCTACAATGTAGATCGTCTGATATATCAAAAAGGTTAGTAGTAGACCCATCGTCACTTTTTCGTAACCCTCGGCCGATAGACTGAAGTACCTTAACCTGTGATTTACTTGGAGAAGCAAATATAATATTATGCAAATTCCGTATGTTAATGCCAGTAGAAAAAGTTCCCAGTGATGCAACAATGATAGCATTAGTTTGTTTCTCCACGATACCTCTAATCTGTTCTCTGTCAGAGGCATCTACTTCACCGGAGACGTAGAATACTTTTCTATTATCTCCGGCCGACTTCCGAATAAGATCATGCAAGACCTTACCATGCTTCTCCACAAACTGAAACAGAACTAGAGTATTACCCTTCTGATCCAGTGCGAGGTTCTTGACGAAATTGTTCCGCTTCTCGTTAGTAACTATATATTCAAGTTCTTCCTGATAGGTACTACCCTTCAGTTTCACACACTCATCGTTGTGGTAACGAAGCAGTAACACTTTGATGTCTAGGTCTGCGAGAGTCTTTTCCTCCTGCAGTTTGACCGTGGTGGTAACCTTGTAGACAGGCCCAAACAATCCTTCCAGTACCAGTTTGTTGGTCTCAGTCCCGTCAAGTGTACCCGTAGTACCAATACGATACCGTGCGTTCGTACACTTGTCCATGAGTGTCCCCAGAGACTTAGCCTTGAATAAATGGACTTCATCTCCGAAAATACAAGATATGTCCTGAAACCATTCACGAGGAAACTTGTAGATAGATTGCCACGTGGAAATGATGATTCGTCTGTCCGTCACCTTTTCCTTACCGGAGTAGATCATGTGCACGTGACTTTCTACGTCTAGACCGTACTCCTTGAAGTCCCCGAACATCTGTTCTACCAGTGATGTTGTTGGTACGACAATAAGAATCTTACCACTCTCGTTTTTCTCAATCCACCGCAATGCGTTGTAGATAATGAAGGACTTACCGGAACCTGTGGGGGACAACAGGATCGCCCGTTTGTTTTCAATACTGTGTGCGATTGCATCGTACTGGTAGTCACGAGGTTCGTAGGGTGTGCCTAGGTTGTTTAGGAACTTTACCAAATCAGGGTGCGAGATTTTGTTCTTCGCAGTCGGAGTACCCCATTCGTAACTGTCCACGATCTGCAAGGGATAGAAACGATCCCCACAAAACTTACGCAGATGGTGATAAAGACCCACGTGGAGTTGTTTGGTGACTTGGTTGTAGAGTTTGATCTTACCGTCCCACTGTCTCCTTTTATAGGCAGGCATGAACTTATAGCCCGGCACAAAGAACGAGAAGTACTCACGTAACTCCTGTTCCTGTGACGGACTAGATTCCACAGCCATGTACGAGTGACTCAACATCTTCACTCGTATTGTATTATCCACCTGATTCAAGTCGTCTCCAATCGATGATGTTTTTAATCGTCGAGTGTCTCCATCGCAAGGTTTGAATGATTTCTTCCAGTGTACTTATAGTAACCTTAAGGTACTCAATCTTCTCTTCGGATCGTTGGATGTCAGTATCCGCATCCGCCATCTTTTCTTTCATGGCCTTGGTTGGGATGTTACCTTCGAACGGATCGTACTGCCACTTCTTAGAGTTGATCTCCTCTTGGGACATCTTCCCTTCGTAGTACATGAACTTATCTTTGAACAGAGTACGTTGTGCGTGTTCTGCTCGTTTGAGTTGCAACTTGGTCAAAGACAAATACTGTAGATACTTGGCGTGTAACTTAGGGGTGTCGATAGACGTATCGTCTAACTTGTATCTATCGATCTCTGCGTCTTCCTTCCACTCACTCAAAATAGACTCAAGGTCTAGTAACATAATCACTCCTCGCTAATATAATCTAAACAATCCTTCCAATACTCTAGGTTGTGACCCAACACGTAGGATAGGGTCATTCTCCAACAGTCTGTAGATGCACAGTGATATACTAATTTATCACTTTCATAACTACCGAAATATCCAGCCTTCAACGACCAACCCTTTGGGTCTTTCATGACCACGTTCTGTTGGGTCTCCATATCATAGTAGGTGAAGTTACCTTCTCCCGTCTCACTCCACGTGAAGATAAGGTTGTGTGCGGCCGCATTCGCATTGTTGTGCCATTCGATGTATCCTTCAGGTGGATACAGAGTACTCAAGGCAGAACAATCTAGTCCTAACTCCGTCTTCATTCTACTGTCAAGATCAATCCAGTCCTCTTTATATCCCTCTACAGGAATCTTCAGATGATCCGGTTTTATCTTGTAACCATAACCCTTCGAAGCACCACCCTCATGATGAACTCCCAGTGCAATGAGTTTGTCTCTGTACTGGTCAGATGTGTAGTAATCTCTAAGTGACGGATCGCCGTAAAACTTACATATGTCTTTTACGGAATATTTCTCTAGGTAAGTATAACGAAAATCCTCTAGGATGTCAAGAACATTTCTGTTCCTTATCACAACACTATGCATATTAAATTATCTCAAAGTAGTCAAACCTAAAGCTGGACGTGAATTGGATGAAGGTCTGATTTTGAGATGCGTTCATCTCAATCGACCCAATGTTAGTGGGTAACGCATTGATGTATCGGATTCTCTTGTTCACGTTGTTATGACTGGTTAGGATACTTACCGTGATATCTGCAAAGGTAGCGATCTTTCCATCCTTCAATGCTTGTTCTTGGGTAACGTCTCCCTCGTTAACCAAACGCTCTAACCAACTCTGCATCTCCTGATAACCTTCCATGTCCTCATCAAGAATGAAGTCCACTTGCAATTCACCGAAGGTGATCTTGTCTCCCGCCAAAGGGATGCCCTGAATTCTTCGAACAGGTAATTCAATTGCATTGACAGAAGCGCCAGGATGTGTTATACTCTGTGCGAAAAACTGCAAATTCGGATAGTTAGTTCTCTCTATAGAGATCGAAAACCCCGTAGGTTGCAGGTAGTTCTTGTTAGTTGTTAAGGTTGCCATGAGTGTCTCCTATGTACCCTTCTATTTATACGCTTGACAAGTGCATGGTTTTATAGTATTATACATATCTTATACATGAGGAATCCATGAAAGACCTAAAGACACCACTAAGATATCCCGGCGGAAAGTCCCGTGCTACCGACTTCTTATTCGGTAGTGAAAACATGCCCATCGAATCTATCAAAGAATATCGTGAACCCTTCCTTGGGGGTGGTAGTTGTGCATTTGCGTTTACGAAGAAGTTTCCACAGGTTCCGGTTTGGGTCAACGACAAGTACTACAATCTCTACTGTTTCTGGTTGACCCTACAGAAAGAGGGTAAGAAACTCGCAGACAAACTTCACAGTGTGAAGGATGAACTCGACGGTTCTTCTGATCCCCTGCAAGCACACTTGGACTACTACCACGTCATGCGTGAGGGTCTCAAGAACGCAGACAACGAATTCGATATCGCATGGCAGTTCTACATCATGAACCGTTGCTCCTTCTCCGGACTAGGAGAGACCACGGGTTCATTCTCCAAGGATGCGGTGCGTGATCTATTCAACCACAAACTGATATCCAAGTTACCGAAGTTCTCGCACCTCATGAAGAATTGGAAGTTGACCAACGAGGACTACTCGACTCTGTTCGATGACAATCCGGATGCGTTTGTATTTGCAGACCCACCCTATGACATATCGACTTTCATCTACGGTAATAAAGGTGACATGCATGATACATTTGACCACAAGGATTTCCACGAGTGTGTGGACAACTCCGGCAATCGTATCATGATCACCTACAATTCAAACGAAACTCTACGCAATGCGTATACTGGTTGGGAACAACGTGAATGGGACTTAACCTACACGATGGTATCAACCAAGAAATATCGTGAGGAGGAACACACCAAGAAAGAACTCTTGCTTCTGAATTACGATACACCGACTCCTTCAACTCTGGAGGAGTTTTTTACTTAACCATTGTCCAGCCCACTAGGAGGCAAATATGACAAGTATGATCGAACCAAGAAAACCCATCAACACGCCCGGAATGCGATTCAAGTACTTTGCGAAAGTACCTATGGAAAATGTGATCCCCACATCTAAAGGGCCATTCATCAACCCAAGAGTCAAGGGGTTGAATATCGCCAAGATCGAATTGCATGAGAATGCGATCCGCAAGGGACAGTATCAACCTGAGTACTACGTTCCCCCAGTTGTAGAGGAAACCCTGTACGACAATTTTCTCCAGAACACTGGAGAGCATCGATATCAGGCACACCTGAATACCGGCGCAACGCATTTCTACGTTGCGGTTGTTGAGTGGGTAGATGAGGACGGTAAGTCTGCGGACTACCATCGTGATGTGTACATGAGTAACGAGAACTCAGAGTTCTCTGGTGAAGTTGCACAGGAGAAACGCAAACCCGAAGATGTGGTTGCGACTGTTGTTGCTATGGTTGAGAAGGACACCATTCCGTCTACAGACGAAGCGATCTCTTCTGTACTGTCTGATCTGGGATACCAGAAGAAGACCAACGCACACAAGAACCTGATCAACGATGTGAACGCTGCATTGGGTAAGGGTGGTGTCGTTGCAACCATCGCCACGGCAGAACTCAAGTCAACTGAGAAGTCTGCGAACGAAGATAACGATGACGTTCATACAACGTGTCGTGTCCACAACCGTGCAAGTGAGTGGCATCGTGACTACCACCCACGACTCATCTCTGAAGTAATCGTTCCTCGACTGGAACCGCTTCTGGAGAAGAAGCCTATTAAACCCATCAAGGTCAAGTACGCCTTCAATGGGTTGACTCCCGCCGAGGTCAAGCACACGAGACCTAAGTTGGAGTCCAAGAAGTTCATTGATAAGTTCTATCAAGATGTTGCAAAACCCTTCGTGTCCCTGTACGAAAAAGGACAACTGAAGGAGAACATCGACATTGACTTTTTCAATCAACTCAAAGGCGATAAGTTCGACTGACTATAGGAGGAAGATTTGGACTACGTTGAAGCCGACTACATTGAGTGTAATGTAGTTAATTACGAGAACTGTATTGGTATGGAATCCAACTACAGTGACTTTGAAATGGTGTACAGACCCGGCGTGAATACCATACGACTAGGTGTGTACATGGATGACCGTATGGATAGACGTAGAGTGTTCGGATACGTCCGACAACTAAATGAAATCTTCCAACTCAACGGGATCAATATCCACATGGAAGCTGCGTTCGTAGAACCTGTGGATATTGAGACCACCTATGATGATCTAGGTAACATTGAACTCGCATACGATCTTGCAGACTGGCACCAGTACTCACCCTTCTACGAAAAGGCATGGTTGGTTGACAAGTACGAAGTGGACATGGTTCATGTGATGCTTGATAACGAACAGGATTGGGAAGTGTGTGGTGCGGGATGGACGTGGAAAGGTCAAGGAATGACTGCGGGTATGACTGCGTGTTATTCTAAGAACGACATCGCCACCGTAGACCCCGATCAAGACACCTCAACTGAGTATATCTTTGCACACGAGATAGGACACCAACTAGGTCTCGCACACGCAAGGGATGACGAAGCGGTAGGTACTCCAACCTTCAGTGTGGGTCATGGGTTCATGGCATCGGATGGTACGGGAACGATCATGTCCTATGCGAAGAACAGGGTTCCTTACTACGCAAACTGTTGGGTAAGAATCAACGGGGTCAAGTATGGTGATCCAGATCACAGGGCAGATGTTGCGATTAATGCCGCCGCACCTACCATCTCACTGAACTACGAGAACTTCGGGCCCTATGACTATCCGGTCATAGAAGAAGAGATTGGGTCTAATGCAGAAGACAGATTCCGTCTTCTATTAAAAGCCGTGATGACGCAACGTCCACGAGTGAATTGAAAAAGGGGACTCACGTCCCCCTCTCTTATCCTTCCCAGCGTTCATCGCCTTCGTCATACACACCATTGTTGTTGGTGTCGCAATAACGTTGCCATGCCTGCATAGTAAAGGTGTATCCTTCTGACCAAGGTACATAAGCGGCACACCACTCATGTGAACCAACAGTCATTGCAGGATCGGTTCCATTTTCCGGCGCAACATAATCTCGCCGAGTAGTTTCTGGAAACACCTTGAATTGGATAGTCTTACCGTTACTGTAGGTGCGTTGTTGATATAAGGCACCTTTAGTAACATGAATTTTCTCACCTTCTACTAGGGTCAAGGTTGACCCATCATCATAATTAATTACCGTTGCAGAATGGGCAGCGAACGGTATTACTAGCGCTAGTATTAACCATCTCATACTACATGCTCCTTTCAGATTACCGCTTCCTTTCGTTAGGAGACTACCATGTCGTACCACTTTTATATAGGCATAAAAAAAGGGAGACCCGAAGGTCTCCCTGAAAAGTGTCCCTATCGGGATTCTTTTTATACAGGTTCTTAGGTGAGGATGTTGTCCACACGGAAGATTCTGTAGTACTGGTTGCTCTTAGCAGCAGCAAGACCGTCAGACGGTGTTGCACCAACGAAGGGGTTAGAAGCCATGCCGTAGCGAGTCTTGAAACCAATCTTCGGTTGGAACGTATCTTCAGCAACGGCCTTAACCATTTGCAGAGGAACGTAGGGGCAGTAGAACACACCAGCGTCATAGGGGTTAGTACCCTTATAACCGATTGTGCAGTAGTCTGCCTGTGCATAAGGGTCAATGTACACACGGAGACGACCGTTCAGTACACCAGCGAATGTGTTACCTGTGTCATCAACTTGGAGTTGAGTAGACATTGCAGGAGTGTAGTCGAGCATACCAGAAGCAGCAAGAGCAGTTGCAACGTCAGAAGAACAGATAACAACGTTACCCTTACCACGACGAGTTTCTTTTGCAATTACGTTTGCTTCACGGTCAAGTTGAACAACGAGACCCTTGAACTTCTCAGCAGACCAACGACCATCAGCGTCAGAAGAAAGGTCAAAGATACCGTTCTTAGTGACGTTGGCTTGGAGACAACCTGTCTTCGCCTGAGAGTTTACAGTACGGATAACCTCACGGTTGATTTCTGCGAGGATTTCTGTAGACAGAATGTTTGCGAGTTCTGTCTCAGCGTCAAGACCGTGGATTGCTTTCAGGTCTTGTGCAAGTTCCAAACTGTACTCAGCTTTCAGCGCACGAGACTTCGCAGTCACGGTTGCCTTTTCGATGGTGAAACCCATCTCTTCGAAAGCGCCTGCACCACCACCGGAACCAAGGGCTTCTGCGTCAGCAGTAGACATCGGACGACCAGTGATATCAGTACCACGAAGGGCATCAGCGGAGTCACCAACAGGAGAGATACCGTTGAAACCAGAAGGGTTGTCAGAATCGTGAGCAGCAGCACCAGACGAATCACCAGAGAACTGAGTCTCTGCTTCGTTGAACAATGCTTCACGGTTAGAAGTCGAACCACCACCGTAACGTGCCTTCATCGCAAAGATGAGACCAGTAGGGCCAGACATAGGTTGAACACCACACACATCGTATGCCATCAGGTTAGGCATTGCACGGCGCACGAGAGAGATCAGGATCGGATCCCATGTACCGATAGAAGATGTAGCGTTAGCGGGAGCAGCTTCTGTGATGAAGCCTGCGTGTTGGGCACGCTCTTCTGCGAGAGCACGCTCTTGGTTTTCCAGAATCGCAGCAGTAACAGCACGTCTGTGGTGATCTTTAATTTCACCAGCAGAACCTTCGTTAAGTACCGGACTCCACTTTTCGATCAAAGAATCGTAAGAGTTCATATCAGTTATCCTTACTTATTAGCGGTTTGTCTAATGGTTTTGAGGTACTGTTCCATTACGCTAGAAACCTCGACTTCAACTTCTTCGGGGTCTTCTGCAGTAACTTGTTCAGCAACTTCGGTTTTTTCTGCCTTGAAGAAAGACTCTTTGATTGTTGCAACTTTAGATGCGAACGACTCTTCGTCATCAAAATCTACGTTCTCAACGAGACCACGGAGTTTCTCTACTTGAGTTTCTGCCATACCACGTGCAGCTTCAGCAATGATTGCGTTACGCTTGTATGTCTCAAGTTCTTCGGCAAGTTTAATTGTGTCACCAGTCTGCTTGTTGAGAGACTCTTCAAGTTCTTCAACCTGACCGGCAAGTTCGTCAACTAGGTCAACTTTGGACTCAGGAACTTCGATGTAAGACTCAACAAAGAGGTCTCTCATCTTGTTCATGAACGTTTCTGCGATTTCAGTACGGAGACCGTTCTGAACCGCTACTCTGTTCTCTTCCATCCAAGTCTCAACCACGTAGTTGAGGTAGCTGTCAACCTTCTCTACGAGGTCACTCTTAATAGAGGCAACTTCTTCAGAGAGGTTCTGCTCATACTGTGCTTCGATGCGGTCTACTTCTTCAGACAACTTCGACTTCACAGCAGCTTCGAAAATTACAGCAGTTTTAGCCTTGAACTCATCACTGAGTGTGGCTTCAGACTCGACCAATGCGTTCAGTTCTGCGGTAGTATCAATTTGTGTCTCAGCGACAATTTCTGATTCTTCCACTTCCACTTCTTCGCCCATCATTTTACCGTATGCAGCTTGAAGTTCAACCTTTTTCATTGCGTTGAGCTTACCGTACATGGCATTGATCATACCTGCCTTAGTTTTCGGAACAGGAGCTTGTTTTGTTGCGTCTGCGGCCTTATCTACCGATGCGATAGATTCGGGTTCTGTGGTTGCGTCAGCATCCGGTTTACCCTTGACTGCAGGAGCAGCTTCGTCGAGAGTCTCTTCCACGATATCGTTAATTTCTTCATCGTGGAGTTCGACATTCTCGACTTCTTGATTAACATCAGTCATATCGACTCCTTACAATTGTGATTTAATTAACGAGAGGAAATTCTTAAACTCTCGAATCTGCACTTCTGGACGAAATGCTTTCGGAGCAGTTTTAATTTCAGTCTCCATTTTCTCAATTACCTGAGGCTCTAAAATGCCGTTATTCCAAACCCAGTCAACACCTTCCATGATTCCATTAACAAATGCATCAGGTGCGCTAGGGTCTTGTACGATGTCAACCGTACTAAGAATAAAGTCGTCTTTGACGTACATTGCGCCATTTCTTTGCTCAAGGCTACCCATACCACGAGTTGACACGCCTAGTTGTACACCGCCTTCAAGGAGACCTTTTACGATCTGACCCATTGGAGTATCCAATATTTGTGCCTTTCCGACTACATCATTTCCCTCAAACTTGAGGTCAGTGATGAGGTGCGAAACTTTATCAAGGTTAACTGTCGGCCCTTCAGGGTGATTCAATTCACCAACCGCACGTTTCTTGCTAACCTGATCTGTAACGTACTTACCTACCGCCCTCTCCATAATGGCTTTGGGGTAGATACGTCCGTTTCTATTCTTCTGATCGGCCTGAGCGAACACGCCTTCGATGACATAGTTCTTGCCACCGTCTTCCTTTTTCTCTACAATACACTGTAGATCGTTTTCTACGTATTCGCTAATCAGTTTCATCTGAGTTCCTTTATAATCGTCTCAGCGGCCTTTTCTGCTTCACGTTGATTACGGAATGTATCCAACATGTCGCCGTCCACATATGCGGTAAAACCTTTCTTCCCCTTCACAATCTTGACGGGGACTTTCATGATCTTTTTATTGAAGACCACATCCCCTTCGGGTTTGCGGGCTTCTCTTAGTTCCTGAAATGTTTTCATACTAAGTTTTACCGTTTGATATTATTTATAAGAATTAGGTTTTTTAGATGAAATTTTTATGAAGATTCTTCTTCGTCTTCGAATGCACCAGCGAAGATTTCTTTACCTTCTTGTTCACCAGTGTCTTCGTCTTCGGAGTCTTCCTCTTCTTCGAACTCTGCAATCGCAGCATCGACCTCATCTTCGATCTCTTCGTCCGTGATGTCTTCCACATCATCGTCCTGATCATTGAAGATGGATTGCGCCATTGCAACCTTCTCAGTGTCCAGTCTTGTCTGAACCTTATCGTTAATCAGAGAGTCGAAGTGGTTCTTTGCCTGATTAAAATTCTGTTGTTGAAGTGCGTTGATGAAATCCTCTACGGAATTTGTCGGTTGTACTACCGCATCAACTTCTACTTCTTGATCTAATTCACTCATTCAAAATCTCCTTCTATTTCGTCATCACCTTTATCGTTCTCGGCTTCGACTTCATCTTTCATCTGTTCGATGTCCTCATCGGACATCATCATGACGTTCTTCATAACCCACTCACGTGAGAAGTACTCACCAACATAGTTGGTAATTCTATCCATTGTGTCTAGACGCTCTCTAAGAAGTTCTGCGTTCTTCATTTCGGTAAAGTGGTTGTCACGAATAAAGTCAATGACGATATCGTTCTTCCACTCATCCCAGTCTTCCTCAGTGATAATACCCTTGAGGAGTAGCTGCTTCTTGAGGATACCCAAGAACAACATAGAGAATCGTCTACGGAGTCTGTCCACAAACTTCTGGAACTTAACTTCGTCTCTACTGATCTCAGTAGATCGACCCAATGAAAACTGTGCTTCCTGTTCCAGACGATTGATCGGTACGTTCAAGGAACGGTACAATCTCTTCTGGAAGTAAATGATGTCATCTATCTGACCAAGGTTCTCACCGCCAGGCAGCGTAGAAATCTCAGTACCACGACCACCTTCCTTACGAGGTAGCCAGAAATCTTCCAACATGGACATGTGCTTACGATCATCTTTGATCTGTCCAGTGTTCGCATCATAGACTAACTTGTTACGATAACGAGTCATGATGTCTTTCATGTGTTGTTCTGCCTTACCCGCAGGAAGGTTACCAACATCGATATAGAAAATACGTCTCTCAGGTGCACGTGCAAGACGATAGATCACCAGAGAGTCTTCCATCATCCGCAACTGGTTGATGGGTTTGATTGCCTTGTGTAGGTACGATACTACACGTTTGCGTGATGGGTCTAGTAGACCCGAAGTCACATACGAAACAGCATCAACTGACATCTTGACACCCTGTTGTGTACCCGCTTTCTCTTGGTACACATAGAACTCGTTGATTTTGTCAACGATCTTTGCGTCTGTCTTTTGATCCTTTTTATATTTGACCTCTTTGACCTTACGAATCTTCGCAGCGTCAATAGGACGAATCTCTTGAATACCAGCCTTAAGGTTGGATTCATTTACTACCAGATGGTGAACAAGTCTACCATCCACATACCACGAACGGAACATGTCGTGTGCATTGTCGTTGAAGTTCAACATCGAACAGATACCATCGAATTCTTCGATGATCAGTTTCTTAATCTTATCGGACGTTTGCACCTTGTCCAGACTGATCTCTACAGAAGACTCCATGTCGGATGCACTGATAGACTCATTGATGATGTCCTCAAGTGCAGCGTCTACTTCAGGGTGTTCTGCAAGACCACGGTATTTCTTAATGAGTTCTGCATTATCTTTGGCACCATCACCCTCAAGGTCAAGGTACTGACCAAAGTGTGCACCAGAGGCAGTAACATATCCCGCACCATCGTCATCCTGTTTAGGTACGATAGACGGTAATTTCTCAGGCTTCTCGTTCTTGTTCTGAATTCTCTTGATTTCAAAACCGAACAGTTTCAACCCGTTATTTGTATCTTCTGCCATATCACTCTCTATGTAAGATACGGGGGCGTGATGCCCCCGTTCCCTATTACTTATACTTCAATTAAGAAGTTGTGTCAGATTCCCAGTACTGGACTTGGAACTCTACAGTAAAGTTTTCAACTTCGTCAGTTGTTGCGTAACTAACATCGATTGCGCTAACGTTAGTGGGGAAACAACCACGGAAGTTGTAAGTCTTTACAGTCTCTCCATCCTTGTCCAACTGCTCGACGATCAAGTCCGCTTCGTAATCAACGGGGTTGGTCAGACCAGTATTTGCAGCGTGTGCATTGATACCGTTCATCCAACGCTCCATTGCGTTACGGACATTGAAGTCTGTATCGTTGAGGATAGTCACTGTCCACGTACCGAAAGTACGATCACCAGCGATCTTCAACTGTCTACCACGGAAAGGAACTGTTACCACTCCCATTTCCGATGCAGGTAACTGAGCAGCAGTGCAGAGGAATGATGTCAGTTCGACATCACCCCCAGCATATGCGGGAAAGTTGACAGTCGCTTTGAAGAGATTGGCACGTGCACCGCCCCCTCTCAACTTGGACTTAAAGTCATCTACGCCTAAAATTGCCATCTTTCTCTACTCCCTTAAACTGCGCCAACTACTTCTTCGAAGTCTACACCACTACGAACTGCGACGAAGTTCAACGTCACGAAGTTAATAGAACGTGCAGGCTTGATGAAGATAGAAGCCACAAATTCGTTTCTGTCAACCACTGCGGGGGTGTTGTTTGTTTCGTCACAAACCACCTTAAAGTCAGTGATACCTCTTCGACCCTTGATCTCACGAAGCAGGGGTTCAACGACATTCACGAATTCCGCACGAGTAAACTCATCATTGAATTCGAAGAGAATGTTCTTCGCAGCTTGTGCGATAGACTTCTCAATACCGATGAACAACCTACGAACGTTGATTCTGTCAAATGCAGAAGGTCTAAGTTCGTGTGTCTTATCTCCATAAAGCACGAGACCCACGCCAGGAATGTTGGCAACAGGGTTAACGTTAGCTTTATATAGTGCATCTCTCTGAGCCTTGTTGGGAGAGTGTGCAATATCTGTAACTGCCAGATAGTTACCACGTCTCTGACCCGCAGGAGAATACCAAGGTGCAGCAACAAAATCAGTTGCAGCCATGATACCCGCTGTCGAAGAGTTAGCAGGGATGTAGATGTATTGATCGTTGTACTTATCGAACACCTTGAGGTAGTTGTTATCTACAATCAAGTAAGAACTGTTCGACAGGGAATTTGCAAACGAAATGGCGTTAGTATTAGCCAGTGTAGTCGATACACCAACAATACCGTTTCTGTGAGGAGAAACAGGAACCACACAATCCTTTCGGTCTTTTGCAATACCGTTGCAGTAGTTTGCAATGGTAATCCCATCCGAATCGTTAGTAGACTGAGGAGGAATTAGGAAGTCCACCTGAATCTGCTCAGCGTCATCAAACAGATCGAAACCTGCAGTGATTTCACTGTTAGTAAGATCGGAAGAGTTGACACCACCACCTAAGATCAGGTTGGAGTTGGTGTCAGTCCATGCAGATGTACCCAGCGAGTAATCCGTAGCAGAATCAATATCAGGAGTCAGACCCCAATGTTGACCGATTCCGTTGAAACTAGAACCAAAGGCAGAGTCCGCTGCGAATGCACCAGCCCACACGTACTGTGAACGTGTGTCCAGAACATCTTTGATGTAGTTCGGAGAACCATCAGGAGTCACCGCACCTTTTGCCACAGACAAGTGAGGGAATGTTTCCAACACAGAGCCGGGCGTACCAGTGAATGCGCCTGTACGGTCAATGATTGCTACGTGAACCTCATCCTTCGATGCACCGTTGTCGGTTGCATATGCAGAAGTTGTGGGAGCACGGTCAAAAGAACCCTTGTGAGACCAATCGTTAAAGTAATCCGCACCGTCAGAATCGGCAGCAGGACAGAAAGATACTGTCAATGCGTTACCTAATGCGCCGGGGAATTTAGCAATGAATGCCCCAGATTGACTGTTGCTTGCAGTGTAGGAAGACTTAACTGTTGTGTCCCAGTGCTCAAGACTGTTGACAACAAAGTCTGTAACTGCACCATCGCTATCTGCGGGGTTACGAAGTGCTTTCCAAGAGGAGTGTGCGTTTGTACCTCCGTTGTTACCACGAACAACGTAGAGGGAGTTAGTGTACTTTAAAAAGTACGAGGCACTGTGGAAGTCCACAGCATTGTCTTCGTTAGGTGCAGCAAATACTCTCACCAGTCCAGATTCGTCTGCGACTAGTGTTCTAGAGTTTACAGGCCCCCAACGAAAGTTTCCTACAAAAGCACCGACAGAGGTAGATACATTGGGTGCAACACCCGACAGATCAATCTCTTTGATGGTAATTGCAGGAGACAGAGACGGTGATAGTAATGCCATAACTGTTATCCTTTTCGTTTACAAATTATAAGTGAGTGCATAATACGGTTTTTTTCAATCACTATTATTTATAAAATAAGAGATTTCACCAGTCATCCTGTCTCCAGACTTGCCATTCATTAGTGGCGTCTTCTCTCGCTTCTAACTCTGCAATGTGTTGACTTCCATCGTCTATGAACCCAAATGCGGGGATATCATCTGCGATCTGTTGCATCCTATCGTCGAACAACATCTGTTTCAGGTTAATGTCGGTCATGTCCGCAAAGAACTGTGTGGACACGAAGTATCCGAACATGACGAGGTTCATCATGATATCGTCATGGTTTCCGTCCGATGCTTCGTAGGACTGACCCTTTGCGACAAACGTGGATATCTCAAGGATGGTATTCTCATCCACAACGTCCAGCTTGCGATTCTCTAGAATATCCTTTATACTAGAACACCCCAATCGTTTGACCTTACGGTTCATTTCGATACCAAGACCGGACGCCTTGATCGAACTGGTCACGTGCATGTGTTCATATTCTAGTTCATGGTAGAGTCCGTTACATACCACCCCACCCTGATCATTTGCTTCCACAACAACATATGCCTCATTGTAGAGATTCGCATACTTATAGATAATGTTGGGAAAGAGAATTGGAGAGATAGTATTGCAGCGATAAACCGCAACCTGTTTAAAAGGTTGGACTGCTATGTCGATTACCGTGAAGGTCGAATAATCCTGCCCTCTTCCTTTAGATACGTCAACCGTGAAAAGATAATCATGTCCTTTCTTCGGGTGTTCGTAAACAAGTAGATCACCACCCTCCAGTACTTCGATTGGAGGTTTCGCCCTCAACGAGAGTAATGTCTCTGCGTTGATTAGTGTGTCGCCCGTGCCGAAAAAGGTGTTGCCAAACTCCTGATCGAACTGCAGTTGTGATGTGTTCGAAATGGTTTGTTCCTTCCACTTCTCATCACGGCCTGGCACGTCCCACCAGTTTACTTCAAATGACTTGTATTCGTTGATTCCTTGAACCGCCCCTTCCCAAATCTTGTGGAATACATTTCCGATACCATTTGCGGTAGAGGTGATAATAACTTTTGTGTCCTTTCCAGCAGACACGACAGGGTAGGTAGAAGTATAGAATTCAGAAGCCCGTTCAACGAAAGCAAACTCATCAAGGAATAGAAGGTTAACAGACATACCACGGATAGAACTGCCACTGGTAGCAGCAGCAATAATACGACTGTTATTGGAAAATTCGATGCTACCCTTGTTGAGCGCTTTGCAACCCGGCTGCAAAAAGAAAGGTAGGTTTTCAAGGGCGAGTGTAACACGTCCTAACATCTCCCTCGCAGTTGCACCCTTGTTTGCGAGGACTGCGATAGTTTTTTCGGGATGAAAGATTGCATACCACAACAGGTATACAACCGATGAAATAGACTTACCGGACTGACGACAGGCCAACACGATGGAGAATCGGTTGTCGTTGAAGTGTTCGAACATCTTTTCTTGGTAAGGATAAAGATTAAAGTTGACAAGACCCCTGTCCAGTGATATAATCTTAGCATATGTTCTTGCGAAGTATGCTGGGTCTTGCATACACTTCTGGTATTCAGATACCTTATGTGCATCCCATTCCTCGTTAACCCCATCTCTCTTGACATTGGGATTACCAAGATAAGACTCCTTACTCTGAAGACTGCTCAGCATTGATCACCTTTTCATTCTGTAGGAATCGCTGGAGTTCGGTAGTCGAACCGATGAACAGATTGTTATTGGTCGTACCCCCAATCTGTTTGGGTTCGTCCACACGATCAATCTCTTTCTTCTGTTTGTTGAGTGCCATGAGCTTGTCGTTGATGTCTGCCATGTTCTTCATCATGTTAGACAACACTTCAAAAGCACGAGGGTGTTCACTCTCCCGTGCAACTTCAACCATAAGTTCCATCGACTCCCTACCCTTCTCTAGGAGATCGTAGTAAGTCTCTCTGGAATACTCGTAGTCTTTATCGATGTTTTTATTTGACATAACTGACCTTCATGTACTCATATGCTTCGTTTGCAAACTCACCGTCTGCGTCCACGTAATGAAAGAAAACTTGATGCGTTGTTGACGGACATTCATCCCTCCAATGCTTGACATCACATCCTTTATATACCACTGCGTCACCCTCTTCTAGTGTGACGGGATCACCGTCCATGTAGATGTCCCAAGTCTCTCCTTCGTTAGATATATTTAGCGTTACACTATATTCACAGGCGGGCCGGTCTTGGTGTGGTGGTAACCTACTACCTTCGAAGTATATCCTAGAGTACGAGTAGGTTGGTTCCAAGTCTTTACCGACAATCTCAGAAACCTTGTCCGTCAAGTCCTCCAGTTGTCTGTAGTGCAGACCATAGAACCCCCGTGCATTACCTGTAAAAGGAATCCACTCGTGATCCGGATTGGTGCAGTTATCCATCAGAATCTTCATTTCGGATAATTCATTTTGGGGCAGAAGGTTTCTGACCACTATGTAATCATTACGCACTACTGTCTAGGTACTGAATCAAGAACCCATAGTCACTGTCCGGACTCACTCCGACAGGTGTGGGTGTTATGTTGATGTTGGTGTAGAATGTGTCACTGTCTCCCATAATGTACAGGTTGTTGTTGACCTCACGGATGATTCCATACGTGACATTAGGCCCATAAAACGCAATTTTCATTGTGAAATCAAGAGTATAGATGATCGTTCTTCTCTGTTCCAATGCACCTTCGTAATCGTCAGAGAAGGTAACGGCGTCCAGAACAATCGGAACGTCTTCTTTGACATCCGGAAAATTAGAGAAGGGTTTGACCGATACCGTGTACTGTGGCGCAAAGTAAGGTAGAATCTGTTCTACGATCTGCAGTGCGTCATCCTGAGACTTTGCATACACGTTTAATTGAAACGTGATGTCATAGGGTACAGACGTGAACATCTTGTACCGCTTGTTTATATCGTCTTCATACTCATTCTCAAAACGATTCACCTTGGGCAACTGTCGTTGTGCATCGTACTGCATGTTCGTAATCTCAAACGACATACGTGGCAGTTTCATTGCTACTTTACGTTCTGCATCCTCTCCCTTGGACATCTCTGCAAGACGTTGGATGAAGTTTCTCTTGGGTGCATAGGAAAGAGGAACTTTAACCTGAGAGATAACTTCTCCAGTACTGTTTTGTCTTAATACATGAAGATCATTGAACATCGACCCAAAGACCGATACTGCCGTCCTTACCCTCTTGTGATAAAAATGATTACCAAACATTATTCCATATCCCCAAATGGATTAGATTCAGAGAAGTCTAGGAAGTCACCTTCGAAGTTATCGAAAGTTCTGTTCTGAGATTCTTGCTGAATTTCTTGCAACTCTTCTATCAAGGAAGGAATCCAAGATGCGTTTGCACCAGAGACTTTTCTGTTAGCACTGAATTCTCTATATGTACCATCGGTAGAACCAACGTGAGCCAACTGAAGGACTCTATCAGAGTCAGACCAGTCCGTGACTTCACCCTTGATCGTGTGTGTAGTATTTACCTGTGTAACAATTTCACCGATTATAAAGTCACCACCCGAATCTGGGGGACTGAATGTAGGTGTTGGTGCGGTGTCATACAAGAAGCCCGGACTTACCAAAGTAAGACTAGTAACACTTCCTGTTGTGGGGTCTATTGTTGATGTCACAACAGGAGCAGTACCGTTGGCATGTTCTAGTAGAAGTGTACTTGCGTCACTGTCAGCTTCTGCAGTTGGTACAGTAAAGTCAGAGTCACCAACCAAAGTCGAGATAGACCCAGCACGGAATCGAATTTCGTCTATGTAACCTTCAGTATTACTCCAATCGGTTCCACCAAATGAACGAGCAGACACGGCACCGACAGAATATCCTGAAGCAGTTGCAAACCTTGCATTGACCGGAGCATCAGAATCTAGAACCTTACTACCATTAAACCATATCGCAATTGTATCACTATCAAGACCAATCGCAACATGCGCCCAAGCACCACGAGTAAAGGTCACGCCGGGTATTGTTACCGGAGAAGGATCACCCGATCCTCTCTGATATACAAGACCCCCCGAAGAATTCAAACCCCACATATACTGAGAGGAACTATCTCCACCATGTAATAAGAAAGAACCATAGCTTGTCGGATAAGTGTCTATCTTAACGAAGAGATCAACAACACCATTGTCTGCAGTATAGAGGTAATCTCCCTCAATACCTTGTGCGAGAGTTGTGTTGATGGACTTGCTACCAAACTTCTTAATGCTTCCCGCTGCGGGAAGATTGAAAGATATTGTGGGAGCAGTAGTATATCCACGTCCTACTGAAGACAATGTAATATCTTGTAACGTACCCTGTTCATTAATTGTAGTAGTTGCAGTTGGCAATGATCCGCTACCATCACGGGTACGCATGGTTAACTTATACTGGAATGCACCTTCGTATTCGATATCGTCTAGTTCATCGATACCCGTATCAAAGTCTTCGTCGTTGTATTCGAACAACTCACACTGTAACCGGAACGTGGGTAACTGACTCAACTGATAGAACGGAGTCTCTGTTTCCACCTTGATAATCTGGAAGATGGACTTAGAGAGGGGGAGATAGATGACATCCCCTTCCCTTGGACGGAAGTTATTCTCCTCTAGGTATTCACCAATCAATCCTTTCCAACGTCTACGTGCAACCACGAAGGTCGCTTGGTCACGCAACTCAATACCAAATTTCGTGAACAAGTCACCCTCTCCATCGAAACCCTCTGTGTTTTCGATGTACATTTCGATCTTATACGCATCAGAAAATCTTGACGGAACGTCATCAAGGAAGATGGGGTCTTTATTGACAATCTCTCTAGGAATGTAGTATACGTCTTGACCGTAGAACTTGAGAGACTCAATTACGATGTCTTCATATAGGTTCTGTTCAGATCGTACCGATTGACTGATATATGGATTTGTTGGCACTTCTTATCACCCTATAAAGAAGATTGGGCCTACATCCTCTTCTTCCCTAAACTTCTGCATTAGTCTTTCAAGATCAGTTTGGGCATCCTCGTAGATTTGTCTTCCACTGATCGTCACTCCGCCGGGTAGTGTCATACCATCGAACTTCAATAGGTTTGTACCCCATTGTTTCTTGATCAGAGTTGTCGCATATTCCTTCAAGAACGAGTGGTTCCATAAGGAATGAAAGTCTGTACCTGAAGATGTAGGTGTTCTGTATCCATAGACTTCCAATACAACATAGTCTCCAGCACTAACCTTATAGTCGCCTGTGTAGAAGAAAATTCTTCCTTCCTGTCGAGAGAACGTAATCGTGTTCTGCCCTGTTAGTTTCATATCAAGCAAAGATAAGTGTTGTTGCATCTGTTCGTAGTACGCAATATCACCAGCGTAGTTATTTAGATCGGTGATATCATTCAACATCATCTGATACTTGATGTCAAAGAAGTTGGTTGTCTGGGATACCGTGTTCACGGGGAACATGCGAACGACAGTCATCACACTAGAATCCGCCAGATCGATGTATTGATTTGTGATGTCGTCTGAGGTCAGTTGGTGTGAGATGTAGAAACGTCGAGAACCATCGGGGTGATGTTCTCTAAACCATTGCAGAGCCTCGTCGATATTATCTTCCAGTTGTTCATCATCAATGTTGATTTCAATAACCGGATGTCCTAATCGACGGAGACAGTACTCTGTGAATTCGTCTCTGGTGTTTGGTATCGCCATCTATCCTGTCCTTTAGTTCTGCAACACACCGGCAGAGTTGTATACATTGATCCTGTAGTAAGAACCGTGTTGACCGTCAAGGAGGTCAGCATCCAATCCAGAGGTTGCACCATCCACAGTCTTGATTGCAGTCAACAGTTCGTTTGCAGTCGAGTATGTCTCACTAAAGGAGATCACACCCGTTCCAGCATTGTAACTAAGGTCACCACTTACACTGATTGCATTCTTCGCATCGGAGTCCGCACGTGCGGTTGTGTAGTAGAGGTTAGTACCTTCACTCAAGTTTGTGGTAGACTTGGTTGCAAGTCTGATATCAAAGTCACTATCCGCTCTCGCAGTAGTGTAGTACAGATTCGTACCTTCGGATAGATTCGTAGTAGACTTAGTTGCAAGTCTGATATCAAAGTCACTATCTGCACGGGCAGTCGTATAGTAGAGATTAGTACCTTCACTAAGGTCTGTCGTACTGTGGTTACTTATGTCAGAAACTTGACCTGTGACATTACCTGTCACATTACCAGTTACGTTACCCGTTAGAGCAGCAGTAATCGTACCCGCAGCGAAGTTACCAGATGCATCCCGTTCGACAATTGTAGAACCTGTGTTCGCATCGGTTGCAGTCGTTGCAGAGTTCTGTACTTTACCCGCAGTCGAGATCGTTGCGAGTTTGGTGTCTGCAATGTTTGCTGTTGCGTTGATGTCTGCGTTGACAATCGATCCGGCAGTAATTGCAGCAGAAAGTGCAACGTTACCCGTACCATCGAACGAGATAGCGCTTGCAGTTACATCACCCGTGATAGAGAAGTTTCTACCACTTGCAAGGGCTGTTGCAGTATCCGCATTACCTGTTAGGTTACCAGTAACATTACCTTCAAGTGTCCCCACAAGCAGTGTTGCGAGACTGACAGAAGAATCTGCCATGTTGATTGTGCCGGTTGGTGTCGAGTCATATGCTTCTAGAAGTTTCCACTTCTCATCGGTGACATCAAAGAATATACCCGCATGAGTATATCCAACACCACTTGTACCAGTGTTTCGGTTTGTGAAGAAACCAGTATCGACGTTTACAGGAGCAGCAGTACCCGCCCATCTATCACCAGAGTCGTGACCCGTAGTTGCACCAAAGTTTACTGAGATATTATCGGCAGAGTGAATGAGTTGGTCTTCACCTGTAATATTTTGTTTAGTAAGGATCGGAGATGCAAAGTTACTGTCACTTCCAAGTGCAACCTCAAAGGTGTCAACACCACCCGCACCAGTTCCTACACCGTCGATTCGGACATAGTAAGTCTGTGCAGTAGTACCTGTGAAGTGACCAGCGAAGAATGCGTCATCAAGACCCGTTCCTGTAAATACTGTGTTGGCCTCACCAATCGCATCACCTTCGTTGAGACGATAGAAAGGAGAACCCTGAGTTACGTTAGACGTACCCACTGTGGTTTGAGAACCCAATACTGTAAGGTTACCGTCAACCTGTAGGTCTGTACCAATGTGTGCAGAAGTTCTTACACGGAAACTGTTAACAGAGTGGTTCTGTTGATTGACCAACAGGATACCAGTGTCAGAGTCACCAGCCTGTACAACCCAACCCAAACACATCGGGAAGTTTGGATATGTCGGAGATTGGTTCTGAACTAATCCAGGCCCAAGACCTACGAAGAAGTTTGTCCCGTCTGACAGTCCTGTTGTATTTACTTCGGTCAACTGACCCGCAATCAGACAGTGACCATAAGAGTTGTTTGGAATATCTTGTGCGGCAATACCCTGTGCGTTGTATGCGTTTACATCTGTCGCATCAGCAAGACCAACAGTCGGAACATCGATTGTTCCCGATGTATAGTTACCAGAGAAGTATAGTGGTTGACCCTTCTTGATTGTTGAACCAGTATTGTTGAAGACACGTTGATGTTCCTGAATACCAATCTCATGATTCATATCAGTGATATCATCGTAATAGTTCAGTGTCTTATGTTTGTTATCATAGAACAACAGACCTTCACTATACGGTTGATGTGAATCAAACAGTGCAGTATTAAATTGAACATTCAGAAGTGACGCAGAGTCAGCCTCCAGTCTACCAGAGACTTTGAGTCTGTCTTCGATACGGAGGTATTCGAAGTGTTCACTGAACGGATCGACAAGTATCATACCTGCAGAAGCGTCAGCGGTCATTACCCTACCAAGATGGACAGGGTAACCATCGTCTACTGTCACACCAACGTTGGTCAGTTTACCAGCGGAGTCGGCAGAAAGATACAGTACATCTCCCGCAGAGAATGCACTCGTGTCAATATCACGGACAAGACCGTAACGGGTTACCCAACCGTGTGCGCCATCCGGAATGTCCATTGTTGCAATTCCGGTAGGTTGTGCAGTACCAGACGCATCAGCCCTTGCAAGACTTACTTGAGGATGTTTTCCGTGTGCAGTACCGGAGATGTAAACCACATCACCGTTACTAATCGCAGCACCAGTAAGGTTGTGGACATAGAGTAGAATCTCTTGACCAATGTTAAGAGTTACTTCAGAAGTCGAATTGTTCTGTGTGTCTAGTTTGACAGACAGACCTTTCTGGTGGTCAGAGTCAAAGAACAATGTACCAGCAGGAGCGGCATGGTCAGCGGTAAGTGTGTTGAAGTTGATACCATCAAGAACCGCAGAGTCCGCAGTAACCTTACCGAAAGTTACGTCATCGGTTGTACCGACAGACTGACCAACCGCAACCACACCGTCCGTAATCGTGACACCCGTACCACCTGAGAAGTGGGCACGTGTTTCAGATGCAGAAGGCCCAGTGTATGTGATAACACCGTTTGCATAGGATAGAGACCCATCACCACCCGCATCTGTTACAGAGATCGCTGCCTTAGCGGCACTATCCGCACGTGCTGTGGTGTAGTAAAGATTCGATCCTTCACTGAGGTCTGTAGTAGACTTATCACCAAACGCAGAGTCAAACCTTGCCTGTGTATAGTAAAGGTTTGTACCTTCTGTGAGGTCTGTCGTTGTGTAAGGATCAAGTGTAATGGTCTCAACGTATACACCACCATCAGCGGTGTTAATCGTGAAGTTACCATTCGAAGAGTCGAAGTTGATACTGGAGACACCCGCAACACTTACTGTTCCGATGGAGTCTACTTGACCTTGTGCATTGACGGTGAACACCGGAACCAAAGAAGCGGAACCGTATGTTCCTGCAGTGACTCCCGTGTTTGTAATAGAGAACTCGCCCGAACTGTATGTAAGACCAGTACCGGCAGAGAAATGCGCTTGTGCTTCTGCAGCAGAAGGCCCTGTATAAGAGAATCTACCAGAAGCAGAGTCGTAGGTCAGAGACCCGTCACCACCCTGATCCTGCAGACCAATAGCGTTACGTGCACGGGCGTCCGTGTAGTAAAGGTTCGTACCCTCACTCAGATCGGAAGTTGACTTGTCACCCAATGCTGAGTCGAATCTCGATTGTGTGTAGTAGAGGTTTGTACCCTCTGCGAGATCACTCGTGGTGGCAGAGTCCATTGCGACATTGAAGTCGGAATCGAAACTTGCCTTGTTGTAAATGTTCTCAACCGTAAGGGAGAACGTACCAGTTGCACTATCGTATGATAGGTCACCAGTAGCAGAAAGTGCGCTTCTTACTCGTGTGTCTGTGTAGTAGAGATTCGACCCTTCAGTCAAATCACTCGTTGTCTTCTCACTGAACGCAGAGTCGAAACGAGTCTGTGTGTAGTAGAGGTTGATACCTTCGGATAGATCGCCTGTTGTTTTAGTTGCAAGACGTGCGTCGAACGAGGAATCGACACGGTTCTGCGTGTAATAAAGTTTGGAACTACCTTCGTTGAGGTTGTCAGTACTAAAGGGTTGCAATGTGATATCGGCAGTAAATGTCTGTCCATCCGCAGTACCGATTGACAGTTGACCATTGACTGTATTATAACCGAACGAGTCCACACCAGCAACAGAAACCGTACCGATGGAATCGACCTGACCTTGTGCGTTAACAGTGAAAACGGGAACTAGGGATGCACTGCCATACGTACCAGCGGTTACGCCGGTATTGGTAATATCGATAACACCTGTCGATGCGTTGTAGGTTAGACCTGTGCCACCAGAGATGGCATTCTTTGCATCACTATCCGCCCTTGCGGTAGTGTAATATAATGCGCTTACGTGTTCTGCGATGTCTCCAGTCGTAAGGTCTTGACTATCACCCAAAGACACAGTATAATCATTAATCGTGATTCCACTGTGCACCAACATTGCATTGGAAATGTACGGTAACGATGATGAATCGATACTACCGTCTGAACCAGCAAGTTGTGATCTGTCGTCTTTTACGAAACCAGAAGCTGTCAACAGACTGGACAGATATCTAGCTTTTGATTGTGCCATTAGACGTTCCCTTTATTTCCTCGTTTCACGCCAAGCGTGTTCTCTCTTATTTATACGTTTTACGATATGAAGTATTGCCCTGTCACCAAAATCCTACCCGATCCATTCGACGCCATAGTGACGTTATTATAGTTTCCTGCACCATCTTCTGTTTGTACCAATAGTTGAGTGGAGTTCTTCTCCATTCTAGCCAACAGGGTATCTCCGTCTGTATAAGTCAACTGTCCATTTGTTGACACGGGGAATACGTATTCCAGACCTGTCTCATCCAATGATGTAAAAGGAAGACCCGATACTCGTAGGTTTCCGGTTCCGGTGTGTGCACTCCATACTAGTTGTAAAGTAAAGGTAACCATGTTACCCATGCGTGTATAGTGTCCCACCTGAGAACTATACGTTCCTGTTCCTGCAGTCGTTGTCCCCACAACAGTTGGGGTAAACGATGTGTTCCTGTACTGCTTTATCTGGTATTCATTGGATGTTCCTCCAATGTAGATACCGGCTGTTACTTTTACGTCCTCATAAGAGGGACGACTTGATGATTGTGCGAACGCCTGAATGTGAACTCTATCCGAAGAATCCAATGCAGTCGTAAAATTTACTGATACTCCATCGATGCCACTATAGTCCGTATCAGGACTCATCAAGACACCGTTGTTAAATACCTTCAGTGAACCTACTTTGTATGATAACGAGTTTCCATCACTGTCTGCACCAGTGATCGTAGTCTGTCCACCATTACCAACAAAACTGTATACAAATTCGTCGTAAGCGTCTGCAGAAGTAGAATATTGAGGCAGACCAAAAATCTGTACAAAGTCGTTCAGTGCAGCCGGTACAGTTAGGACTATAGAAGTACCACTTGTTGCGGTATAGTCCACCTTGGGGTCAAGAAGAACACCGTTGAGATACACTTCAATGTATCCGGAGGCATACGACAACGATCTGTTGTTATCGTCTAGACCCGTAAACGTAGTCTGCGCTGCAGTTGCGGTGTAGTTGTATTCGCCAATTTGGAGAGAGGAATGAATTGCCTGAACCTGTAGGATATCTCCGGAGTCTGCTCCCCCTACAAGTGTGATAGATGTCCCATCTGCTGCCGTGTAATCTTTATCAGAGTCGAGTAATACCCCGTTCAGATAAACGTTAAGCAGACTTGGTGTATAACCAAGATTATCACTGTCTAAGTCCGCACCGGAGAATACCGTCTGTCCACTGTCCGCCGAATAATAAAATTCGTTATAGGTTAGGTCAGAGACTTCTTCACCAATCTGTACGATAGATTCGGTTCCATTAACATTCTTCTTGATGAACATGAGTCCATCATAGGTGTTAATCGCAACCTCACCCAACTCCAACTGACTGGTAGTCGGTATCTTTCCGGCTACAGAACTTCTCTTAAGCCGAAATGTTGTTGTTGACATCTGTCATCCTCTAGTCCAATATTGGAATACACTACACCCTTATATAAGGGTTAATCACTTACTCTTAGTAAGTTCCTCCGTCTAGTTCGGATACCGTTACTGCACCAGATGTTACAGTGAATTGGTCTGAATCAAAGGAGGCCACGCCAGGATTGGTTACCGTGGCGAGTTCCGCTGCGATAGTCAGTTCATTAGAACCGTCATTGTATGTGAGGTCAATACCCTCACCCGCAGTCAGAAGGTTTGCGACTTCACTATCAACCAACTGTTCAAACGTGACACCGTTGACTGTGATAGAAGACGCTTCCATGTTACCATCGACATCAATGCCTTTGTTGAACTGCCATTCATCGGCGGTAGCATCATAGATAATAGTTGCGTTTGCACCGGCAACCGTGATACCCGCACCATCAGCCTCTGCGGCATTCTGTGCAGAATCCGCAAGGGTAATGTTAAGGTCATTGATAGACAACTCTGTCGAGTTGATGGTGGTGGTAGTACCTTGGACGGTTAGGTTACCAAGGATGTATAGATCACCGGAATCACCCGAAGGATTCGGATCAATGTAAAGGATACCACCAGCATCCGTATTAGAGATCGTGTTACCATTGATATTAATGTTGTCGATGGTAACTTCTGTGAGACCGGCGAGGTCTGTTATTGTTGTACCAAGCGGAACCGCAGTAGAACCAATAGTGATCTCTGAATTGACCAATTGGTTGTTATCAACACCAGCGGTTTTGATCGATACCGCACCGTTAGATACCGCAAAGTCGTTGGAGTTAAACGATGCAACACCCTTGTTATCAGAATCAGCATTTTCACCGGAGACGGTGATAATCGCACCGGAGTGCGTGACATTCATTCCCTCTCCACCGAAGATTGCGATAGAGTGGTTGGTGGGCGTTACTGCACCATCGTCGGTCTGTAGAGACTTGAGTACAGTATCTACAAGTTCGATATCACCAGATGTGGCAACAAAGTCACCAGAAACAAAAGAAGCAACACCCTTTTGTGTATCACTGGCATCTGCGATAGTGAGTGTTAGAGTAGAAACCGACCCGCTTGTAGAGATACCTTGAGCGGGTGTACCTACAATACTGAAGTCATGAGCAGCGGGAGTAACGTCTCCACTATCTGTGCTGATAGACTTGACAACGGTGTCTTCAAGAGAAACGTAACCAGAGAGAACATCAAAGTCATTAGAGTCAAACTGAGCCGCACCTTTTACCGTTTCACTTGCATCCGCAAGATCATAGGTGTAAGTGTTGGTGTCAATATTTTGATCTAGGGTGAGGTTACCACTAGCAGCAAAGTTAAGAGAAGAGTCGAGAAGCGAAATTGCGTCATTGTTGACTGTTAGTGCTGTCGCAACGTTAACCGATCCAGCACTATCAATTTGACCTCTTTGGTTTACCGTGAATACCGGAATCTGGGTTTGAGAACCATACGTTCCCCCCGTAACTCCAGTATTATCGATGATGTATGTTACTGTGTCATCTGTTACATTAGAGGTAAGACCTGTTCCACTTGCAAACGTCAGTACACCAGATACAGAAGAGAACTCATCAGAGTCCGCTTGATCATCTGCAATGGTAAACGTGACTGCGGCAATTTGTGTGTCTACGTATGACTTGGTTGTTGCATCACTATCATCGACGGGTGTTGCGAGATTAGTGATTCGATTTCCGTTTACATCAACGTTGTCTGTAGGGGCAAGGATTAGACTTCCGGATGTTGTAGAAATTGTATTGCCATTGAGGTCAATATTGTCTATAATTAGATGATCTAATTTGGAGTTAGAGTCTGCGATTAGGGCAGTGTTCGCAGTTAGAACCCCAAAGGGTGCGTTCCCTTGTCCACCTAATAGGTCAACGTAATATTTACCACCAATGACGGTATGATTTGCCGCATCCCCTGCAGTTTCAGTTCCAGTACCTACGTAGAGTCGATCTCCACCGGCACCATTAAAATACGAATACGCTAACTCACCTTGAGCAAGCGTAGTGGGATTGCCCGATACCCCACTTCGTTTGATTCTAATTATTGATGCCATCAGTACTGGCCTCCGTTAATAGTTTGTTCTTCTAGTGCGATAGTGGCTTCAAAGTTTTCCGTCGAAGAGTTATAGACCAATACCGATCCGTTTGTTTTTGTGGTGGTGTCAACTCCACCTAAAGTGTTAATATTTGACGATGCTGAATTCGATCTCGTCTCCCAAGTGTCTGTAGACTCATTATAAACAAGAATGAATCCATCTTCTTTTCCGGATGTGTCTACACCACGAATATTGTCAATACTCGTTACCGCAGCATTGACCTTACGCACAGGTTTACCAACCGTAACTTTCTTTACGATGGTCACACCCTTCGTAGCTACGTTTTCTACACTAGTACTAGTACCATCTGTACGTACACGAATTGCCATCTACTTACCTTGTAACTGAAGGGGATACTCTGATTTTACCTTCCAAAACCCTCTCAATAATTGTATTATCATCAGAATCTAGATTAGAAATTTCCACGTCATAGACATAACGTCCACGTGTACTCAAAGCATCTGTTTGGGTGTTGGTGAGAGAAATGACAACGACTCCATCCGTAGCAGGATCGGAAATTGCAGTCGTAAAGTCCACAATGTCCGCACTGTCGGTGGAGTTATAATTTCGTTTCATTTTTGCGGCCGCAGAAAACCCAGTGAGGTTTTTCTTCGAACCGTCTTTTTCGACCAGTTCAATCTCAATAGAGATATCTGCGCCTTGGTCTATGATGAGTTCTTCGTAAGTCGCCATTCCCAGTTCCAGTAAAGTGAAAACTTAATTCTTGTTTTTATTTATATAAACTGGAAACTGAAAATGGGGGTTAGGGATCACTTATTTCAGCAATAACATCGTCTTGTAGGTTGAGGGCCATATCACTATGGTCAAAGATAAAGGATACGGTGATACGTCTGCAGTCCGTACTTGCAGTGTGCCAACATATTTTCTCACGTTCGTCGTGACTACCAAAATACCCAGCCTTGAGTTGCCAGCCGGGTTTGTCTTGATGATGTACAATCTTACCTGTATTAGGGTCTAGGTGTTTGAACCACCCATCTCCGGTCTCTGACCAAGAGAAGATCAGATTATAGCCGGGAGCATTCCAGTTATTGTGCCAAGAAATGTATCCTTCGGGTGGGTAGAAAGCACTGAGTGCGTTGTTCCTGACACCAAGAAAGGTCATCATCTCTTCGTTCAAACGATAGATGGTCTCCTGAACCTCCATTCGTTTCTCATGATCAGCATCCTTCTTAAAACATTGATACATGAATTCCGGTTGGTTGGGTTTGAAGTTGATCGCAACGAAGTGATCTGGAAATCCTTCATGATCACCTAGTCTACCACTTCTCAAATCGTTGAGGTACTGTTCGCCCGTCCATCTCTCACGTTGACCCGGCTCAGCGTCTTTCTGAGTTTCCTTATGCAATTCAGCAGTTTCCTTGAAACTTTCGGAATCTGCAAGTTTCACGTATTTATTGAGGATTTCCAACAGTTCTTTGCTGTTGATTTCAATGTCTTTAATAAGACTCATATAATATAACCATCCTTGTCGAGACCACAAGAATAGTGACGCAGAACAACACCCTCTTCGGGATGAGGAGTAATTGCAGGATTCAATGCATTGTAATAGTTCCAACGAAGATCATTCTCAAAGACTCCCACCTTGAGGTCTTTGTACTTCTCCACTTTCTCTACCAGCCACCATAGAGTGAACTGATCCCATGATCGGAGACTCTCATTGTATCCATCGGGGAACCATTCACGATCCATCATCCGGCGGGTCAGTTCCCACCAGTCATCCATGAAATCACGCACGATTGGTTTGGTCATGTCATACAAACAGACACCACCACAGAGAGTGAAGATTCCTTTACCTTCCGGAGTATCAAAACTGCGTTCCGCATAGACGTACTCACGATCATCTGTCAAGGGGGTGAACATGACATCATTGTCACCTAGTTCATCAAACACGTGTTCGATGTCCTCGTGTTCACACTCCATGTCCGCATCGATATAAAACGTTAGGTCATAGGGAGACTTTGCCATGCCCCACAGTTTCGCACGATAGTGATTGTTACACCAGATTACTTGATCGAATAGATCACGATGAAGTTCTTCGAACATCCACTCTTCACAGACCAGAGTGATCTTTGCGTCTTCGTAGAAGTCGAGAATAGACTCTGCTAGGTTGATCGCATACCGATAGAAGTTGATCTTCTTCGATGCGACGATAACATAACCCTTACTCTTCTCCACTCTCAGCTTCCTCTTCACGCTTTTTCATTTCTTCCATGACGATCATGATTGCAAAGAGGTCTACCTCAACCCTGTTCTTTGCACGTCTGAGTTTAGACTTGAGTTGACGATTCTTTGAGTTCTTGATATCATCGATCTCAAACGCCTCAAGTTTATAATTGAAGAGTTGTTCTAGTTTACGTGCTTTCGCATGTTCCAATTCACGTTGTTTGTCCTCTTCAGCTTCACGCTTCTTTCGGGCATTGCGTTCATTGGTGTTTTCTGTGATTAAATCTTCACCCAACGCCTCAACAACTTCGATGAAGTCTGGGTTCTCATTACCCTCATCATCAATAGTTCGCCGAAGTTTCATTACCTGACGGGTAACACGCCCAACGTCATCTTCGATCTCCAGAATACAGTTGAGCATTTCTTTCTCATCTGTTTCCCAGAACGCATTATCCATCCATTTTCTATGACTCATGTCAGTCTCCTATTAATATAATATTGTATATAGGTCAGTGTTTATGATACACTATTATGTATCGTTTGTCAAGCGGCTCTCACGTAAAGAGTATAGGTTTGAATCGTACTTGAGGTTCCTGCAATCGTCGTACCGATGTAGTTACCCAAGAAACTTCTAGAGTAGTCACCCAAGAAACTTCTAGAGTAGTTACCCAAGAAGTCTCTTGTGTAGTCACCGATGTAATCTCCCGCAAAGTCTCTTGTACTTGTACGAGTGCTATTACGAGTATATGCAGAATTTCTGGTGCGACTGAACGTGGAAGTTCTGACACGTGTTGAGGTTCTCAAAGAGGTTCTTGCGTACTCACCCAAGAAGGTGCGAGAGTAGTTACCGATGAAGTCACCAGCAAAATTAGTCACACGATCACGTGTGTACTCACCCAAGAAGTTGCGAGAGTAGTTTCCAAGGAAGTTACCTAAGTAATCTCCTACGAAGGTTCTTGCATAGTTGCCCGTAAAGTTTCTTGAGTAGTTACCTAAGAAATCCCCAGTGAATGTTGTCAGACTGTTTCGTGTGTACTCACCCACAAAGTTCCTTGAGTAGTTTCCTACGAAATCACGTGTACTAGTACGTGTAGAAGTTCTCGCATAGGTAGAAACTCTTCCACGGGTATAGGTAGAAGTCCTTGTACGAGTGTAGGCTGAGTAACGAGTTCTCAGAGAAGTCCTTGTGTATTCTCCCACGTAGTTACCCGCAAAGTCACCCACAAAGTTCCTTGCGTAGTTACCTGTGTAGTTACCGGCAAACCCACGTGAATAGTTTCCTACGAAGTTGCCGAGATAGTTACCCGCAAATCCACGTGTATAGTTTCCGGTATAATTTCCTGCAAATCCACGTGCATAGTTTCCTACGAAGTTACCCGCAAAGTTAGTAACTCTGTCACGAGTATAAGCCGACCCACGAGTCCGTTGATAGTTGGTTGCACGTGTTCTCTGGTAGTTTCCTGTAGGCGTTGAGGTACGTGTTGATGTACGATTATAAACTCCGGTGCGGGTACTTGTTCTGGTAGACGTTCTCTGGTAGTTTCCTGTAGGAGTACTTGAACGAGTACTGTTGCGGGTGTAACTGCCAGTTGCAGTTCTTGTTCTTGAATAGTTACCCACATAGTACAGAGTACGTGAGTAGTTACCCGTATAGTAAAGAGTTCTTGTATAGTTACCAGTGTAGTAAAGAGTTCTTGTATAGTTACCCGTGAAGTTACCTGTATACGATAAAGTACGTGAGTAGTTACCTACGTAGTACAGGTTACGGACATAGTTACCCGTGAAGTTCCCAGTGTAGTATACAGTTCTTGCATAGTTTTGATTTCGACTAAATCCACGGGCAAAGACATCGGGTTCATAAGCTGGCCCACCGGCATATAGTCTGTAGTATATTACAGTACGTGAATAGTTAACGTTAGCTGCCCGTGCTCTTGTCGATGTACGAGTGTAACCACCACTCGTTGCAACTCTTGTGCGACTGTATGAAGCGGTAACATTACTTGAACGAGTACTGCTACGAGTATAGTCACCCGTTGCAGTTCTTGTGCGAGTGTAATCACCCGTTGCAGTACGAACACGAGTATAACTACCTGTCGCCGTTCTGGTTCTTGAATAGTTACCTACGTAATACAGGGTACGGGTATAGTTACCCGTGAAGTCCCCAGTGTAGTATAGGGTACGAGTATAGTCACCTACGAAATTGCCAGCATAATACAAAGTACGTGTGTAGTTACCCGTAAAGTCACCCGCATAGTACAAGGTACGAGTATAGTCACCTACGAAATTGCCGACATAATCGCCCAAGAAGTTCCTTGCGTAGTTTCCTACGAAATTACCCGCAAAGTTAGTAACCCTGTCACGTGTGTATGCAGAGTATCTTGTGCGTGTTGAGGTTCTTGTATATGCAGAGACACGTGTGCGACCATAATCGGTGACTCTATCTCTTGTATATGCAGAGTATCGTGTACGAGTACTCACTCTTGTATAAGTGGAGTTACGAGTGCGTGTCGATGTACGAGTTGACGTTCTCGCATAGTTCCCAAGATAATCACCGGCAAATCCACGGGCGTAGTTACCTACGAATCCACGAGAATAGTTACCCGTAAAGGTTCTGGCATAGTTGCCCACATAGTCTCCCGCATAAGAAGAGACCCTTGTTCTTGAATAGGCGGATACACGAGTTCTGCTATAGTTACCAATAAAATCACCCACATAGTCAGTGATTCGGGTTCTACTATATGCAGAAGTTCTTGTTCTATTATAAGTCGATACACGGTTGCGTGTAAAATTGGTTACTCTGTCACGTGTGTATGCAGAGACACGTGTGCGAGAGTAGTTACCGATGAAGTTTCCGGCAAAGTCGGTTACACGATTTCTGGTATACGTGGAGAGTCTTGTTCGGGTGTAGTTACCCACATAGTCCCCAACATAGTCTCCCGCATAGTCTCGTGCATAGTTTCCGATGAATGAACGAGAGTAGTTACCGATGTAATCACCAAGGTAACTTGAAACTCTGGTACGTGTACTGTTGCGAGTGTAGTTGGAGTTTCGGGTTCTACTGTAGGCCGAAGAACGGTTTCTAGTATAAAGTGATGTACGAGTTCTAGTATATGCCGTCTCAGTCGTATCTTTCTTGGTGTCTGTCGCAGTACCTACCGCAGTCCAAGTTCCCGAAGCCGTAGGTGCACCCTGAGAAGCTGAACGCAACTGATAGGAACCAATCTCTCCCGCAGTTGCACGAAGATTACGGACAAAGTTACCGACTGTATTGGAAATGTCCGAATCGGTCATCTCACCAAGATCACCATCACTACGCAAACCAACCGATCTAACAGTTGTCGGAGCAGTCATGGTTTGTCTTTGATAGATGTTATAGTTTACTGTAGTCCCATCGGTCTGAGTATCACTAAACACGTTAGAGATATGCACAGCGTAGTCTCCGCCAGGCGAAGATGACCCCAACTTGTATGAGCCCGGATAATCAGATGTTGCGATACGAGAGTTGATTCTTCTCGCAAGTACGTTCATGTCCGAATCAGGCATCTCATATAAACTAGGAATACCTCCACCATCTGTAGCATACCCAACAGGACGGAGTGCACCCGCAAGTGCGCTCAACGTTCCTGCTTTTTGATACAGGGTAGTTGTCGTTGATCCAGATGTAATAGAAGAGGCGGGATGAGTTCCTACCGCTTGATTATAGAACGTATCTACATAAGAACCAATCGTTGTATTTCCAGTTGATGTTAATGTGATATCACCAACCTCATTAGACGTTCCGTAGAGATTATCTTTACCAACCACATAGGCCAAGTAGTTCTCTTCAGTAGAGGTCATCTCCTGAAGGTCACCATTGGTTCCTTGTAGTTTTAATGGTATATTTGAAGCCATTTAATTCTCACAAATCGTCAGTATTTTTCTATTTATGCATATCGAACATACAGGGTATACGTTTCGATTGTTTCGGATGCCGAATCAATTGTTGTACCTACGTAGTTTCCGGTGAAACTTCTAGAATAGTTACCCGTAAAGGTTCTAGCATAGTTACCAATAAAGTCTCCCAGATATGTAGAAGTTCTGTCACGTACAGAGTCTCTTGTATAAGCTGAAACTCTATCACGGGTGTATGCAGAACTTCTGGCCAGAAGAGAATCTCTCGTTGAGTTACGAGTATAATTGCCTAAGAAGTTACGAGAATAGTTACCCGTAAAGTTTCTTGAGTAGTCCGTTATTCTGGTTCTGGTATAGGTAGAACTTCTACCTCGTGTATATGCAGAAATACGTGTCCTTCCATAAGCAGAAGAACGGGTTCTTGTGGATGTACGAGTGTATGCCGATGTACGAGTTCTGGTGTATGCACGTGCGTAGTTACCAATGAAGTCTCTTGAGTAGTTTCCAACGTAATCACCAACAAAATCTCTTGTACTCGTGCGTGTTGATGTACGAGTATAATCTGTTGATCTGGTTCTGGTATAGTCCACCGTTCTTATACGTGTGTAGTTACCCACAAAGGTTCTGGAGTAAGAACTATAACGTGTCCTTGTAGAGGTACGAGTACTGTCGATATCGAATGGACTCTGAAAGTTTCTGACGAAATTACCCACAAAGATTCTACTGTAGTCACCAAAGTAGGTTACGTTTGGTCGAGTACGAGTATAGTTACCTAAGAAGTTGCCTATGTAAACTCCACCCGTTGGCTGACCGTCCGGTAAAACATCGTCCCTATATCTTAAACTGGTTCGGGTATAGGGAATAATACTAGTCCTCTGGCGAGTATAAGAGGATGATCTATCTCTTGTGAATGTGGACTGCCGAGGCGGCGTCTGTCTGGTGAAATTACCTAAGAAGTTACCCGCAAATCCACGTGCATAACTAGAAACCCGATCACGAGTATAGTTACCCGTGAAGTCAAGGGGATAGTTACCAACAAAGTCACCAATAAAGTTACCAGTGAAATTACCCGCATAATTAGAAGTGCGAGTGACCACATTGGTTCTGGTGTATGCACTAGTTCTGGTTCTGGTAAAGTTTCTTGAATAGTTACCCGTAAAGTTTCTTGAGTAGTTACCTAAGAAGTTCCCGGCGAAGTTACGAGCATAGTTACCCGCAAAGTTTCTACTATAATTTCCAGTAAAGGTTCTGGCATAGTTGCCTAAGAAGTCACCAGTATAAGCCGAAACTCTGGTTCGGGTATACGTAGAGGTTCTTGTGCGAGTATAGTTTCCGGTGAAATCCCCGATGAAGTTGCCAGAAAAATCTCTTGAATAATTTCCGGTAAAGTTTCGGGTATAGTTACCGATGAAGTTACCCACAAAAATTCTACTAAATGTACTAGTCGAATTTCGTGTGTATGTCGATGCTCTACCACGGGTGTAAGTTGAAACTCTAGTTCTTGTATATGCGGTTTCAACAGTCCTGTTTCGTGTGTCCGTTGCGACACCTACGGCTCTCCATGATCCGGATAGAGGTGCACCCTGAGAACTACTTCTCAACTGATACGATCCAATATTTCCTGCGATAGCACGGCGAGTCTTTGCACGTTGACCCAAAGACACTTTCATTTGTCGATTGGTCATTGGGTGAATACCCTGATAGGTTCCGGAACCACCACCCGATCTTTTTATACAAGAAAGAGTTGCTACACTACCATCACTGTCTGTGATGGATGAGGGAGCAGCTTGAACTTCTCTACGATAAATGTTATAGGATAATGTTGTGCCGTCAGTCTCCGTGTTGGTAAACGCATTGGAGATGTGAACGTTGTAGTCAACGCCAGGACTTGAAGACCCCAGTTTGAACTGACCAAGATAATCCGACAATGCGATACGACCATTCAGTCGATCCACTAGGACATTCATGTCCGAATCAGACATCTCATGAATACCCTCAAGACCACTCGTGGGCCCGTCTGTAGGAGGATTGTAGTATGCAATGGGTTTGCGGAAATCAGAATCCGCTTCGGATGCAGTACCCGCAACCTGATACAGTGTGGTCTGAGTTGATCCAGAAGTAATCGCAGAGGCAGGGTGAGTCCCCACCGCCTGTTGTAAGAAGGTGTCTAGGTAAGAACCAATAGAAGTATTCCCTGTCGAAGTCAATGTGATGTTACCGACATCACCAGAGGTTTCGATAAGGTGTGTACCCACCAGATAGGATAGGTAGTTTTCTTCTGTACTACTTAATCTCTTTAAATCGCCTTGATCCGGACTTTGGAGTTTAAGCGGTTTACTCTTCGCAATTGGCATTCCACCGTCCTTTTATTAAGTATTTAAGAGAGTGCCATTCTCGTCATAGATATCCACCACTCTACTCGCCATGTGATTCAAGGCGTTTACAATACTTGATGTTGCACCCGCACTGTCAAAGAATGCGGCAAGATTCGCAAGTGAACCAATTCTACTATCCAGTGTTCCTGCACTGTCTTGAAGGTCTTGTACGTCACCTGCAAGCACGTTGAGTGCAGCAACAACATTTGCCTTGTCTGAGGCAGATGCGAATGTGGTTCCATCCAGATCAGATAACGTACCAACAGAACTATCTAGGTCATTGATTGCAGTCTTGATCGGAGTAGACTTAACCCAACTATAAGGATTATCTACATTGTAAAGTAGAGTAGCACCAAGAAGGGTCTCGTTCGAATCCATCTCAGATTCTAGTTCAGCTACTCTTCCTTTGGTTGTCTGCAGATCGGCAACGTCAGAATCCAACTCAGTGTGGATTTCGTTGATCGCACCACCCAAGTGGGTTGATGTTGTGCCAAGTGTAGTACCCTCAGTGACCGTTCCGGTAATCGTGACGTTCGAAGAACTATCGATCCCGATTGCCTTGGTCGTATTACTATAGATGTCAAGAGTTCTTGCACCGGCAGGATTTCTAAATGATCCGTAAGTGACACCATTGTCTTTCAGGTATACGATACCACTACCAGCATCAAGGTTGATGTTGGAAGAAACGTCAAGGGTCAACACACCAGTTCTTGAAATGGTTGTGCCACCCATTATGACATTGCCACCTGTGGTTACTGTACCACCAGTCGTTACGTTCGCACCAGAGAATGTCAGTGCAGTAGTCGTACCAGACTTTACGATCAGGTTACCGGATGTGTTGGTAAGCGAACCGTATGTTGTTCCACCGTCTTTGAGGAATACGTCTCCACCGTCTGCATCAAGGACAATATCCCCAACCGCATCTACTGTGTAAGTAGAAGGAGCGTCAATCTCATAGGTTGCATCGTCATTAAGTGTGTGAGTTACCTCATCAGCACCGGCTCCGTTTTTGAATCGAATCTGATTACCATCTGCATCCAGTGTAATGTCACCAGATACATCAATTGCAAGATCACCTGTACGTGATACCGTACCGTTTGTAGCAAATTGATAGTTTGTGGTTCCACCGTCTTTCAGGTATACATCACCACCGTCTGCATCTAATGTGATGTCTCCAGTTACGTCAACAGTGAAGTTGCCAGTTCTAGAGATTGTACCGTTGGTGTTGAATCTGTAGTCTTCTGTTCCACCGTCCTGAATGATGACGTTACCACCATCTGCATCCAAGACAACATCTCCACCCGCATCTACTTTAAAGTTGCGTACAGTGTTTACTGTTGCTGAGTCAGCGTTTAATGTGTAGTCACTGTCTACTGTGACTGTCTGGTTACCATTGATATTTTCAATGTGGTTTCCACCAACTGAGTCGGTGAGGTTACCAGAGTGTTGAACTGTTGTTGTCGCACCAAGAGTGTAAGTTACTCTTGTTGTACCCGCATCTTTAAATGTGATGTTATCACCGGCTGCGTCGAGTACTATATCACCAGAAATGTCTAGTGTCAAGTTTCCTGTGCGAGAAACTGTACCGTCTGTGGCAAAGTTATAGTCGGTAGTACCACCGTCTTTAAATATAACGTTACCACCATCTGCGTCGAGAATGATATCCCCGCCTGCGTCCACGGTGTAAGTAGAAGGTGCATCGATTTCATATGTGGCATCGTCGTTCAGGTTATGAGTTACTTCGTCTCCACCCGCACCGTTCTTGAATCGAATCTGGTTACCGTCTGCGTCAAGGGTGATGTCACCCCCCGCATCGATCTCAAAGTTACCACCAGCCGAGTCTGCAGTTCTGATCAAACCCGCAATGGTAATGTCGAGAGTAGTTGTTGTTCCTAAAGTAAGTTGTGCGTACTGATCGGAGTCCTTGAGGAAGGTAATGTCACCCCCATCCAAGTTGACTTCTAGGTCACCCGCACCATCAAACCGGAAGTTACCTCCCGCATTGATCTTGAGTGTACTGGCATCAAAGACAGCTTCGATCTCGTTGATCGCATCTCTGATTGTATTCGCTTCAACATTAAGAGTATCGGAGTCACCACCGATGTATGCGTCGATGGCATTAATTGCACCTGTCACACCACTGTCACGTACACGATTAATCGCATACGATAGGTAGTTTAGATCATTCTTGACATCACCGCCGCCAGGCCCGTGAAGGTCAGAGTCGAGTTCGTTTAATGCACTAACAACATCCGATGAGTCCGATCTCTGTGCAACATCCGTATTACCTTCAGTGAAGGCTCTGGATGTTGTAGTCAGAAGATCAGGGTCACCAACGTTGTTAGAGATGGTGTTAAGATTGTCTCTGAGAATCTTAAACGAATCTGTTAAAGCTGTAATTGGACGTGCCATCTATAATTTCTCTACTATTTGTGAAAGTAAACCCTTGATTTCAGACATTTCCTTCTTAAGAGAATTGACATCATTCTCAAGGGATGCTCTCTTTGCCTGATCCTCTTTCCACAGACGCTTGCGTTCACGTGCCGCCTGAACCTCAGTTCTATTTATATTAACTACGGCTCCTGTCTCATTATCACGAACGAAATCATTTGTCCCTTCTATCTCTTGATACTTTGTCATATTACACCGCTAAGGCAATCGCTCTTAGATCACGGAAGACAGGAACTTTTGCACTGTTGGTAGACTGCATAACGATCTTCATCTGGAACTGACGGAAGTCAGCCATGTCTCCACCACTCAAGTTGTTGGTATCACCAAACCCACCAATCGTGTATCTGTACTCACGGAAAATGTTCGGGTTAGTATCCGAAGGCAAAACGTTGTCTGCGGTTGCAAGAACCCAATTCTTTGTTGTAATCTCCTCTTCCGCCTCAGCAGTCTTGTAGTAAACTTGGAAAGACGCTTCGGGTGGTTTGTTCACAGCAAGGAGAACCTTAAGACCCGTAGCTGCTTCTTCCAGAGTTACCGCTTTGGTTACGTGTTTCGCAAGATGACTACCCGCATTAGGTGTCGTCTCAGGAATGTATACCAGAGGTACGTTATATCCGTCTGTAGATGCAGAGTCTTGTTTGTCAATCATGTTACCGATCATAGTCATACCGGCACGTTGCATGTCAATCACTGGAGAAACCTTATTATCTGTTGTGGTCAAGTTCAACTGAATTCTTGCAGACTTACCACCCACACCCAATTCTGTCTCCTCTTCATAAGGAGTGATGATACATCTAGGCGAATTGAAGTAGTTGTTTGTCTGGTTGGAAATCAACTGATAAGAAGTATCCTGTACGAATCTACCACTGGAAGAATCTACCAGAGAAGAGTTAGTTGTGAACTTACCAGACATCGTGATGTTGGTAGTAGGAACCTTCATGGTTTGAATAGAAGGCCATACCAAGTCAAATGTTGGTTGGAAACTACCAGAACATTTACCCCCACCGAATCTTCCGGCAGTACTAAAGTCACTATCCGCAAGGAACTCATAACCAGTTCCATCAACGGAGGTCACGATTCTAGTACCGATGATACTTGACCCAAGTACACCATTATATCTTGTATCGGAATCAAGTCCAGCGAGGACAGTAGTGTCCCCTTGACGAAGACCATGACCTCTATGAACCACAGTTACCGTCTTAGGTTTACCGGCATCGATGTTTGTCTGTCTTACTACGAAGGGGTTCTTCGCAAGGACTGCAGGATCAACGTTTACGTTTTCAAGGAAAGCATTACCCTGAGACACAAATTCTGCACGGAACAACTGGTACGCTAAGTCTTCGGTCTGAGAAGGTTCCCACAAATAGGAGTTCTGAGACTTGAATAGTGATCCAAGGTTAGGTTGTTCAGAAATACGTCTTTCTGTAGAACCAAGTACAAAGTCCTCAACACGAGAGATGTACGCTCGATACTTCATGGAAGGTGTTCTGAGCATGATTGCATACTCAGTCAGAGGAGCTAGGTAGATGGGTTCATCAAACTCAAAATCTGTACCGTTAGACAACATCTCATCAAGAGTCGGGTCTGCGTAAGTATCTGTCACCGCAGTCACTTCAGTCGGAGAAAGGAACTTAAGAGCGCCCGGAACCATCTCATTAGAAGAAGGGACACCATTTACTGTAGGACGAATTTGACATTCCACCGGAAGACCTTCGTCATCCTTAGTCGCAAAGTATACACGAACCTTCGTCAAGAATACACCGTTCGGATCAGAAGCATCCACGAAGAATGTCTGAGCGAGAGGGTCAGTATAACCGATGTTAATATCTTCGGTAATAATTTCCGTATCGATGACTTCTTCGGTAGTTTCCTGACCAGTAACCACTTCGGTCTGAGTAGTTTCAGTCTGTACGTCTTGAGCTGTACTGGTTTCAACCGCAGTTTCCGTACTTGTCGTGTAAATCGACTGAGTATTAGAACTTGTTGAAGTTGAAGCGCTACCAGTAACTTCCAGTACACGTGTACTATGCACAACATCCTGTACAGGTTCAATATGACCTGTCGAAGTGAAATTAGTCTTGGCAAAGGACAACGCAGAGTTTTCATCAGGAACACTCACGTCATACAATGCAAATTGTTTTGTACCCGTTGCAAATCTCATAGCAGAGTTGTTCGGAATTTCAAATTCTCCCTGAACCATACCAGCCGCATCAGAAACCAGTAGATCATTTACTCCAGCCTCATACTCACTGTGAGTAACAGAAGGAACAAGACTGGTTGTTCTTGTTTCCGGATTTCTATCGGAGTGAAGAGTGTAGTTGTCTGTTGCGATACAGAAAGCACCAACATTCACATTATCGAAGAACGGGAAGAATCTTGTATTCGGACGAAGACCTTGACCACGGAAGGAAACCTTACGAGAACGCATCCAAGGAATAGAGATCAAATCGAACACACGCTGTCCTACAACTTCACGTACAGTGTGTTCACCCGTAATTCGGTTTACTGTTGTGGTTGTGGACGTATTAGTGGTGATTTGAGTTTCTGTCGTGTACTCAGTTTCAGTCGTAGTTGTGGTTGTCTGTTCCAGAGTAGTAGTGTCAGTAGTCTCAAAGGTTTCACGAGTTTCCGTAGTGGTAGTCTGGATGGTATCGACTTGACCTGTCTGAATTGTAATAGTGGTTCCAGCACCACCTCTAGGTCTACCATCATTATTAGCGATCCACACGTCTTCTTGCCACTGAGTCCGAGTTCTCTCATCCGCATTTGCCCATGTGGTTGTTTCCTCATGAGTTGACTGAGAAACGACTTCTGACTGAGTTCCCAGAGATTCCGTAGAAGATGTCGTACCCGTAACAGTCCAGTCACCAGTTTCTTGAGTCTGCGAAGTACCACTCACAACAGGTTCAAGAGTGTTAGATGTCTGCGATGTAGACGTACCAGTTACCTGAGATTGAGATGCACCGACCTGAAGATCGTCCAGAGGCACACCACCCCAATCCCATTCGTGGTTGTTCCAGTTAACGGCATTAGAAGTATCCAATACTGTGGGTTGATCGATGATCTGCGGAGGCATGATATCGATTTCTTTCCAGTAGTCAGATGCAGGAGACATCGTGACAGTACCAATAATCTTCTCAATGAAGAAGGGGTTTAGGTTTTCTGTACGAGATGCAACATCCTGTTTGTACCAGTCTACTTCACTGAAGTCAAGAGTGATTAGGTCACCCGACTTCTTGACATTCAACTGTTCGGAATAAGCAGAATCGAAACGAAGGTCAATTACCGACTCTTTCTTAGGTGGTCTCATGAATTTCTTCTGAGGGTCAATCGTTGCCTTGTGTTCGAAGTTCTTGATGTCTGTGAAACCGTGGTTTGCGAAGTTGTCCACAAAGAAACCAGACTTAGTTCTATCCGCCCCGGCAGAGTCAAGTGCTTTCAAAGATTGAGTCTTGAGTTCAAGGAGAGACAGTACAGCCATCTCTTCAACTTTATCAAGTTTAGTCTCAATCTTGTTGATGTCTGCCATCGAGTATCCTTTCAAAGGAAGGATACGGCTCTTCAGATCACGTGTGTGAAGAGTGTAGGGGTTCAATTCAAACTTGTACAGATCAATACAGTCTGTAGGAGTTGATGGGAACGAGGGAGTCAGAGAAGGAGTACCTTGCAAGTATCTCAACTCTCCAAACTTAGAAAGAACAAGTTTGTCCTTACGTCCCAGATAGAACTCAGCATCCAACTCTACTGTATCGGTAGGTTGAGGAAGTTCGTTAACCGTTGTAAAAGAACCCGAACCGTTTGTAGAAGGACGGAAGTCCAATACGTCACGGAGAGATACCAGACGGCCATTGTTCATACGGTGTGCAGGAATGTCTATGTAATCAACCTGACCTGTGTAGGAGTTGACCGCAAAGAAGTCACCTGTACCGTGTGAGAAGTATTTGAATCTGGCAAAGATGGTTGTACCGTTACCGCCAGCGGAGTCCGTGGTGATAGGGCCAGTACGTTTCCAGATAAGTTTACCGTCATCGTAGTGTGTATCACGATGACCTGTATCTAAGGTAAAGTTAGTAAAGATGTTAGTGCCATCGGAGTCGTTGATTCTCGCTCTGTTCAGAGAGAAGATATCAGACTGACCAAGTGAAAGGTACTTAACGCCGTCACCGTCAGAGTCTAGTCTACCACTAATTGTGGTTTCTGTCAAGGTCTTTGATCTAATTTTTGCCTGACCTTTCTTGACGTATGCGAGAATCTCTACCGGAGTACTGGCCAGACCACCTCCTAAAGAAATAGTTGCAGAAGTGCCACCACCCGTCAAACTAATAGAACCGACAGTAGGAACAAAACCATCGGTTGCGGATGCAATGACCCAATCGTTAGTGTTCTCAAAAGTCTCACCTGTGGCAGTCAACGAAATCGTTACATCACCACTTCCGTTTGTGGTCTCAGAGAATCGACGAGCGACACTCATCGAAATACTAGTGAAGTTCTTCGGTCTAGGAATCGGAGAGTCGAACAACAGAGTTCTTTTCTTAGTCTCACGTAGAGTCGTGTTATTGGCAGCATCGATATTATAGTAATTCGAAGTTCCAGTACCTACAGACCTCACATCACGAAGACTCTTAGTGACATTTGTGATTGCCGTGTTGAATACGTGGAGTCTGTACTGAGAATTTTGGAACTCAGTCAACGCACGAACGTTGGTTCTACCAATAACGTTACCTGTGGCACCAACACCATCATACAAATTTACCTGTTGACACTGATCAAAGTTCAACATACCCTTCGCACCCAAGGTGTCGGAGACTAGGAAATAGTTTGCATAGTCTGCAAGAATACCTTGGTTGTCGATACTAACGGTTTCTTGTGACCTCTTCACAACAATAGGCGTTGATTCAGGTTTATTGACACGATACCCGTCAATGTATGCAAGGCCAGGATCAACAATAAGTTTCATTGTGGTTGCGTTGTTGGGTTCGAATCTTGCCTTGAAATACTTCTTGATGAAATTGCCGTGAATCTCACGCACACGTGTAGCAACGTGTTCGGTAATTTCGTTATAACCTTCGGATGCAGATACTTTAGAAACTTCTCTACCGTCTACGATGTCCGAATAAGGAACCCAGTTATCAGAAGAATCTAAGTCTTCTAATTTAGAAAGAGTTAGACGAATGCGATATCGATCTGCGCCTGGAGAAGAACGGTTGGGTGTAGCACCTTGGTTATCGAACAGAGCATCGTTGTCAGAAGACGTAACGATATCTTCTGTTACTTTGAAAACAATAGTACCAGTATAATTCTGATCGTACTTTCTCAGGTAGATACGTTGTGCAGGAGAGAATACGAATCGACCAACCGCAAAGAATGAACCTTCACCTGTTGCGTATCCAAGAGCCCTACCCGTTGCAGGGTTGACTGCGGTGTCTTCTTGTTGTACATCAAAGGTGTATGTGTTACCATCGATTGTACCCTGAAGAGTTTCATCCGGAGTAACACGAGGAGCCGTATCACCCGCTGTGTCTGTAGGAGTGTCTAAGTATGTTACGTAAATTGTTTCCGGATCAGTTGCAGTCGCCGCTAAAACATCGTTAACACGAATTTTAATATTACTTGTCTGTCCGACAAATACATTTCCTTTAATATCCACAGCACTAGGAATCGGAGTTGTCGATTTAATTTTGACAAACTCTAGCTTTCTTTCAAACGCAGAACCCGCATTGTTAACCGGAGCACCGTCCTTGAAGACGTTTTGTCCTAGACGTGTAATCTCTTTCTGGACAATTGTCTGAAGTTGTGTCAACTCACGTGCTTGTAGGGCCCGCCCACTGTTAAAGAGGATACGATGATATCCATCACTATCAGCGTGATCGTCCTTGTACGTTGTTTTGAAAACCTGTTTATTGAATATCTTTGGCATTTTATTCTACAACCTTAGAGTTGAATTACAATCTTAATGTCTTCTGTTTGGTCTGTCGATCTCTCAACCGCCGCACGATTATCTATGTATAGGAGTTCACCCGACATGGGGTCAAACTCCGGTCTCAAAATATTACTTACCGTTGCAGTAGTTGAACCACCACCCTCTACAATAGAGATAGTCTCACCAGAATCAAAATCACCATATCCAGTGTAATCGCTTTGATGGAAGAAGATTCCGTTAGAGTCCACATCATCGATATACGCTTTCGTTCCGGATGTCGCACCTTGGACAATCAGATCGTCCACGAAAGGGCCATCATTGACAGAGGTCAAGGTCAACTTAGAAAGTCCGAAACCAGTCTCTTGTGTAAACAGTCCATCACTATCCCACTGTTTAATGTTTTTCAAAAGAGACACTTGACGGAACTGTTGATTGATGATAAAATCACCATCTTCGGTTCCAGTCGGTTTGGTGTTGAACATAATCGCACCAGACTTGAGATCATCACGGGGGTCTGCACCAATACCATTCGCCGGGCCAATGATTGCACGAATTTGTGCAGAGTCACCACCCCCACCATTAATCGTAACACTCGCACGAGTGTATCCTTCACCGAATGCGATGGAACCATCGGAACTATCTTTTACGGTAACCTTAGTGATCTGTCCACCAACCACAGTCGCAACCGCCTTTGCCTTCCCGTTACCATCACCAACAATAGTCAGTGTGGGAGCAGATGTATATCCTGATCCGTTATTAGTAACTACATATCCCAACACCTGTCCTGGCTTAGCGTTCTGTTGAACCAACTGTTGTTCCACGTCTTCTGCGGGAGAGTCGGAGTCAACACCAACTTCATCCAAAAGAAGAGTAGCATTTGCACTGTCTTGCATCTTCGCAACGGGGATATACGCAGTTGAGATGAACTTTGACGCTTTCAATGCACCGATAGAGTACAGGAACTTCCACATGTATCCGTCAGCCGTTCGGAAAAGTGTACTAGTTGTTTGTCCTGTGGGTTGTACCGTAGATGCGACTACTTGAGGAGGGTTAGCGTTTGTTCTACCCTGTTGTAGACACATATAAATCTGTTGGTTTGAGTTCATCACGTAGTATGCGTTCGTAGGATATCCTTGCTGATCGTCATCATAAGCAGAATAGACCGCACCGGATGTCCAGTTATAACGAGGAACCACAAACGTCTGGTCAGTAATATTCTTTACCGATTGAATAGCAAGACGGGCAAGTCTCGCATCACGCAATGAGTTTTCGGGATTAGGAGCAACGTCAGAATCGTTCCAGTCTTCGGAACGTCCAATTGCTGCATAATAAAAGTTGTCCGAATCCTTGATATCGGTAAGAATCTCTCTGATAGAATTCTTTCGTTGTCTGTCAAAAACTATGGCTGCCATTTTTTCGTCCTAATTAACTTAATATTGCACCGGCGGAATCGATACCTGTATTTATTACGATCCATTCAGCGGTATCCCAAACGAGAGTACATGAGTGGTTTACTGGTAGTGTGATTGTGTTAAAGTTCTGCAAGTTTGAAGGTGTGATTGTTGCAGTACCACTGTTCTGGTTAACCAGATACTTGATCTCACCTCTTTCAGCACCGTCTGGCATGGTTATGGTCAAGGCACCACCAGCGTTAAAGAATGTGAGAGGTACACCCACATCAACCGCACCGTTAGATGTCATGATCTGATAAGACAACTTCAGTCTACTTTGAATCTCTACACCACCCGTACCTTTCGCTTTCAGACCAAGATCGATGTTTGTGTTTACACCTTCGGCTGAAAGAACCGGAGTATTTCCGTTCGTTGCGGTCTCCATACCAAAGTGGTTAACCGCACCGGCGGGTGTTGTCAGTTCAATGATCTCATTACTTGCACTGTCTAGAATTTCAGTACCAATCTTGGGGTTGTTCAACAGAGGTGTGTTGAGTGTCTTATTGTTCAACGTCTGAGTGTGATCGTTGAAGGTAAACTCATCATCTCCGGTAAGGAGAGGAAGGTTGATCAACCTATTAGCGGCAATCGCATTGTCACCAACAAACTGGTACTTGTATAGGGCATTCTCCGAATCCATGAGGAACGGATTGACAAGAGTAGATGTCAAGACAGTTTTGTTTGCAATCGTCTGCGTTGCAGAGTCAACAGTAACCTCTCCCGTGAAATCAGGAAGAAGGATAATTTGATCTGCCGTGGGTACGTCTTTACCCAACTTGATATTACCTGTCGAACTATTGAAGATGATGTGATCACTATCAAAAGAAACGAGAGGCATAAGGACAGTACTATCCCCACCAAGTTTCGAATAGATTTCTTGGAAGTTCTGTTCTATCTTGAGGGCTGCCGCACGGAGGGTGTCACCCGTTCCGTCATTTGCGGTTGTTCCTCTATTGATTACCTGTCTTGTCATTGTAGTTTGTCCTAAAAACTATAGTTCTATTTATACCAGTTTAAGGTATGTATGTGTTGTCAATGTTCTTGTTATAGTCGGAATCAAGCAGTTCATCAAGGTTACTGATTCCATCGGAATCCACCCAATCGAACTTGTCTTGATCGATGGTCTCTGTAGAAGAGAAGTCCATAGACGATCCTTGACGATCCGAATCTTCGTCGAACGTAGGTGCATCAGCCTCAAGGTATTCACCCAAGGATGAGTACAGACCAGCAAGTTCACCAACAGTCTTGTTCTGTACGTCAATAATATCGTTACCGCCTGGGTTCGGATATGTTGCTTCCGAACCAAGATTTGCTCTAAACAATTGCATTGTTCCGTCCGGTGCGTTGAAATTAAACAGACCAGTAGCACTTGTGATCGCTCTGGGCTGAAGTGTTGCAAAACCCTCAATCTCAAACTCAGGAATGTCTTTGAGACCGGGCGGTGGTTGATCTTGAATGTTGAGGTCAAATTGACTTACTAGTTGAACCTCTGCACCCAAGTACATACCAGCGGGGTGTACGAACAACTTGTAAGGTTTTCTCCACTGCGATACCGACAGTTCACTCTTGATTAGGATTGCATATTGTTGATACAGTTTATCGTCGGTTAGATATCTCTGGGACTCTGCACCGATCTGCGATTCTCCGACATTGAAAATCTGTTTCTTAGTATAGACTACATCAGGGTCAATGTTAAAAAACGTTCGAAAGAACTGTTGGATAGAATACTTCGTACCCTTCGATCTATACAGAGTACTTGAATATTTCGCCGCAGCTCTCTTGTCCTGAAACCCTTCAAAGTATGACTCGCCCAATAGGAGTTCGTCCTCAATGAAGGACAACAACTTAAGGTCTGTCTGTGTGATGTCTCTCGTGTAGAACAACTCTTGAATCAGGTGAGACGGAGACTCAACACTTTCTTCAAACTCATAATATTCCTTGAGAAAGGACACGAACTTGGGGTAACTCTCAACGATGTGTTGTGAGAGTGCGTCCTCAATCGTGTACTCTCTTATATTGGGTTCACGTCTCCCAATATCAATAAGAGTTCTATCTCTTACGGTGTGACTCATCTTCTAGACCACCAACAAAGAAATACGTATCTGCTTCCTGTAGTAGGAGCGACACCATGTTTTACTCTGTTTCCCTGAACCACAACCGCCTTTCCGATTTCAGGTTCGATATAATCTTCTTCGACAATAGCCTGGCCACCATCGTAATCATCATTCAAGAAACACACCAAGGCATGATCGTGTTCTATAGTATCCTTGTGCATTATCATTCCAACATCGGTGCGCTTTACAACCTCCATGTTCTGAACGTAGTATGCAGAACCAAAGTTTTCCACACCAAATATCGACATTTTTTGATGTAAAATCTTAATACCTTCGTGATCCTGTATATGATCATACAGTCTAGTGAGGACAACACCGTCATCCCACTCTACAGGCTCTTTTTGTTTGTTCAGGAGTTCCATAAGATAATTACAGTATCCTGAGTCGAGTAAATTTTTATGAGTGGTAAACATTAGTTGTCAGCCTCCGTAATAACAGCACGTGCAACCGACCTTGCATTATCAAAGTTTAAGATATACTCTCTCTGAGGAACGATAGCAGATTGATTCGCAGGAACCACGGCCAGTTTGATAAAGTTTGTACCACCCACGATCTGATCAACCTGAAGTCCAACAATATTTACGTCACCTGTTTGCGGGTTGTAGGAACCCACGTTGTCCACAATTGCTCTATTAGTCGTTAGGTTGATGACCTGAAGTTTAGTTGAATTGAGTAAGTTTCTTACCTGACAGTTTTGATTCTTGTATACAAACGTTGACGTTGAAATTCGATAGAACACATCGTCCGGTGTCGCAATCGGAGTAGGATATTTGAAATTATGATCTTGTTCCACTAACAAGGATGGATAGAATCTCTGTTGCATCTTTACTTCCGCACGAGAAGACAGGACTGCAGGACTCACTTCATCCACCAAGGTCAACATGTTTGATCTACGGAATGCCTGTCCAAATCTTCCTGTGTTCTCTGTGAAATATCTCTGCACTGTATTACGCACATTCTCCTGAATGGTATTCAAGGAGAGAGTCGTTAGTGCAGGATTAAATCTAAAGAAGACCTCTGTTTCGATCCATGTCTTGACAGGATCGGTAAACTTAACATCGAAAGTAGCTACGGCAAGTTGCGCTGCAAGATCGACAATAGAAGTTTTGGTAACTTCCTTTCTATTCTCTGATACATCATCGTTGAATTCGATTGAAGTGAAGACCACACCGAATTCGGGTTTGAGATTGTCTTCTCCACCCCAACTAGAAATGTCCTTAATAAGCGAAGCGAAGTTACGCAGGATAAGCGCATTATAGTCCGCAAACGTTACCATCCTATTCTGAGATGCATACTGATACGGTGCGTTCTTTCGCATAGACTCAACGGTTTCTTTTTCTCCCCCACCCACAGACTTGGAATAGGTAGATACCACCGGAGTTCTATTGACAGTCTGAGTTATCTTGATTGTAGTGGCGGGTTCAAAAGTCAATGCACCATCTGCAGCATCACCATTAACTGCAAGATATTCTACAACAATCTTACCACCAGGCGGAGGAGTTTTTCCTAGAGTAGTTCCGTTACCGAAACTCAATTCAAAGTATCCGTTAGGCATCTCTTTGAGGATATACAGAGTTGACTGTTCACTAATTGTTGTAGCCTTAGCGATATTCGTATAGGTGACAAATTTGGTTGTACTTGTATTCTCGTAGACCTTGACGATTGCTGTGTCGATGTCTATGTTGACATCGGGAATGATGTACACCGCATTCTCATCATTGTCTCCAGCAATAAAGGTCTTGACTCTCTTTCGACCTTCGAAAATAGAAATCTTGTCGTTGCCGTCCAGAGTCTTGAACTGATAATACCCCGCACCATCATCTGTTGCAATCAGAGTTTCGTTGGTCTGAAACGTATAAGTTCTAGTATCTACTTTGGTCGTAAAAACGTATCCTGTTGCGAGGGTGATTGTACTCTCACGACCTGTTACGTTAGATAGATTCATTGCAAGTTTGATGATGGCTTCGGATGCAGTCTTCGACTTGGGGATGTATCCAATCGCTTCTGATAGTTGCACCAAAGAACTACGCAATTGTGCGGTAGACAAGAACGACTCGTTCAGTGCGAAGTTCGCAGTCAGACCATTCAAGTGAGTGTTGTATGCCAACACGTCTAACAGGTTAGACAAACCGGCTGCTTCGAAGTTATAATCTTTGAACTCTTCCTTCTCTTGAAAGAACGCCTTCAGGTTGTTCTTGATAGCTGCGAAGTCCAGAGCGGACGATTTAATAGTTGTCGCCATTACCTTAACCTATTTAATTGAGTGGTGAGTTCTACGGTCTCGCCGGAATTTATTACTTTAAAGATGATGTCTATTTGCAGAGTATTTTGATCCGGAAGAATACTTGGTTTCACACTGAGGGTCTTATAATCAACTCTTGGTTCATAGACTTTAATGGCTTCCTTCACGTTGTTGATGATACCAGTGTCATCATAAAGAGTATCCAACTCAAACAAATAACTATACAATCCCGCCCCGTAACTAGGTTGAAACGGTTTTTCAAAAGGGCCAGTTGTGAGAAGATTACGGACAGCCTGCTTCACTGCGGCCGCCTCAGTTTTCTTATAGATGTCTCCCGTAGTAGGTTTGGGAGCAAAAGATAAGTCGATATCTAGATTCCTTCGGTTCCGTGTAGTAGCGAACGTAATGGTATCTAAATTCTTATCTTCTCTTGACAGTGCACGTTTGATTGCCATCGTATTACTCTTGTGTTATACTAGTTCTATTTATACTATTTTGGCAACACTTCGACCAATTCATTCTTAGAAAATAAGACCCCATTGTACTGAGTCTCAATGTCTTGTTTGAATGTCAAGTCATAGGTTGATGGTACAGTAGGAAACTCTACTAGAATGGTGGATGTCAAGGAACCATCGGGATTGTAGGTGTCGTAGTCCAAGACCAGACGTTTGAACCTCGCATTATCCTTAATGTAAACTGCCACATCAAATGTTCTTTCTAGATCAAGTCTACCGAATCCGTTGATTACCTGATACCCGACCATCCTACCATCTGACTTGAGTAGATTGTCTCCAGCGATTGTCTCCGTTGGCCCTGCTTCATATAGTCCTTCAGATACCTTTAACTTGACATCACGGAAGAAATCTGTATCACCATTGACCATGTTGAGAATGTCCGCATGGAGTAATAGGTTACGTGCTATCTGTGCACGTTGTGTGGCACTACCGATATGTCCAAGAGTTGCCGCACCATAACCCAAGAAGGTGGAAATAGAAACACCCTTCGCAAGTTTGATCTGCGAAGTAATTGTATTAGGATCGTGTTGATCCGGATTATAAACGGGGTCTGCTAAGTATATCATTGATCAGAATCCAATGGAGAAGACGACAATACCTGTTCAACTTCTTCTTCAAGTTTAGTTACCGTGAACTGTTTACCAGCACCTTTATTGGTGTTACCCAAAGGTGTGACGCCAAATTGAGTTGTTCTACCCTTACCGGCAGTCCTTCCAATAGCAGGCGGAATGACATCACCGAAACCCGCACTAATGACACCATCTATCGCAAGAGCAGAAGATATCGCATCTTTATTTGTCCCATCTCGCATTGCACTTCTGGCCTCCTGTGTACTAGGTTCGCCATCGTCAAAGACACCACCATAAGACTCCGACTTGAGAATCTTAGACTTGAGTATACCACCAGCGTCAATGGTAACGGTACGGATAGCATACGCACCACCCGCAAGGTGGAGTCCGACTAGAGGTGCAAGGGGCGGCGGCCCAGACGGCGGAACTGGAATAGGTGGCGGTACAACAGGTGGGCCCCAACCAGGCGCACCCAATGATCCTGCACTTCCCGCACGTAGAGATTCTCCCGCAAACTGTGACGCCACGGAGAACAGGGAAGTACCGATAAGCGATCCATAGAAACATGCACCGGATGCGGGTTGCGGGCCAAGTGGCCCTGAGTAGGATTTACCTACAAAGTCTACGAACTGACCACCAAATGTTCCTTTGATACCAAGCGCAGATACCGTTGTACCTGAGATGTTACATGCCTTAGATACCATGACCGCTTCGTCTTTACCAGACAGAAGGAGTGTCGCATCGGACACCACATCTAATGGCCCCTCTGCGGAGATTTCATGTTTACCTTTTGTGATGGTCTTACGCAGATCACCCAGAACCGCATCGGTTGCGATACCCATCGTGGCGATCTTGGAATTCTTTTTAGTCGTGTACTCTGAGTTACCGGATGTGGTGTGTCTATGATCCTTGGCAACCTTTTCAGTCTTATTACCCTTGATCTTGATGTTCTGGTTACCACCCACGTCTAGGTTAAAGTTACCTCCAACCCACATGTCAAGGTTACCCTCATACGCAATCTGCGTATTACCTTCGACCACGATCTTGCAGTCCGCACCAACGGTCTCATACTTATCCTTGACTGCACTGATCCATATCGAACCGTCCTTACGCATCTCAATACCAGAACCAGTACGATGTCGAATCAGGACACGTTCGTTGCCTTCGGTATCATCAATCTCAATGACGTGACCGGAGTATGTCTCAGTGACTTTGTTGTAGGGATATTTGGATCGTCCGGTATTACTCTCAAACTCACCATCTTCGGATACTGTTCCCAACCCCATATCGATGTTGGGAAAGGTAGCAGACATGGACAGATCATTCGGTTTCTCTTTCTGACCTACACCACCCGCACCACGAGCAGCACGGTTGACAGAACTCTCTCCCCAGTATCCTTCACGTGGGAATTCTCCAGTCGGGTCTTGGAAACCATATAGATTGGTTCCCTCCTTTTCTTGGATAGTACCCTGTTCTGCTTCTGTTTTCTTACTCATCGTATTTTACCAAATTTCCTTTTAACGTATTGTTCGACGTTAAAGTATGGTTCATTAGTTGTATCTACTAACTCACCATATCCATAAACCTTAGCGCCGGGATATCCCTTGAAAAACGTGTCAAGGAAAGTGTCCAAAGTTGTATACTGAGAACGAGTGAATGAAGAACCTGATCGATATGCATTGGCGGCTTGTGTACCACTAGGGACATTCAAACCACCCACCATTGCAATGTTGATTGAGTTGTTCCTGTACGCTTTGGGATCGATCTTTGACACTAAGGTAGTAGGAATGCCTCTCTGCATCGTACCGTCTCTTCGAATGATATAGTGATATTGTATCGTATCAAATCCCCGTGCCCTTGCGTCTTCGTGCAACATCTCCGCAGTCAAGAACTGATCCTTAAAAGATTCCGTTGAGTGGATGATAAGACTGTCAATTCTTCTTTTGAACAACCTGATATCAGCCTGAAGTTCTTCCTTTGTATCACATGTTTGGAAAACAACAGGTTTCTTTTCAACAGTGATACTATTGGCCTGAGTGACCGCATTGATCTCTCCGGTTTCAAATTTCTGAAAGATATCAAAGTCGTTGGGGTATGCGAGGACATCAAAAGACTCTCTCCAAACAGCCCTTTCTTGATCCCCCACCTTGATCTGGTCTGTAATACTGGTGTCAATTTCCTTCAGACCAATCTCAACGACACCCATAACTTTCTCAAAGTTCGATATTAATTTAGGATCAATACCCTTCGCTTTAGCTTCCGCAGATGTCTTCTGAATCAATTCACGTGTATTGGAAAACTTTTTTTGTTTGGCGAGTATCGTTTTAATAGAGTCATCTATTGCAACGTTTCTACCACCAACAGTCTGACACGCCTTAGCGAGATCAACGGGAGCACCACTTTGTGTTTGTTGAAGAACAGTAGAAATGTTTTTCTTGGATATTCCCCCGACACCTGATCCCTTAACCCCAGTTCCGGCAAGAACAGCAGCACCCGTAAGTCCGGTAACCTTGTTCGATCCACTGTTAGTAGCTCTTTCAGAAAGGTCTTGTAACTTACCACCTCCAGTTTGAACATCACCAACAAAACTCTTAGCCTTATTGGTGACATCTCTTACGGTATTCACAGCACCAGTAACTTCACCGACAGTAGAGTTGATTTGGTTTCTGACACTATTCACTTCATTCTTAACCTCGTTGACAGTCGAGGTAACGTCATTATAAGTCTGTCCAAGTTTCGTGAGAGTACCACCCTCGTCTTGCAACAAGTTATTTGTGAATTCAGATACCGGATTGATATTCTTAATTGCGGATACCTGATTTGCAACTTCATTGATCGCACCGGAGATGTCATTAACTGCACCACTCAACTCTTTGAGTGATGTTGCGGAACTCAGACCTTCAAGACTTCCTGCTGCATTATCCAGAGTTCCCAAGAGACCGTCCGCTTTTCCAGCCATGGTTTCTCCCGTCTTGGAGAGTGCGTCCATACCACTACCCGAAAGGTTGGCGGCATTCATTCCATCAAGGATTGCACCCAGTCCAGTAAGAAGTGTAATGATAGATGCGATCTTTCCGGCAAGATCACCACCAATCGCCTCTACACTAGAGGTCAGACCATCTAGAAGACTCGCAGAATCTCCACTTGCAAGACCATCAATCAAGTTGCCGAGACTTCCCTCCGCACCGTCACTATCAAACAATGCACCAAGACTAGGCGTACTCAAGTTCAGTTCAGTTGAAGTCCGATCCATGACATCGACCAGACCACTAACATCTTCGGTCAGTTCGACAAGTGCTTCACCCTTCTGTTCAAACGTACCCGCAGTAGAAATCTTGGTCTCTAGGTTCTTGAACCCAGCAACTGTCTTGTTCGCCTCTTGTCCCAAGATGGTCGCATTCTTAACCAACTCTGACTGTTTGGCCTCTTCGATTTGTTTGCTAAGTGAAGTATTCTGTTTGTCAACATTTAACTTAACATCAATGGATCGTTGAATATCGCTTCTAACTGACATTATCCACCACCATACTTGTCGTTAAGTTCATACACTTTATTTTTAACCGCATTCGTGTCTGAGGCTCCCAGTGCCTTTACCTTACTTGTCAATGTGTTGCCGAGATTTGCTTTGACATCTGCTCGTGTGCTATTTAGTTCATGTCTTAGAAACTGTACCTGTGTATCAAAGTTCTGATAGTCGGGTGAGAAGTTTTTCAACTGATCCAATCTCTCACCAGTAAAATTGTCGAGACCAAAGGAACCGTCCGGATGTTCTCCAGTCACCATGTTAGATGCAATGTCAAGTTTTGCAGTTATGGCCATAGCAGTATCCGGATCAAACCCTTCATCCAAAAAAGCCTTGAGAGTCTCTTCGATTCTTTTCGACTGTGTTTTTGAAGTGATATTTCCGGTGTCTTCGTTAGATACTCCATCAAGGTTTATTGAAAACACACTACTGACAGTATCGTCTGGTTGAATAGGATCAAACCCCAATTGAATAGGAGTCGGTGTAGTTATATGAGGAAGAGACCCCAGAACAATAGGAACCTGTGAGTACTTACCGTCCATGAAGAAACCGAACACTAAAGTCCCCGCTTCAATTCTTGGTGTTGAACCAAGACCGGATGTACCACCTTCGGTTGTTGGAATCAATACCTGTGCCCAAGGTAGTGCAGACTCAGGAACGTCCTTAAGACTAGGACTGTGCACTCCGTGTATACGCACACGCACGTAACCTTCAAGACCCTCACCTTCCGGCGGTCTTGCATCAATAACAATTCCCGTGAAGAACCGTGGGTTGTCACCATAAAATTCTGAGGGTATGGCCTTAGGTAAATCCATTATGCTCCACCCTCATTAAACTTAGTGATAGTCATAGTACATCTATGTGCCCCAAAAGATACCTCTCTGACAAAGGAGTGTTTTACATTAGTGATTAGAAAGACTCCACTAAACAGTTGTGCAAATCCTGTTTTGGTCTCATCCCCATCTTCAGGAACCATACAGTTTATTCTGTCACCGACACCATAGGGTACAACGTCTCTTCCACTTACCGTAATTTCAAAACAGTTCTTCATCATCATATCAAGACATGCAAGGGTCTTAACCTTGTTAATGTGGGAGTCTGCATCAGCTTCCCAGTGAATACTCTTATAGTTTGCGCCGGGTCTATATGTCTTTCTATTGAGTGTCTGATAAATGAACCTAGAATCCGCCGAATGTGCAGGGCCCACACCCTGCATACTGAACATGGGGTCATAGATATTTGGAATACCGTCTTTTGGTATCGCCAGCGCAGGATCAATGATCTGATAATGTTTTGGAACCCACCCTTCTATGATTCCCTTATCTAGTTCGACCATACCATAAGAACCACCACACGTACCCGACATAATCTGTTCGAAAGTCTTTGACAGGTTACTTACGTTGATATCTCCAATCTGTTTGTGTCTTTCCCCAAACTCATCTAATTCATCTGCCTGAACCTGTGATGCACTGTAAAGGAAAGCATTACCCACACCCTCACCATTAAAAGGAGGTTGTTCTTGCAATTTATCTAGTGTTGATAAACGCAAATTATCATCATACGCACTTGCGTACAGAAGAAAAGGCATTCCACTTCCGGTACTTGCACGATCCCTCAACCACTCACACGCTTCTAGTGGATGCATGTAGGGCACTACAGCTTTCCAGTTAGTCTGTACAGAAGAGGTGATCTTTTTCTTGACGTTCTTCCCTAACTTATCCTGACATATCGAAGATATCTCATCCTCTAATTTGGTTCCGTCTCCAATCGCCTCACTGAATTTTGTTGCCTTGCTGGCGGATGCATGTTCATCGATAAGACCAAGAACCCATATGGTACTCTTAGAATCACCGTCCCCTGTTTTTTCTACTTGTTCTGCAGTGTGTACATGCCATTTCTTTGTGATTGTAGCTCCCGCAACATCGGGTGTACCCGCTGTATTACAGACAACTGTAATGATGAGACGTTCTGTTCCCTTGAACTTGTACTTCTCTAACCATCCAGTTTGATCACCAATCATAAGGCTCCCAGTACAATAGGGAGTTGCGATATCTTCATAAACATCGTACTGCAGGACGACATCTTTTATGTCAACAGCAGAACCCGAAGTCGGTATTAACATAACCGACTCCCATTTGAAGTCAATCGCATTAAACGAACTCATATCAAATTTCTCTCAACTTAGCGTAGACTTTATTGGCAACGGAGGCGATCACGTCTCTTTTCAAAACCTTGATCGATTTTAAGTCATCATTCTTCTTCTGGTAATATTCCAAAACGGTCACGGGTAAGGCTCCTGCAGGAACCTGTTGAGTGTAAGGGTCAATGTCAACCCACTCATTAGTGACACGTAACTCAGCATTTGGATAATCTTCAACTGCAT
>Ga0213864_10000030_pt1 | contig 58233 bp, 53 predicted proteins | sample PICome_5_FD_160078 | JGI IMG/M metagenome (GOLD analysis project Ga0213864, IMG submission 160078) | Coastal seawater microbial communities near Pivers Island, North Carolina, United States - PICO247 | ecosystem: Environmental > Aquatic > Marine > Coastal | place: USA: North Carolina... | reverse complement strand
AAGGTTCAACGATTCCTTCAGCCTCAAGAGAAGCAATCAAGAGAGTGGTGTTGATATCGTCCATTTTCAAGCCTCCGTGGTGTTGGTTGCGTGTCATTCCCGAATTATACTCCTTAGATCGGCCAAGTCAACCCCTAATCTTGAGTTTTTTCCAAAATTGTGTCCAGATAAATCTCGTTCGGCGTAACCACATACCCATACTCATATTGGGGGGTATAAATCCCAAAATAAACCTTGCCATTATCGTATCCCTCGAAACCAACGAACATTCCAAAAATCGTGTAGAGCGTCATCATCTTTCATTCTCCGTGGGTTATCCTTGCCAATACTTTATATATCGACATTCGGCCGGCTAAACTATAGGAAAAAATAATTTTTATTTGGCACGGTTTTCGCTGGCTATACCATCTAAGCCTTAGCCGGCAGGCTTAGGTAATACAAGTGGGTCAACCCCCCAGCCGAGGGGCCCGGCCGGCCTCGCCGCTCGTAAGTCCTTTATTTTCAATTACTTACGTTTATCACTGAACATTAGTCTAGTAAACATAATAGTAAATGTTACATGATAGCATACGGCCAGTATCCAACCATACTCATCAAGCCAAGGCCCCTCATCAATCCACGGTCTCATACTCATCCTCACCCACCACATACCAATCCCAACCCATATCATCTATACCATACCATGCCTCAAGTTCATCCCAAGCATCATGGTATCCATCCTCATATCCCTCATCATACTCAGTCATTTCATTCTCCCTAAACATAGTACCAAACTGCAAACCCAGCATCAATCAACCATTGCCACTCTGGCGTGGCAGAGAAACAAGTTCCGTTCCTTATTACCCGAGTATTACGCTCATCCCCCTCTGGATAATTGGGGTCACGAATTGTCAACTCAACAATCATCTGGATACAAGCCATTTCAATCTCTCCTATTCTGGCAACCTTCCTTCAACAATTCCACCATGCAAATCCAACTCATGCCGAACAAGATCAACCGGAACATACGGATATACCGTGTCCGTGTATTCTTCATCCTTTGGATAACCCTTGCCAAATTGGGCGGCTTCCGAGAATTCCCGAAATGTCCAACTCTTTGGAACCTCGCTAGGGTATCCACACTCTACATGCGAGTATGGGCCGTGGTCGCTTCGTGGCGTGCAGTATGCAGTCTCACGGGCCTGAACACTGATACTGAAACCATCTTTGCAAACGATTCGTGGGTTGTGTGCCTTCATTTTTGTTCTCCTTACTTTCTATATCGGAATTCTACCACAGCAAACTTGAATGTCAAGAGAAAAAATCTGGAAAAATTATTTTCTTTTTTGGCACAGAATTTGCTCTGTGATCGTAAGTCATTGGGGCGTAAGGACTTATGGCCGACTCGGCCGGCCGGCCCCCACCAAAGAGGGGACTATCCCTTACCCTAATCTTTCCATAAATATTACCACAACACACACCATAAGAAACAGTATAACGGCCAGGCCGTCATTGTCAAGTTTACTTTTCATCTTGCTTCCTCATATCCACAAACATCCAACCACCATTCAGACGAAAGAAGCGATAATCACGAGCCGCTCTTCTTGAATAAGTCCAAAACCCGTTTTCTGTTCTACAGTAACCCGTTGGGCATTCCTTGTGTGAAGGCGGTACAGTTTCCGAATGGTAAAGTTTAGTTTTCATCTTTTCTCCTCAATCCACAAACATCCAACCACCGTTGAACCTACTATAACATTTCGACTTTTTCTTTTTCCTAACAACAAACTCTTCTTCTGGTTCATCATCTTCCCAATAATCATTTTCAAGTTGAGCAAGTCGCCAACGGACTGCTTCTTGAAACTCTAACCCACCAGATTCTGATTCTTGCTCACACTCAAGAGCCATGATTTCATCACGAACACTTTTGAATTTAGTTTTAAACTCAGGCTTTTTCATGTTCATTCTCCATCTTGCCAATAAACATTGCACCAAACACCAAACAACTTGAAGGCTTTATACCTTGCAGCCTTCTCTGTACTAGCGTACACGTTACCAAGATACTCATCGTTCTTGTAGCATTCAAAGTAACCGCCATCATGGCGACGATAGGTACTGAACATTTGATACTTACTCATCTTTCACTCTCTCTTTCTTTCTTCCTTACTTTCTATATCGACATTTTATCAGATGAACTTGAGCTTGTCAAGTATTTTTTTGGATTTTTTTAGTCCTCATACCAGTCAGTGTTGAGAGCATCCCAAGCGGTGATGTACCCTTCACTGTCGATAGTGAGCGTACCAAAATCGTAGCCGATTTCAAGTTCGCCATCATTATCGATAGCATCGGCTAGTAGCTCGGGGCTTACTGAACCGTCGTTCACCAGTTGATCATACCAGCCGGCTGAACGGTCTTGGATATGGTCTTGGATTTCAGTCCTGCTTGCGAACATCATTTTCTTTTCCTTTCGTTCTTTCCTTACTTCTTATATCGACATTTTACCAGGTGAAACTTGAATTGTCAAGAGATTTTTCTGCATTTTTATGTCAAGAAATTTTGACACAACTTTTGGAGATTTTCTGCTCGTTTGGCATGAAGTTTGCTCATACCCCCAAATTGGCTGGCTATGCCTATGTTGACCTAGCCTGTAGGCTTAGCTGGTACACCTATGTACGCCACCCCTTCTAGGCACTGTACCCCCCAAAGGTGGGGGCGGGCCGGCCGAATCGCTCGTAAGTCCTTATCTACCAAGCACTTACGTTTGGCTAGCAATAGGTGAACAACTGATCAGCAGTTGTTGAAACATGCGTACACTTCAATTGCCACACGGCGACGGTCAACACGATTCAGTACCAGATACTGCATTTTTGTATCGTACAATGAATATGTGCCATCACCGTGGTTCCACAGCTGCATACCGAAACGGCGGCAGTAGTGGGACAGTTTGCTATCGACGGTTTTGAAACTAGGCTTTCTCATCTTCTTTCTCTCTTTCTGATTTTCCAATTCTACCAAATTTTTCCTGCCGTGTCAACCCCCCTAGTGGGGGTCAGTTCAATTTTCTACAACGTCAACCAACTCACCAGTCTGAGCGTCGATAATTTCTATATCTCGAATAACGTCCCAACCGATGAAAGTCGCAAAAACGTAGTTGAGAACGTCAGCGTAGTTGCGAAACTCTGAAGTGTAGTGAGTCGAACCGTCGAATCCTTTTGCAATTGCTTTGAACATCTTTTCTCCTTTTTTTCTGTTGCGAACATTATACCAAAGATTTTGCGTTTGTCAACCCCCACACTGGGGGACTAGATGCGATATTCCAAAAATTTCAGTGTGAACTGAACGTCTGGATACTTACCAGCGATATATCGCTCGGCAGTAGCCTTGCGATTGTCGGTAGCACCAACCAACTGAACAACAGTATCGTCGATGATAACTTGCCAAATCTTCCGTTTCCGAATACGGGGCAGATTGGCGATGATGTCAAACGGTTTCGAATAATCTTCCATTTTCAGACTCTCTTTCTTTCCAACTTTCTTTCTTATGTGTTAAGTATACCATACTTATCGTCATTTGTCAATAGACTTCTGAAGTTTTTTTCGATTTTTTATGTCAAGAAATTTTGACACAACTTTCTGGAATTTTGTGTACGTTTGGCACGGGGTTTGCTGGCTGTACCTATGTTCACTTAGCCTGTAGGCTTAGGTGGTACACCTATGTATACCACCCATCCTAGTAGCCATACCCCCCATCGGCGGGGCTCGGCGGCACGTTGTATACCTAAGTGCTTATATATCAACAACTTACAAGTATTTTGGCCGGCCGGCCCCCTCTATCGAGGGGAATAGATATCCTTCACCTCGGCCTGGATTTTGATACCCTTGAACTGCACAGGCGTATATAACTTAGGGTAGGCCTGAACATACGTATCCTTTACCCACTGCTTCTCGCCGGTGCTGTTCACTTGTACATAGGTCAGTTTGGTACTGTTCATGCTTTCACTCTCCAAAGGGGGATGATTCACTTTCACTCAACCTAGCATATTGAGCAGCCAATGCAGCCACCCTTTCGGGGGAGCCAGGCTTTCCTACCTTTTCAATCATTCTATCCTCACCCCCAATAAGACGGGGATCAACTTTCTTGGTGATTCTCAATTCACGCAAGGCCGAGCGTGTAAACTTGAGAACCTTTTCACTCTGCACAACCCCACCATTAGGGGTACTCTTTTCGCATGGGATGGCGATGCCTTTCCAGATTCCAGAAACTTGATTCCAAGCCTTGCGAGTAATTGGGAACTGTGCCATTAGGCTTTCGGTACTCATTGTGGTTTTCCTTATAGGGTGAGATAGAGGGCGGCGAACCCGCAGAACAGTATAGCAAACGAAACAGCAACGGTCAAGACGATCATTCCCAATTCCTTTCTCGTAAACGCTGAACACTTTTAGCAGCACGGATACCCAAAGCAACGGACACCAAGTCAGACTTCCGACGATAGGTAGGAAGCCTACGCTCTGCAACTTCAATCCACACTGCGAGCAACTCGTCACTCATCTCGTGGAAGTAGTTTTGATAGTCAACGTAACGTGGTGAAATTTCAATCGTTTTCATTTTCTTTCTCTCTTTCTTACTTTCCAACAGTCTACCAAAAGTTTTTTGTTTGTCAACCCCCACAAACGGGGGTGGCAGGATATTCTTCGGTTAGCACTTCACAATGCTCACCGCAATCGTTGCAGATACCATACTCAATCTGAGTATCGTCAAGATATGAACCGCAGCAATCTGAAATGTAGAGGATTTGCATTTCCATTTTTTTCTCCTTTTCTTTCTTCCTTATTCCTTATATCGACATTATACCAAAGCAATCTTTAGTTGTCAACAATAATTTTGGAATTTTTATGTCAAGAAAATTTGACAAAACTTTCCGGCATTTTTTGCTCGTTTGGCACAGCGTTTGCTAGCAGAATAGCGATACCCCTCTTTGGTGTGGTATGCTTCCCTAGCTAGATACTTTAGGTGATACCCCCCTGCAGTGGGGGTCGGCCGGCCGAATCGCTCGTAAGTCCTTATCTACCAAGCACTTACGTTCGGCTAGTAATTCTTTTGGGGGGTAAACCTACCTAGTAGGGTATGAACCTATCCAGAGCATATGATCTCGATACCCCCTCGCAAGTAGGGTACCATGCTTCTTGCGAATCAGTCGCAGTTGAGCAGCAAGAACACCCCTATAATGGGGGGATGATCCCCTGTCGATCCAACCACTGATCCAACCCATGATACGCTTGTCGCTAGAATAGAAACCACCCATAGTGAGTACCTCTTTAGTAGTAGTGTAAATATGTTACTTTATCGGGCGTATTCCCGATTCAACTCATTCTGCCAAAAGCGAACAAGCAGAGGATCTTGTGAAGGCTTTTGCAGCACAGCATCTTGAGGCTGAACAGCAACTACTCGATTATTCTGTGAGAGAAAGATTCTCATCTTGTTGAGGATAGTGTAGCGAATTCCGTTTGCTTCGAAGTATGAGAGAAACTTTTTCATGTCTTTTCCTTTTCTTTCTTGGTTGCTTGTTATGCTTCAAGTATATACCTAGTATCGTCAGGTGTCAAGTACTTTCTGAAAAATTTTTTTATTTTTTTTCTACTGCAAATATCGTGCCAAAAGTTTTTTGTGTTTCGGCACACAGTTTGCTATCATCCCCCTCATTAGCATGGTATAATAATGTTCACCCCACCACAGAGGGGGTCGGCCGGCAGTATATCACATAAGTCTATACGTATCAATACTTTACATATATATCTACATATAGGGGGGTTTTTTCATTATATTATGATGTATCCCCACCATATAAAAAACGCACCGGGGTGCAATTACAGTAGGGACATATAAATAAAAAAGTATTACCTAAACTATCTTAATAGGCCCCTGTTCTTAACGATTTCAGGATACTTATTCCTTAAGTCTAGCTTCTTCTCCCATTCATAAACACTACAGCTTACACCTCCGTCTTTTAGTTTAGCGTTAGCCTTCCATCCAAATTCTTCTGTTAATTTTATCACATCTCCTTTACACTCCAGCCATTTCCTTTCAAATTCTTCAGGAAAATCGCCTCGCCTATCCAAATTATTCTGTCTATGATTCCCTGCTGCTAAATGCTCAGGATTAAAACATTTCGGATTATCACACATATGTCTCACCAACTCAACATATTCTCCATGCTTATGCCAGTATGCTACTCTATGTTTTGCTAGATATTTCGTAACTCCTTCAATAGTTGTTTGCATTCTTCCATATCCGCTTTTATGCACATTATTCGTTTCTTTACAAGCAGTTCCATTATAGAAGTTCGTTTTGCTAATAGTATAGTTTTTATCATAAGCATCCATGGTTATAGCTTTTTCTAGCCACGGCTCTATATCTTCTTTTTTAATAACCTTCCACGTATTAAAAAGACACCCCATATTCCACCTATCAAGATAGCCCCCTTCCTTCTGCATAATCTCATCTTCACCACATTCTTCTATTATGGCATACCTTACAGAAAATTCACAATCATTATATCTATCCTGCAGATTTTTATTAAAATGCTTATTATTTTTTAACTCATTATCATGAGCCATTAATCTTTGTCCTATATTGACACTACTACCTATATAAGCTTTTATATTATTGATTTTATGGTTTTTATCAGGATCTTCTTTATCATAATTCCAGATAAAATATATAGCATATATACCACTAGTTTCCTTATAGTCTTTAAAATCCCCTACTACCTCCCAACTATCAACAATATCTCTTCTTAGTTTGACCTTTACCCCTCTATCCCCCCTTATTCTGCTCAACTGACTATTACTAATCCCATACTTACTTCTTATGTCTGCAGAACTCATACCATTATTATAGTCACACACAATTTGTCTTTCCTGTGCAGAATCAACAAACACCTTCTTTTTCCTTGATTTCTTATCCTTGCTTCCTATTCTTCTTCCCATCCCACAATCTCCTTTTAATTAATTCTACAATCCAACAATAAACACCCTCTACAACCTTATAGTTTCCCACTATTCCCACTATATTATCAATACTATCCCCCATACCATACTTATACATTAAGCCCCTAGCATCTTCCATATCACTATACAATACGGTTAGATCACCAATTTTCGTAAATTTCCCCATATATTCGCCCACCCTTCTGCAAAATTTACAATATCCGTCTAGTATCACTATCATTGTATAAATCTAGATAAAAATTTAGCCAGATCATCTGAAGGAACAAAAACACTCAAGCAACTAATAGCAACAATAGGAAAAGCTCCTAGTTTCATAAGCATAAGCATCATAGCATGATGTAGCATAGAGTTGATCAACACATAATACCTAAATTCTTTAAACCATATTAGATACACTAGGGCGTTTTGTGTAGCTATTGTATAGTATGATCCCATAATACATAACCATCTGGGAAATGTAAAATGTTGAGAATATTTACCGAACTCTAATGAGTTAAGAGCATAGCTTAATACTTCTCCTTTCCACCAGGATGGTCCACTAATCATTTTATATGTAATAGTTTTATAGTACATTAGCGCTATAAAAACTTGCATAAATCTATCACACCAAGGTTCTCCCATAGATCCTATAAAATTTTTATTTTGTATTATTGTGTCCAGTGATAAAGCATCTCCACATCTACTAAATATCATGAGCAGCAGCATTGCTCTCATTTGACAGTGACCTGCGTTTTCTATCAGATAGTTTCTACTATACGTAGACAAAGATACTATATACAATAACAGGGCGCATATATTAGAGCAAAAACCAACCATGAAACTTATACTACATAAAATACCAAATATAATAAAACTATTAGCATTACAGTTATTCCATCTATCCCACACAAGCAAATCTACATATTTTATATGTACTTTAGGAAATGTAGCAACACTAGCTGTACTAAGATACCTATCTGTTCTATCACGATATTCCATAAGTAATATTATATTTGCAATGGCTATCATGATTCTAGCCAGTCCTGTAGTAGTAGACATAGTTGGCTCAAATAAAAAATATTTTGTGTTATCTACTAGTAGTAGCAACAAATCATAAATATCGTTTATCTCAAACATCCACGGTGTTTCCTTCTATGGCTGCTGGTTAATGAGCGTCTTGACCACCTTCTTGTTGTATATTTATATCATGTACAAAACCTTGATGTTGGTAATTTATAGCATGAAAACCTTTCATTGGCTGAAAGTGTGCCTGTATTTGTATGCGATCAGTACGATACAGTCTTTGTAAATAATTATATAATGCTTTCACTGCATCTTGATTACCGTTTTTCACATATTCAAACCACTTAGCATCTAGCACATTGATTTTTTTATTTTGCCAAGTCGTGTTTGTGGCAGGATCATATAAAACAATCTCGTATCTCTTTTCATCCTGATAAATAATAGCTTTTATTGATACGTCGAACGGCATAGACGGTCCTCCAAAATGGTTCCAGGCATGACTGAATTGTAGACCATTATTGATAGTGTTGAATATGCTGTGTTGATATATATAGGACATTATTGTATAATAATAAGCATTGCTATAAATCATAATCATTATTATGGATATGAATGCAAAAATTATCAGACAGTACTGAAAAATAGATATCAAATCATTGATTATCATTGTTATTTGTTTTTCTGGGTCTTCCTCTTTTTTTATTAGCCTGTATACTTCTGCGCTGTCTTCTAATCATATATACAGTAATTTTTTCATTTTCTTTGCTTAGTCTTTGAGCCAGATCAGCATCAGACATAACTGTAAAATTATTTTTGATGAAATCTAGTTCTTGATTATTCCATTTTTTATATTTCATGATAGTCTCTGGGATACATTGACAATTTTATAAACCGGTGTATTATTATAGTAGAACCTTAACAAAAGGCAAGTTACATTATGAAGCAAGCACAATTAACAGGCAGCATATTAAATATCGTATCAGACATAGATGTTGGGGAAGATTTACATAAACCCGAAGGAAAAAGCATAGCATCTTTATTGAATGACTCAAAACAAAGCCAAGAAGAAACAGAAACAGACAAAGAACAAGAATCCGGACCAGAATCCGGACAATAAGCAGGTTAAAGTTTCAGATGAAGAATTTGTTAATGTTTGGAATAAAATATCCAAAAAATTAAGCTATAAGTTTAAATTTGGATATCATGATATTGAAGACATGAAGCAACAAGCTGCTATTTTTGCACTAGAAGGATTAGAAAAATATGATGGAGTCAGACCATTAGAAAACTTTCTATGGACTCATGTCAGAAACAGGTTGTTTAATTTTAAAAGGAACAATTATCAGAGACCTGATTTACCTTGCAAATCCTGTCCTTTTTATGATAAGCATCTAAAACAAAGCTCAAATCAATGTACGAAATTTAATGATAAATTATCGTGCAAAGAGTATAGGTCTTGGCATGAAAGAAATGAATCTAAGAAAAATATTATGCAGCTTAATCATATTTCAGATCATAATATAATTAACGATGATAACTTAAGCTTATCTTTTATAGAGGATAAGGAGATATTAGAATATATAGACAATAATATTTCTAAAGAATATAGGGAGCATTATCTAAAACTTAAACACGGATCTAAAATTAGTAAAAAGTATTTAGATAAATTACAGAAACATATACAAGAGATGCTAAATGACTACCAGAAAAAAAAGTAGTGTTCCTAGAAAAAAAGGACAGTTGTCTTTAGAGGAGCAAGATTATATTAAACAAAATTTCAACAAGCTTTCTATTGATCAAATTGCAGACCATCTCAATAGAAGTACAGCTCCGATAAAAAAGTATATTAGCGAAAACTCTTTGAGTGAGGATAGTGTTGTAGATTCTATGATTCGACAAAAATTGTATGCTAAAAGCTTCTGGTCTGAGATACAAAAGCAGTTTGATGAGCCGAGTGGTGAGTTACAATATTTTGAAGCTACTTGGATTAATTTAATCAAACAATTTAGAGAGGATGTATTGCCAGCCGAGGAACTGCAAATTAAACAGTTTATTACGATTGATATATTAATTAATCGCAGCATGAAGGAGAGAAAAAGACATATTAGTGAAACAGAAAAATTACAGAAGCAAGTAGATTTTGAATATTCTATGCCAGAATCAGATAGAGACACTGCTAAGTTAAGCAATCTAGAAACCCAGTTAAGTTTTGCCAGAAATAGTATAGCTAATTATACTAATGAATATACTAAGTTGTTAGCAGAGCAGCAAAGAATTAGTAAAGATCTAAAAGCTACTAGAGAGCAAAGAATTAAGCGTATCGAAGATGGTAAGAGTAGTTGGATTGGTTTAATAAGAATGCTAGAGGATGAGGAAACCAGAGAAAAGCAAGGCAGGGAAATGGAAATCTTGAGTATGGCAACACAAAAATTTAAACAGAACTTACAGACCTTACACGAATATGCAGACGGAAATTTAGATAAACCTTTTCTTTTTCCTGAGCAGGTAGAAGAGGAAAATCATGAATAAAACAGCTATTATTACTGGTATTACAGGACAAGATGGCAGCTATTTAATGAGTTCTTTACTGTCTAGAGGATACAATGTTATTGGTTTATATAGAAGAAATAGTACCAATAATTTTTGGAGAATTGAAAAACATATAAAACATCCTATGTTGAATTTGCAAGAATTTGATTTGACAGACTACTCTTCCTTACATAGAATTATCACGCAATATTTACCGGATGAATTCTATAATTTAGCTGCCCAGAGCCATGTCGGGACTAGTTTTGATCAACCTATCAATACCTTTAATATAAATACTCATGGCGTAGTATCTATCCTTGAGATTATTAGAAGTGTTTCACCTAAAACTAGATTTTATCAAGCTAGCACTAGCGAAATGTTTGGTTCTAATTATAGTTCTTCTACGGAAAAAGAAAAATATCAAGATGAATCTACAGATTTCAGCCCCCAAAGTCCATATGCTGTATCTAAAGTTGCTTCTCATCAAATGGTAAAATTATACAGAGAGAGCTACGGTCTATATGCTTGTAGTGGAATATTATTTAATCACGAGAGTCCTAAAAGAGGGGAGAATTTTGTTACCAGAAAAATTACTAAATATTTGGGTAGGTTGATTAATGGACTAACTGAGGATAAGCTGAAACTAGGTAATATTTATAGTTATCGTGATTGGGGGCATGCTAGAGATTATGTCGAAGCTATGAGAATGATGCTTAATCAAGAATATCCAGATGATTATGTAATAGCCACAGGTAGCACACATAGCGTACAAGAATTTTTAGAACTAGCTTTTAATGAAATCGATCTAAATTATAAGGATTACCTTGAAATTGATCCTAGTCTCTATAGACCCGCAGAGGTAGATTTTTTGTTGGGTGATTGTAGCAAGGCTAAGAGAAAACTAGGATGGTCCCCTAGTATTAGTTTCAATCAACTTGTTTCTGAAATGGTAAAATCGGATATCAAATACTATGAAGAGAGACTATAGTGATCCAGCGTATAAAAAATTTAGGCAGAAAGTTTTAGCCAGAGATAGGCACAGATGTCAGTGGATTGGGTGTAATAAAAAAAGCAAGTTAAATGTACATCATATACATAGATGGTGTGATAATCCAGGTTTAAGATATAATGAGGATAATGGTATTACATTATGTAACTTACATCATAAGATGATTTCTGGACAAGAAACCTATTATGAGAGTGTCTTTAAAAAAATAGCCATTAATAACAAAAAGAATAATGACAAGTAAATATCCAGATGTTACTATATTAGTTGATACTAGAGAACAAATACCTTGGGAGTTTTATAATTATACTACAGCTAAACAAAAATTGGATACCGGAGATTACACTATTGCTGGTTTTGAAGATATTTTGGCTATCGAAAGAAAGAAAACTGTTGGAGAGATAGCAAATAATATTACGGAAAAGCGTTTTACGGATGTGCTTGAAAGAATGTCTACATTCAAATATCCGTTTTTCCTGTTAGAGTTTGATATGTCCAAAGTTTTAAAATTTCCTATTGGTTCAGAGTTACCAGAAAGGGTGTGGAACAAGATTAAAATTTCACCAAATTTTTTAGTTAAATGTATTTTGGATTGGCAGTTAAAATATGGTATCAATGTTTTATTTTGCGATAATACCACAAATGCTATAGATATAGCGGAATACATATTTAAAAGAGTTTATTACTTAGAGTTAAATAACAAGGAGAATTGATTATGAAACTAGATAGTCCCATTACTTTGAATCCACCACCTACTACTGATCAGCAAACCAATAAAGTGGTTACGCCTGATCCTGTAGTTTTGGAAGAATTAAAAATTACTTATCATGATGACACTAGCAGAAAGTATCTGTATGCCACTATAGAAAGTGCTCCAGGTAGCTATTATTTGGCGACAGGTCAAACCTATGATGGTCTTGGGGATTATACAAGATCAGAGTTAGACACATTATTGGCTGGTGTTATAGGCACAACAAGCGAAGAGATACAGGTAAAACTACAAGCTAATTATCCAAGAACATTAGAGCAAGACCCTAATGGCCCTGGTAGTATTTTAACTGGCATGATTAGCGCTCTTGGAATTAAGAGTACATCCACATGCTCTTGTAGGAGACATGCTTTGCAGATGAATGATGAAGGTCCGGATTGGTGTGAGCAGAATATAGATACTATACTCAATTGGCTTAAGGATGAAAGTCAAAAGAGAAGCTTGCCATATGTTGAAACTGTTGCTAGAGTAATGGTTAATAGAGCAATTAATAAATCAAGAAAGCTAAAGGCTAAAGAACAACAGACAGCTGCAGCTAATGGCTAATTTGATATATGAAAATGCTTGGTTAGGACTTGGAGACTTATCTACATTAGATATAAAGAAAAATCTGATGGTAAATAGGTCCAAAGATGACATAGAGCATCCAGATAAGCATTTGTTAAAAATTATGAGGCAAACAGAATATCTGGGTGCAACTTGTAAAATGCTATTTGGTATAGAATTACATCCTATACAAGTGGCTATATTACAAGAGTTTTGGCACAGACCTTTTCCTATGTTTATAGCTAGTCGTGGTTTTGGTAAATCTTTTTTGATGAGCTTATATTGCATATTGAAGTGCTCATTTGTTCCCGGCACTAAAATCGTGGTGGTTGGTGCCGGGTTCAGACAGAGTAAAATTCTTTTTGAGTATATGGAAAATATTTGGCGTAATAGTCCTATATTAAGAAGTATTTTTAGCGGCAATGAAGATGGTCCAAGAAGAGATGTGGACAGATGTACTTTAAGATTGGGAGACAGTTGGACTATAGCTATCCCAATGGGCGATGGTAGTAAAATTAGAGGCCTTAGAGCCCATATAATCATAGCCGATGAATTTGCATCTATGTCTCCCGAAATCTACGAAACTGTAGTAGCGGGTTTTGCTGCTGTTAGTGCAAGCCCTATAGAAAATGTAAAAGCACAGGCTAAAAGACAGGCATTGATTGATGCTGGTTTGTGGACAGAGGAATTAGATATTTTATCCAAGAAAAATGGTAATCAAGCCATTATTAGCGGTACTGCTGATTATGGTTTTAAACACTTCGCACAGTATTGGAATAGATATAAATCCATTATTGAGAGTGGTGGAGATCACACTAAACTGTCTAAGATCTTTAAGGGAGAGGTTCCTGAAAATTTTAACTGGAAAGATTATTCAGTAATCAGGGTTCCTTATGAATTAATACCCAAAGGTTTTATGGATGACAAACAGGTTGCAAGAGCCAAAGCTACTATACATTCTGGAATATATAACATGGAATATGCTGCATGTTTTGTAAATGACAGCCGTGGTTTTTTCAAAAGAAGTTTGATAGAAAGCTGTGTTATATCTAACAATAATACTATTCAAATTAATGGTCGAGATATATGGTTTGAGGCAAAAATTAAAGGTGATCCTAAACTAGAATACATATACGGCATTGACCCAGCTTCAGAGAAAGATAATTTTAGTATTGTCATATTAGAGTGTCATCCCGATCATTCTCGCATAGTATATTGTTGGACAACAAATAGAGCAAACTTTAGAGTGAGAAATAAAGTCGGTATTACTAACGATCATGATTTTTACGGATTCTGCGCTAGAAAAATTCGTGATCTGATGAAAATATTTCCTCCTGTAAGAATAGGTATGGATGCACAGGGAGGAGGCATTGCTATCGAAGAAGCTTTACATGATCCTTCAAAGATACAAGAAGGAGAATTACCGCTGTGGCCATCTATAGAAGATGGTAAAAGTAGAGATTCCGATAATCAAGCAGGTTTACATATTTTAGATTTAGTGCAATTTGCCAAAGCTGACTGGACATCTCAGGCTAATCATGGACTAAGAAAAGATTTAGAGGACAAATTATTATTATTTCCGTTTTTTGATAATCTTAGCATAGGTTTATCTATGGCAGAAAGTGGACAAAATGTTGAGGTAGATGATGTAGATCTCTTACACGACACATTGACAACTTGCATACTGGAAATAGAAGAGCTTAAAAATGAACTTACCACAATAGTCATGTCTCAAACTAGTAATGGTCCTAATGCTAGAGACAGATGGGACACCCCAGAAGTGAAGTTAGAAAACGGTAAAAAAGGAAGACTAAGAAAAGACCGATATAGTTCTCTAGTTATAGCTAATATGCTAGCGAGACAAATCAGAAATAGTATGCCTTCGGTCGAATATGATGTTGTAGGAGGCGATACTAGAAATATGGTATCTCATAAAGGTGAGATGTATAAAGGGCCAGCATGGTTTACATCCGCCGTTAATGAAGATAATATTTATGGCGGGGTATACAGAAAATAGTGTATAGCATTCCAAACGAATAACATAACAATTACAATAGAATTAAAATGGCCAATAATAAAAAATCACCTAAAGATATCATTCAAGACGCAGAAACAGTTCCTGAAAAAGCTTATTTAACATGGTCTGACGATAATATAGAAGCTAAACAAATAGCATTAAATGAAGCTTCTAAATCGTTGGAAGAATTTACGTTGGTACAAAAATCCACTGCAGCTAGCAGGAGATACAGTATCGATTATTCCAATCTGGATTCTAATACTTCAGGTAGACCTGGACTTACTAGAACCGATTATGATTATTTTAGGCCAGATGAAGCTGTTCCCAACTCAAAACATACTAAGCTTATTATTAAAAGGGCTGAAGATATATACAATAGGGTTGGTCTAGTAAAAAATGTTATTGATTTAATGGGTGATTTTGCAGCTCAAGGTATAGCTTTAGTACATCCAGACAAGAAAATAGAAAGATTTTATCGTAAATGGTTTAAAAAAGTAAACGGTAAAGATCGTAGCGAGAGATTTCTTAATAATCTATACAAAACTGGTAATGTTGTTGTTAGTAAACAAACAGCTAAAATTAACAAAAAAATAGAAGACTCTTTATACAAAAGCATGGGAGTGGAAGATCTAAAAACTATTGATATTATTGATAAGTCGAGCATATCAAAAAAAGAGATACCTTGGATATATACATTCTTAGATCCTGCGTATGTAGACTCAGCATCTGGGGCATTATCGTCTTTTGTACATGATAAAAGGTATGAGGTTATTTTACCAGCATCTATTAGAAAAATAATTAATTCACCAAAAAGTGAAGCAGAAAAAACTATTGTTAGTAATTTACCAGAATATATCATAGAAGCAGCAAAAGAAAAAAATAAATATCCATTAGACCCAGAAAAAGTATCAGTCTTTCATTATAAGAAAGACGATTGGCAAAGTTGGGCTTTTCCAATGATATATTCTATTATGGACGATATTACAGTTATTGAAAAACTAAAATTGGCAGATATGGCAGCTTTAGATGGTGCTATTTCTAATATCAGAATATTTAAGTTAGGAAATTTAGAGCACAAAATAGCTCCCACCAAAGCAGCAACCGCTAAATTAGCACAGATACTTGGTAATAATGTTGGCGGAGGAACTATGGATCTTGTATGGGGTCCAGATATAGAATTATTAGAATCTAAGACCAATGTACATCAGTTCTTAGGAGAAGGTAAATATATACCTCACTTGAATAGTGTGTATGCTGGTCTTGGTATTCCTCCAACATTGACTGGTACTTTTGGAGCAGCTGGTACGACCAATAATTTTATCAGCTTAAAAACCTTGACTCAAAGATTGCAGTACGGCAGGGATGTGCTGGTTTCTTTCTGGAATAAAGAGATAGAAGATCTACAAAAAGCTATGGGTTTCAAATATCCAGCTAGAATACAATTTGATAGAATGGACTTATCTAACGAAGAATCCGAAAAAGCTTTGTTGATACAATTAGCAGATAGAAGCTTAATCTCTGATGAATTATTGCAATCAAGATTTGGATTTGATCCAGAAATGGAAAATATCAGAATTAAAAAAGAATATCGATCTAGGAAAAATAAGAACATGAGCCAAAAAGCATCACCTTGGCACGATCCTCAGCCGGAGAATTCATTGAGGAAAATAGCTTTGCAGTCCGGTATTGCTAGCCCAAGTGAAGTAGGTCTGGATTTGTTACCTAAAAAAGAAGGCGAATCTTCAGTACTAGACCTAAAGCAAAAGGAGGCAAAGAGGACGAAGTTGGCAAATGATTCGCCATCAGAATCTTTGCCAGAAGAACCACAACAAGGGCGCCCCAAAAACTCTAAAGATTCTACCACCAGAAAAGAAAGAACATTTCAGCCCCGAACAGGAGCTAAATTAAATGTGTGGGCACTCTCAGCACAAGACAAAATAAACCAGATTATTAATCCTATTTTTCTAGAAATAGTCAACAAGAAAAACTTAAGAGCCCTATCTAGCGAAGAATACAAAGAGCTAGAGAAAATCAAAACAAATATCCTGCTCAATTTAAAACCCAACCAAACTATAAGTGTTGACCATATGGAGAGTCTCAATAGCATTGATGACTCATTGTACACAGAATATTCAAATTGGCTTATAGATCTGCAGAAAGATTTTGGCAGAGAACTATCACAAGAAGAAAAAAGACAAATTAAAGCTTCGTATTATTCAATGGTGTATACAGCTTAATAGCCAAACAAAACTATATTGAGGTAATCGATATGATCATATATCAGAATGAAATAGATGACGGTTTAACAGATAAGCTTATTGCTGCAGAGTCCGTGGCCATGGCTTCTGAAGCTATTATTGTTAATGATAAATCAGAAATAGTACTACCAAATGCCTTAAAAAGTATTGCTGCTATAGATGATAAAGATCTATTTTATGTTAGATCTATATTGGTTAGCTCATCCTGGAATAAAAATGATGATATTTTTGATAAGGCTGAGGTATGGGCTGCCAGGCATACGCCAGAAGATAAACCAACAAATATAGAGCATGATGAACATGAAATTGTTGGACATATTACTTCCAACTATCCCATTACTGTCGATGGCGAAATCATTCCAGAAGATACCGATTTAGAAAATATACCAACTAAATTTCATATAGTAACTGGCTCTGTAATATACAAAGGGTATAGTAGTAAAAGTTTAGCCGAGAGAGCACAAAAATTAATTAGCGAAATAGAAAATGGTACCAAATATGTTAGCATGGAGTGCTATTTCAAATCTTTTGATTACGGGATAGAAGATGTTTCTACTGGAGAGTATAAGGTTTTAGAGAGAAATGAAGACACATCTCATCTCACTAAACACTTAAGAGCTTACGGCGGAACAGGAGAAAAAGATAATTACAGAATTGGTAGAGTTTTAAAAGATATTACTTTTAGCGGTAAAGGATTTGTTGACAAGCCTGCTAATGAAGATAGTATAATATTTACAAAAGATGTTTTTGCTAAGATTTATCAAGAACAAAAAAATGACAAATTTAATTTTTTAGGTGTATCTAATCATAAGTCAATTTCTAGCGTGGAGAAAGATAATATGAATGAACAAAAAGAACATGAAGATTTATCAGTAAAGGCTGCAGAGCTTGAACAAAAAGTATCTGAGCTAGAAAATGCAAACAATACACTAAATGCGTCTATTTCCGATTTAACTAAAGAACATGAGGTAGCTATGAGTAGTGCAGAAGTTAAACATGCCGAAGAACTAGAAAGTGTCAAAGCAGAGTACAATAGTAAAATTGAAAAATTAGAAAAAAGTATCTCTGAATTAGAAGCTACTATTTCTGAAAAAACAGAAGCTCAGACTTCTTTAGAAGAAATGAAAGCATCTCAAGAAGCAACTCTTGCTGAACTTCTCAAAGAAAAAGAAGATATGCAAGCTCAGATTGATACTTTATCCGAAACTGTTGCTGAATACAAGCAAAAAGAAGAGGAGATGAAGAAGAAAGAAAAGATGCAAAAAAGAATGGCTTCTCTTACCGAAAGTGGCATTGACCATGAAGAAGCAGAAGCTTTTATTACAAAATTCGAAAATCTAGATGATGATGCTTTTGAGGCTATGTCAGCTTTGATAGCCAAAAAGAATGAAGATATGGCTAAGAAAGAAGCCACGATGAAAAAAGAAGAAGAGATGGCCAAAAAAGAAGCCATGATGAAAAAAGAAGAAGAGATGGCTAAGAAAGAGGCATCAGCAGAAGAATCATCCGACGAAGAATTGCTTGATGACGTTGAAGTAGATACAAGTGCTGCTGTAAGCGTTGGAGGTGAGATTATTGATGAGGGTGAATCTACTAGAGCGGCTCTTGTAGACTTTGTTCGTTCCAGACTAGGTAAAAAATAAACACTATTTCTTTAATGGAGATTAAACTATGGCTCTAAAACCAGATCGTATCGAACTTTTAACTGACGTTTCATTCTTTATGAATGCTGCAGCTACCAGGGGTGGTATTGTATGTGCTGTCAATTCAGCAAGCGGCGTTGGTGTTTCTATGGATGACTCAAATGCTGCTGTAGAGTATGCTGCAACTGCGTCAGCCACTACCTTGCCTGTTGGCGTTCTGTTGAACGATGTTGTTGACATCGATTTAACTAGACAGCATATTAACTGGCATAAAGATGAAGTTGTTAAGGGAGGCAAAGTAACATTACTTCGCCAAGGTCAAATTACCACCAATAATGTTGTTTCAAGCGACACGCCAAAGGCTGGTGATCCTGCCCATCTTGGTGATGCTGGTGAATTTACCACCGACGACACTTATGCTAAAGTTGGAACTTTCTTAAGTTCTAAAGATTCAGACGATTACGTTAAAGTTTCAGTTAACCTATAATTTATTTATCTGTAAGGAGATTACTTATGTCCAAAGTCGATAATTTTCAGCCAACTCCAGAGTTAACTGAACTACTTGTACGCTCTGGTTCTGCTAACAAGCAAGAATCTGTCGAAGCAAATGCTCAGTTTGCTAAAGCTTTAGAATTGCCACTACGTCAAGGTTTGATGAGTGGTAATATTCTGGATGGTATTTTTGAGCCCATTAGATTAGCTCAAAGTGCTACTCCAGAATTTCCTCTAGATTTTCTAACTCCAGGTGACGAAAGAGATTTCGTAGCTTACACCATCCCTAATCATGGATATATTCCAGAAAGACATGTCGAAAGTGATTATGTCATGGTTCCAACTTATGACATTGGAGCAAGCATCGACTATCTTTTAAAATATGCTCGTGATGCTCGTTGGGATGTTGTTGGTAGAGCCATGGAAGTTCTAGAAGGTTCGTTTGTCAAAAAGATGAACGACGACGGCTGGCACACTCTTCTTGCTGCTGCCGTTGATAGAGATCTTGTTGTTTATGATGCTGATGGTGATCAGGGTCAATTCACCAAGAGACTTGTTAGCCTTATGAAAACTGTTATGCGTCGTAACGGTGGCGGTAACAGCGCTAGCAACAATCGTGGTGCTTTAACAGATCTTTATGTATCTCCAGAGGCTATGGAAGATATCCGTAACTGGGGTGTTGATCAGCTTGACGAGGTTACTCGCAGAGAGATTTACACAGCAGGAGACGGTGCTGTTAACCGTGTATTTGGGGTTAATCTTCATGACCTAGATGAACTAGGTGTTGATCAAGAGTATCAAGACTTTGCTGTTGATGTTCTTGGTAGAACATTTAGTGGTAGCATTTCTTCCAAAGAGGAGTACGTTGTGGGTCTTGACCTATCTCGCAGAGATAGCTTTATCATGCCAGTACGACAAGAAGTACAGATTTTCGAAGACGATAGCCTACATCGTCAGAAGAGAGCTGGTTTCTACGGTTGGGCTGAGCAGGGTTTTGCTGTTCTCGATAATCGTAGAGTTCTTCTAGGTGCTATCTAATATAGACACTTAAAGAGATAGAGTTTATTTAAAGCCGCTCTATTCAGGGCGGCTTTTTTATTAAAGGTGTATACTTAAATATAAGATATGTTTTAATACAATAAAGGTAGTTCTATGGCCGCAGGAAAACACGATTTCAGCATAGAGCAAGGATCTTCTTTTCATATGTCTGTTGTGTATAAGGATGGTAATGGTAACCCTGTTGATATCACTGGTTGGTGCGCTAGATTGATTTGGAAAACTAGTAATAATAGTGTAGAAATTTTCTCCACTGAAAATATGGATTATACCCAATATAAATTTGAGTTGTCAGGGGCTCAAGGTAAGTTAGACCTAAAGTTTCCTGCATCTAAAACCAATAGTTTTGCTTTCAATAATGCTAAATATGATTTAGAACTTCAGTCTGACGATGATTATTATACAGATGGTGGCAAATATACTGTGCGTATTTTATATGGCACTATTACAATCGTCAAGAGATACAGTAAATCAACTGATCTATTAGAGTGTCAAACATGAGTGAAGAAGAATATTCTGTAGAGGTTACCACTAATAATTATACTATTGAGGTAGACACTTCTTCAGACAATCTTGCGTCTTCTGTAACAATCGAAATTAGTGATCCTGCTTCTAATACAGTAGAAGTTAATACTGGTTTAGCTGGCAGTATAGTTTATGCTTCTGATGTTGTTGGTCTTACAAATTTTATTTTAGATACTGTACAAGATCCTGATAGCGGTGTAATAACTACTAGAGAATATACTAATGTAGATAATGATACATATTTAACTCAAGAAAGTCAGGTTGTTTTTGTAAACTCCGAACTGTCTGATATTAGTGTGTATCTTCCATCTGCTAGCGGTTTTGGTGGTGGTGAAATTTTGGTTAAAAATATTGGTAATGGCTCTGTAACGGTTATTCCTAGCGGAACAGCAAATATAGACGGTCAAAGTTCTTTTACTCTTAACTATGGTTTCGAAAGTTTTTCGTTCATCTCTAACAATAACAACTGGTATATTATTTAATTTTTAAATTGAATGGAGAGATAAAAAATGTCATATAGACCTTTTGATAACAATGCCTCTGGTATTGTTTTTTTTGGACCATCGGCTTCGGACCAAGCATTTGAGTCAAATGCTAATTTTACAATTGATACTAGCAATAGCGCACTAAAAGTGCCCGATAATGGCTATGTTGGTAGTCAGACAACTCATGACGCTATTCAAATTGCTAGCAATGGCGATGTAACAATGAGTCAAGATCTTACCATTGCCGGTAGTTTAACGGTTAATGGAGATCTTACAACTCTTAGCACTACTAATTCTGTGGTGGAAGATACATTATTAGAGCTGAATACTGGTGCTGCCAGTAATGCTAATGATGCTGGTTTAATCATAGAAAGAGGTAGTACCGGAGATAATGCTGCTTTTATCTGGGATGAAAGTGCTGATAAGTTTACTCTTGGTACTACTACTGCTACTGGTGCTAGCACTGGCGATATTAGCGTAACCGTAGGTACTCTTGTTGCAAATCTTGAGGGTAATGTTACTCTTCCTAGTGCTTTAACTATCGAATTAGCGGGTGAGGTTACTGGTAGTACTACCACTGATTTGAGCGGTAATATTAGTATAACCACCACTGTAGATGAAACTGCTGTTACAGCTCAATCTGAGCTAGCAGAAACTGCTAATGATAGCGATATGCTATTAATTTACGATGCTAGTGCTACTTCGCTTAAAAAGATTAGTAGAGCAAATCTTGTTGCTGGTGCTACTTTAACCCAAGAACAGGTTGAAGATTTTATAGGAGATATGGTCACAGGTAATACTGAAACACGTATTACGGTTAGCTATATTGACAATGGCGCTGGCGCTGGCAAGCTTGATTTCGTTGTAGACGATGATCTTGCTAACTACTCTAATGCTAATAGTTTGTTCTTTGATGCTGCTGGTGATGGTTTAACTTCTAGTAGCAGTACCGTTAATGTGGTTGGTGGAGATGGTATTACTGTTAATGCTGATGAGGTAGAAGTTACTGTTGATAATAGTACTATTGAATTAAGTGCTAGTGACGGTACTGGTGCTGTGAGAGTGAAGGATCTTGGTATTACTACAGATAAGCTTGCTGCTGATGCTGTAAATGGTGATAAAATTGCTGATGATAGTATCGACAGTGAGCACTACGTTGATGGCTCTATCGACAACGTTCATCTTGCTGCTGACTCTGTTAATGGCGATAAAATCGCTGACGACAGTATCGACAGCGAGCATTACGTTGATGGTTCTATCGACAACGCTCATCTTGCTGCTGATTCTGTGAACGGCGATAAGATTGCTGACGACAGTATCGACAGCGAGCATTACGTTGATGGTTCTATCGACAACGCTCACCTTGCCGATAGCTCAGTAACTGAGGTTAAGATTAGCAGAACCGTGGCTACTACTTCAGATTACTCATCTGGAGATCCTGTAACTGCCGACATTAATCTTATAGCCGGTGGTGCTGGAGGTTTCACAGTTGATCTTCCAGCTCCTGTTGCTGGTAAAATGGTTATTGTTAAAAAGACTGATAGTGCTGCTGGTGCAGTAACGATTGGTCAGAATGGTAGCGAAACTATTGATGGTGCGACTAGTGTTGCTCTTTACTATCAGTATGAAGCAATGACTTTTGTATCTGATGGTACGAATTGGTTTGTTATCTAGTAATTATTTTTTTTAATAAGGTCCAGGATGTATAGTATTACACTTCAGACCAACGATACGGTAGTGTCGTCTGGTGATATACTGGGAAGATTGCAATTCGCCGCCTCCGCAGAAGCGGATGGCGGTGCATCGCAACTTATAGGGGCTGGAATTTATGGAATGGGAGAGGGGTCTTTTGGCTCCTCTTCTAATCCTGCTTCTCTTGTTTTTATTACGTCTGCAGATGATTCTAATGCTGCTGTTCCTAGAATTAAAATATCAGAAGACGGAGATATTATTCCTATACAGGGATCCCATAATATAGGAGAGCCTGGTAATAGCTTCAACACTATATATGCTACTGGCTTAGACACCAGATATATCGCTTTAGCTTCTAATGTGCCTGCTGACACCACAAATAAACTATATAATGATAACGGTACACTCAAATTTAATGGGAGTTCTATAGGAGGAGCTGGTGGGGGAGGATTGAACGATCTAATTGACGATACTAGTCCTCAGTTAGGTGCTAATCTAGATATTAATACGTATAGCGTTACTGGTGTTGGTAATATAAATATTGATGGTGATATTACCGCTGAAAATTTTTATGGAGATTTAGATGGTCCTATAGTAGTAGAATGTAAGAATCAAACAGGTTCCGATATAGCTGCTGGCACTCCGGTTTATGTAAGTGGCTACTACGGAACTAATGGTAAAGCCTCTGTCGCTCCTGCTGATGCTGCAGACCCTTCTAAAATGCCCGCTATCGGAATAATAGAAACTGCTCTTACTAGTGACAGTGAGGGACATGTTCATTGTTTTGGTTTGTCTAAAGGTTTTGATACTTCTAGTTTTACAGTAGGACAAACCGTTTATGTGGCTAGTGGTGGCGGTTTAACCAACAGCAGACCTTCTGGTGCCACAGATCTGGTTCAAAACATTGGCAGAGTTTTAAGAAGCGATTCTAGTCAAGGCAGAATATTGGTTCTAGGCCCTGGTAGAACCAACGATACCCCTAATTCTTTAGATATAACAGGAACTATTACAGCCCCTAACATTGGTACCGGAGAAGATGATAGTGTTGTAGTTTTAGATAGTGGTGGCAAACTGCGCACAGATGAGATTGATAGTAGAGTTTGGGGAACTAGTCTGCTAGCTAATGTGGTAGAGGATACATCTCCTCAGCTTGGTGGAAATCTTGATCTTGACACCTATAGTGTTACTGGCGTTGGAGGAATAAACATCAACAACGATATTGTAGCTAGCGGTGAATTAAAAATTGGCGGCTATCAACCTTCTGACCTAGAAAATCCCGGATATTTATCTGTTGGAGAGGTTAGAATTCAACAGGGTGCTCCTCCTACATATGTTAGCTCATATAAATTATACGATATTGTTACTGATTCTACCAACCACAGAGTTGGTATCAATATGCATGATGGTAGTGTTTATTCTGAGCTAGCTCCTGAAAATACATTAGACGTTAATGGAACATTTTCCTGTCCGACCATCGTTGCTCAAGAAAATGGTGGATGGCAGACCTTGGATGGAGGATACTGGTATTCGTCGGTAAAAGATCTTAGCGTTCAACTTGACCCATCTGTTACTAATCAACAAGCTGGTTCACCAGGACTACTTATTGGAGAAGGAGCAAAAAATTATGCGCCTAACAGTATGGTTTTTGCCACTAATTACTTTACCAACAAAGGAGACGCCCAAAGAGTTTTTCATGTAATACAAGGTCAGAGTACTGATGCTAGTGACCGTTATTTAAGTACTGATAAATCTGGATCAAACTATAGTTCTGCGTTTTATGTTGGTTTGGGTACGGTATTAACTTTTACATTACACATAGCAGCCAATAATGATACAGACGATACAGCAGCTGGCTGGATAATCAGAGGGTGTATTAAAAACAGTACAGGCACTCCGCAAGTGGTTGGTTCCTTAATTACTGAAAATTTTGCAGATGCGTCTATGAGTTCAGCGTCTGTTAGTGTTGTTCCAAATGGCACTTTTGATCGCATGAACATTAAAATTAACGGAATATCGGGAAAAACCATCAGGTGGGTGTGTTCGCTAGATGGTGTCGTCTCATGTTTTTAGGGGTTTAAATTATGCCAATTATAAATACAAATAATCAACAACCTGATTGGGCCAACGAAGCTAAGAATAATTTATTAGAAATAACAAATTCGACTTTTGATAGGATGGTTAAGTCTTATAGGCACGGAGTAGATATTTTTTGGAGAAATCCTAGAGCTACTCCTCAAGAAATAGCAGACGCTCTTGGTACAAATGCTGCTGAAATATTTCAACTACATTATGATCTTGGCGAACTGATATATAAATATGATATGAGCGCCATAGCAGATAAGATGACACAAATTGGTCTAGCAACCATGAATGAAGATGGAACAGTCACAATTACTGAGTAGGTAAATTATGTCAGCGAATTTCGGAAATAATGATATCAGCACATCCGGCAGCATAACTGCTGATAGTATAACTGCTGCTAGTATAACTACTGATAGCATAACTGCTGCTACTGGAAATTTTACCACTTCATTAGAAGTAAGTGGAATACCTGTGCCTACTGGTGTTGGTACTACTAGTGCTTTTGGGTCTTATGTTACTAAGTGGACAACATCTAACAGTATAGGTAATAGCACTATCTTTGATTACGGATCAGGGGTTGCTATAGGGTATGCTTATACATCACCAAGAAAGCTTTTTGTATACGGAGACTTGGGTGTTGATGACGATTGCTATATGAATGGTACAATTTATTTAGATAGTAGCTCCTCGTCTAATGTTGGTATCGAAAGTTCGGTTGGGGATGGAATAAGAATGTTTATGCCATCAGGCGGTTATTTTTATATTGCACAGGGCAATGGGTTTGGTGACTCTAGACTAATAATAGATGGTAATGGCAATGTTAAATTTAATTATGTGAGAGATGATTGTGATTTTAGTGTAGCAGGTACGGGCGATGCAAACCTGTTATTTGCAGACGCTAGTACAGATAGAGTTGGTATAGGGACGGCTTCGCCATCCTATAAGTTAGAAGTAAATGGAGATATTGGACTTACAGACAGCGGTTTTTATGCTAGTCCTACAGGAGTCATGGTAGGCACTAGTGGCTGGCTTTATAATGATGGACAAACAACTCTGTCTCATGGTAATTTCACTGATAATGGAGATGCTCAAAATAGTTCTTATGTATTAAGAACGTCTACAACAGATGACACTTTCACCACTATTCAAAACAATGGATCAAACGTTATATTAGCATCTAACAGAACCATGATGTTTACAGCAAATATTGTAGCTCGTAGAACAAACGGACAAGATAACGCAGCATATAAGCTTGAGGGCGTTCTTGTTAATGACGGTTATGAGGCATCGATATTAGGTACTCCCGTTAAGACTATTTTTTATGAAAGTGATAGCTCCTGGGATGTTCAGGCAATACTTTCTGGTGGCGGAGCTGGAGCTAGTGACTATTTACTCATACAGGGTAAGGGTGCAGCTAGTAAAAATGTGAATTGGGTATGTAAACTTGATTTACTAGAAGTTGGAGGAGATATTAGTGGATATACAGAAGCAAATACATTAAATATAGATGCGGAGACAATACCGTAATCATGCCATCACAATTAGAAATAGACAATATCGTTGCAGCAAGCGGATTAAGATTATCAAATCCAACTGTTCCCTCTAGTAATACTGATACTGGAACTCAAGGAGATATTAGTTGGGATAGTGATTACTTGTATGTGTGTACTGCTACAGATACGTGGAAAAGAGTGGCAATATCAGAATTTAGTTAGTGTTCAAATATCGAAAAACAATAAATGAAAAAAATAGCAGTTTTAATTTGGATATATCACAATGATCTAACTAAAGAATTTATATCAGTATTAGATAATACTACTGATATTTTTGATATATACGTTGGGCTCTGCGACAAGAACAATAATAGCAAAACCATTTTTTATCTGCACACACTACAAAATGTAAAATCTATTCAATTTTATCCTAATGTTGGAGCTGATATTTATTCTTTTATAGATCAGATATCTTTACTTAGTGATCAAGAATATGATTACTTTATTAAGTTACATAGCAAAAAAAGCAAATGGGGTATTCATCGGATTTGTAATTGGCGAGCTATGTTAATAGATTCTTTAATTGGTGATTTAGATAATGTAAAACGTAATGCAAATATAATGAAGAAATATAACTATGGATGCCTGGGTTGCTGTCCTTTGATGTATAAAAATACCGAAGGTTTACATAAAGACAAAATTGCAGAGGTTGCAAAGTTTATAAATTTTAATCCAGATGTCAGAATTTTTGTTGGTGGTAATATGTTTATGGGAGATGTTAAATTATATCAAAAGTATATTATTCCCAATAAATATAATCTAGAAAAATTCTTACATAAAGAATCAGGTAAGGTAAATGAAAAACATGATGGTAATTATAGCCACGCCATAGAGAGAATACTAGGGTACATAGGATGTGAAAAAGGTATAGGTTGCTCTATTACTAATAACCTTAAGATTAAGGCTCCTAAAAATCTAGATATAAATTCAAAATTTCTGTCTTTTCGCCATATGTATAATGATGATATTTACTGCGTAAGGCAGCCAAATATTTATGGAAGGGTTTCACACATCACTCCAAATCAATTAAATATAATATGGACAAAAAAACAGGGCAATATACTGGCAAAATATATCAAAATCGCCAAAAACAAATACATAAATCAAATTCATCTTGATAATTAGTGTATTTAAGGTTATAGCTTACCAACACAAAAGGCTAATAATTATGTCGTGGCAACTAGAAATACCAATTATAGTAAGATCATGGATTAATGATCTGTCTGATTCTCCAACATATAGTGACGAAAGGGTGCAGCAGCTTATACTGGTTGCTGGTCAATATGTTGCTTTGGAGGTTAATCTGAAGAACCAATATGCAATCAATTTGATAGATATGGAAATTACACCAGACCCCACATTATTGCCAAATAAAGATTTAGATTTTATCGGACTTACAGCGTTAAAAGCAGCGTGTATTTTAGATCACAGTTCACTAAGAACTAAAGCAGCAACTGAGGGTATTAGAGCTTCTTTGGCTGGGGCATCGCTGCAAGTAGCTGGAGCGCTCAAGGGATATGAAACGATTATAAATCAAGGTCCATGCGCATTATACAATAAATTAAGAATGGATTATGAGTTTGGTGGTGCTCAAGCCATTAGAGCAGTACTTAGTCCGTTTGTTGGTAATAATTTTGATCCTACTTCACTATCATATCCTGGCGATTTTCGTAGAGATATATATAGCTAAGGAGAATATTAATGCCAGCTGCGACCCTTAATTACAGTATAGAAAAAGGTACGGATTTTCAAATTACATTTCAGTATAATGATACCAATGGAAATCCTATAAATTTGGTAGATAAATGTATTGTTATGCAATTAGTGACGTCCGGTGGTGATGGGTCTTGTTTTACTTTTTCTTCTGAGGCTAATGCTAGTTTAAACGTTGATGGCTGGTCATTATCTGGTAATGCTGACGGTCAAATAGTATTTAAGCTGTTAGGTTCAGAAACCAATGAGTTCGATTTTACTACAGCGCAATATGACTTGGATGTTATAGAATATGCTCAAAATAATAATTTTGTTTCTAACACCCGAATAGCCACAGGTACCATCTTTCTTATAAACAGGGTTTCTAGTTTTCTTACAAGCTGTCCAGCCTCTACTACTTATAGAGGAGCATGTGGTACTATTGGCGGGGTACTACAAACAAGAAAAGATTATACCAATTCTAGTTTTGTTGATTCGTCATTTACAGGTAGCTCATTTACTAATGTAAATTTTTCATCAGCAGTATTTGATAATTGTGTTTTTAGCAATGCTAATTTTACGAATTCAGATACTACAGATGCTAACTTTGCTGAGCTCATCACAGGTACAGGTACAACAGACAATAATCAAACAGGGGGTATTATAGATCAAGATACTGATACTAGTAGTACCCAAAGTAATTTATGTATAGATAGCTGTATTGCTCTAGATTTGTACTCTGTCGTTTATACAGGTTCTGGTATTGATATTTTGGATGAAGCTACTACTAGCGGCACTATCGCTATTGACGAAACTATTAGAACCGTTGAAAGTATTGATATAGCTATTGGAGGTCTTTCTCACAGCAATCCTCAAGATTTGATATTTGCATTAATTCCGCCGTCTGGATCGGGAGTGCTTTTATCTTCTAACCATAAAATACCTAACTATCAGGATAATTTTAATTATATATTCTCCAACAAAGCACCTCCTACTACATATTTACATAATGTCAAAAATGGCGGGTACTGCAGAATTTACGACAAATCTAACCCTGACTACCTAGCGTCTTTAGACCATTTTACTAATCATGTACCATCTGGAGATTGGGTTTTGTCTATACAGGATACCGACCCTATTGCTTCTGGTGCTATAGATTCCTGGAAAGTTATAGTCACTTATAATGCTTAAAATCATATGAAAATTATTAATACAACAATATCATCAAATCAAATTAGTGCTACTATATTAGACATGCGAATATCTGACAATATTTCGCCTAATACCATAAAAAAAACTTTTGTGGTCGCTAATGTTGCTACAGCTGGACAATACGGAGTTGTTTTAGAAAACGATAATAATCTTAAAAGCCCTAAAATAGTAATTCAATGATAAATTTTAATAATATACTAGGTCCAGAATTTAAGAGTATATTTAATTCAGCTATAGATTACTTATTGAGCGATCAGGGTTTTAGTGTCAAAAGCAGACTGCTATACGATGGAGGCAAGGAAGCTACCTGTAATAATTGTGTTAGAGATCCTATATCTCATTTCTCTAGCTCAATATATAATGGTTCTGGACCTTCTCCATTTCCTGACGGAGCCATATGTCCGGTGTGTATTGGTCATGGATTTTTAAGTTCTCAGTCTTCTGAAATTATAGATATTATAGCTGTGTTTAATAGCAAGTATTGGATCAATCTTTCTTCTTCGAATGTTAAAATTGCCGATGGAGATGTGCAAACTTTATCAAAAATAGAGCTATTACCAAAATTAAGAAATGCTACAGAAATTATTTTCGATACTAGTTTAGAAAAATATGGTTTATATAGATATGAAAGGTCTGGAGATCCCACACCGGTAGGTTTGGGTTCAAACGACTACATTACTACTATGTGGAAAAGAAAATGAATTTTAGCTTAAAACTTTTAGACAAACCTAGCGACGTTTCAAAAAAGATTACACAGTCTTTAACTAAAGAAATTAATAACGTCATAAAAAAAGCTCTACCAGCCATAGAATCAGATTTTAGACCATTAATTACAGATGCTTTGAAAAAACAACCAGAATATGGATCATTAATGTCTGGTACATTAAAATACGATTTTGGCATTGCTGATAGCGGAAGCGTCAATAAAATAGTAGAGTTTCTGGCTAGTAATGCAACTATTACAACAAAAAACATTACGGCTGGATCTGGTGGTATTACTGGTGGTTTTTTTATAGGCTTTATGAAAACAGATGATATGAACGGTTTAATATATACTGATATCGCTTCTGTAGTAGATAGCGGAAATGTATTACCTTGGTTACAGTGGTTACTATATCATGGAACATCTCCTATTATCAAACAATATCAAGTTCAATATGGACCAAATATCCATTCACGAACAGGTAATGCAATTATGGTCAAATCCGACTCCAGTTGGTCTGTGTCACCCAGCTTTGCTGGTAAACAAAACGATAACTGGACTACTAGAGCAGCTAAAAGTATAAATGATAACGATATAATGAATATAGTCAAAAATAATATTGAGAGATACATATGATAGGTTTTCATAACGTTTCATCGGTTTCGCAAAGATATAGCATAGCTTCTCTAGAAGAGAATATCAAGGCTTTTTTGGATTGGTCTTTTTTAAATATTGGTGGTTTTATCAATGTTGATGGTGTTACGACAGATCTAGCTGGTAATTATTTCAATAAATTAAAACCCTCAGAATCTAATCCCAAAATTTGGCAATCTGCTAGAAAAGATTGGGTTTATGAAACTGGAGTATCTGTGAACAGTTCTTCTCCTACTCCTGTATCTGGCGTATATGTTAATTCTGCTTTTTTTGCAGGCCCGACGGGTTCTGGAAGTACAACCTACACAATTAATTATCCGTTAGGGGCCATTATTTTTGACAACGCCATCGCTGCGACATCTGATGTTAAACTTAATTATAGCTATCGATATATACAGACTTACAAAAGTAGCGATTGTGTTTGGTGGAAGGAGCTACAAAAACAAACATATTTATTAGCTAATCATCTAAACAATCAGGGTGATTACGATATGGATGCTTCACACAGAATGCAAATGCCTGCGATCATGATAGAAATTGCGCCTAATACAGAACTTAAACCACATAGTCTTGGTAATGTTGACAATATTATATATCAGGACGTATTTTTACACATATTTACTGAAAATATTAATCAACGAAATACCATATCGGAAATATTGCTATATCAAAAAGAAAAGGGTATCAGGCTCTTTAATAGCAAATTGGCCGTATCGAATCAAAAATATACCTTGAATTATAATGGCTCATTAAATACAAGCGGGTATACATACGAGCAACTGGTGAGTAATTACCCCTCTTTATGGTGTAATATATCTGATACTAACACTGTTGAGTTTAATACTTTTAGTTCAGCTCTTTTTGGATCCATTATTAGATGGAAGATAGAAATTTTTCCATAGTTTGGTGTATATCATTTTAACCGTACAAATTACAACCATATGGAGATAAACCATGGCCAATAGACTTTATTACGCTGCACAAGCCGTATCTATTAATGGAAGCGTCATCACTGGCGTACAAAGTTTAGGAATTAGCACCACATATAATCTCGAACCGGTTTTTCAGCTAGGAAGATTGAGCGTATATGAAGATGTACAGGACTTGGCAGATGTAGAGGTTACTATCTCCAAATTAATTAATGGTACTGCTCCTTTGTACTTACTATGTACTGCTAGTAGTAGTGGTAGTAGTGGTAGTAGTGGTGGTAGTAGTGGTAGCCTTGGTCTAGGTAGCGGATTACCATTAAATACATTAGCTGAACGCACATGCGATGTAACAGTGACTGCTTTTGATGATACTGCTAATAATCTGGATCTGAACACCAGAACAGCTGTGAATGCTGTTCAAATGAATGGTATGTACCTTAGCAATGTGTCATATACCCTGCCTGTAGAAGGCAATTTAACCGAAGATGTTACTCTAATTGGACAAAATCACAGCACGACCACAGGTACTGCCGCATTTCCTGGCGCTGGAGGTTTTGTTGGTAGAAGACAGATGGTTGGTGCTGCAAGTGGTATGCAGCAAGTAACTATTAGTGTGGATCTTTCTAGAGAACCATTATATCAATTAGGAACTTTTGCTCCTACAGTCAGGCTTTTAAATTTCCCTGTTGAAGTTACTTCAGAGTGGGAAAGCTTAGCATTGGGTGCTGGTGCAGGAGATGCTAGTGCCAGCGAGCCTGGTTGTAGTAGTTATGGTAGCAGCACTGGCGAGTCTTTATCTGTGAGTATTTGTAATGGCGCTAGTAGCGGTAGTAGCGGTAGTAGCAATACGATGACTATTAATTTAGGTAGCAATAATGTAATTACTAGTGTCAACTATAGTGGTGGAGATGCTGGTGGTGGAAATGTTACCGTAACTACTAGTTACAGAAACTATAACAGTTTCAGTATTACTGTTTCTGGCACATTTGCAACTCTTACTTAAAAAGTGTTGATGTAATTTGTAATAAGATACAAGGACTATTTAAAGGATAAGGAAGTTATGAATGACGAAATTTTTTCTATTATAGGTAAAATGTATGTAGATTTTTACCAGATGAAAAATTATATAGAAGATCTACAAAAACAAATTCAGGAAAAAGATCAGCAGCTTTTATTATTAAGGAATTCTAGCGCAAAGAAGGAAGATGAATGATTCAGATTTGGAGTTTTTACTTCAAAGGATTATTAACAGGTCTCTTATTTTTTCTTATAATGACAAAGATTATACACTATATCAACCAAATAGCAGAATTAAGTATAAAGCAGAAATTATATACGATCATATTATTAATGATGAAAAATATGAAGACTGGCTAAGATTCAATGATGTGGAAAATTATCTTATAGTATTAGGATTATGGATGCCAAACACCAAAGACCAAATTAAGAATATTGAGCAGGGTATTGACAAAGTAAAGATAGATTTATTTAAGAATTATCGCATACCCGAGCAAAAGAAAAACAATAAAAAACAATTATCTAGGCTTAAGAAACAATTATCGTCTATATTAGATATTAAAAATGATTTTGCTAGTCATACTCTGGAATTTCATGCTCTTAATCTAAAGAATCAATACATTATCAAAAATACTTTGAGACATAAAGGTAAAAAAGTTTTTACATCTGATAATATAGACTATGTTTTTTTTAATGCTTTATTAAGGCAGATAAATGAATATAATATTGATATAGATAAGCTGAAATTATTGGCTAGATCTCAGTTATGGAGATCGTATTGGAATGCTGACAAAAATAATATATTTCCAGACAGTGTTATTAATTGGTCTGATGATCAAAGAATACTTGTTAATGTGTCTCGAATGTATGATAGTGTATACGACCACCCAGAATGTCCAGATGACGATGTTATAGAAGATGATGATGCTTTAGACGGATGGATGCTGTTACAGAAAGAGAACAGAAAGAAGGAGAAGAAAGAAAAGCAATTTCAGTCTATAAATCCAAAATTAAAAAATGCCCAAAATGTTTACTTTCCTGCAGAAAGCCAAAAGGATATACAAGAGATAAATAACTTAAACGATGCTACAGCTAAGGTTTTAATAGCTCAAGATAATCAAGCGATTAAGAATTCTGATCAAAAATTAAAATCATATGAGCTACCATCCGAAAAACATAAAATACAATCTCAAATGAATGATTTGCAAAAAAAACAGAACAAGAGGAAATAAAATGAATAACAGAGATAAAGATTTATTAGATTCTATATACAAAAAATTTCAAACTACAATGATAGGCTCTTTGGCTAAATTTGAAAAAGCTTTTGGGTATTTATGGACCCAAGATAATACCAACATTGAAAAATTTCAAGAGATTTGGGAATATACCAGAAATGACATATTAAATAATGGTAATAAGCAATCAAGACTAGCCATAAATGAACTCAAAGAATACATAAATGCTAATAATAACCAGACAAAAGTAAAGAATACATATTATTTTAATTCAGAATCAAAGGACAAATAGGAGATAGATACATTATGAATAAGAAAACATTTACTGCAACTATTGATGATAAAGAAGTTACCTTCTTAGTTAGGAGTCCAACTCTGGATGATCAGAGAGGAGCCCAGAAAGCATATAATCAAGCTTTTACAGATGCTATTAAATCAGATAGTATTGTGAGAGCAAAATTAGATGATCTCTTAAAAGAGCAAGGTTTGTGGAACGATCAGAAGGAAGCAGAATTTAACACTTTACAAAAAGAGATATTAGATGGCGAACAGCGTATTGCTGCTGGTGGTTTCAGCCTAAACGAAGCTAAAGATTTAGCTATTAAAATCAAAGAAAAAAGAGAAAAGATAAGGGAGCTTATTAGCGTTAGAACCAATTTAGACACACACACTGCTGAAGGACAAGCTGATAATGCTAGATTTAATTATTTAGTTAGTGTTTGTGTGGTGTATAATGATAGTAAACAAAAATATTTCGATAATTTAGCCGACTATTTGCAGAGATCCACGGAGCCAGTTGCTCTAAATGGCGCTCAAATTTTGGCCAATATGATGTACGGTTTGGATAGCAACTATGAAAGCAATTTGCCAGAAAATAAGTTTTTAAAGAAATACAAATTTATTGACAAAGATCTGAGATTTATTGATAAGCAAGGAAGATTAATTGATCAAGAAGGGCGATTGGTTGATGCAAACGGAAGATTTATTAATGAAGAAGGTAAATATGTTGACAAATACGGAAAACTTATCAATGAAGACGGAGACTATATTGTTGACAGTCAGCCATTTTTGGACGACGATGGTAACCCTATTATTCTTGATGATGAAGATTCAGAATCAACTGATGAAGATTCAGAATCAACTAATGATGATTCGGAGTCTGAGAATACAGAAACTTCAGAAGACAAGGAGCCCGAAGAAAAAACTAGTAAATCAAGAACTAGAAAAAAATAGTCTAAGTCTAATTTTTTGTAATTTCAATGATAGTTATCCCCAGCTAAAATATTTTTTGGCTTGGGGATAATTTTTATATACAGGAAAATCTTATATGGCCAAAGGCTTTAATCTAACTGCTGAGCTAAATCTTAGGGGACCTTCTAATGTTAGACAGGTTGTGTCTAATATTAATAAACAACTTAAGGGTGTTAAGGCATCGGTTAACCTGACTATAGACCCTAATAGTGCTAAAAATATAGCTAGTATAAACAGAAATCTTATTGGTTTAAACAAAACTCTTAAATCAGTACAAGCAACCTCCAAAAGTGTTTCCACCAACATATCAGGCATCGCTGCTCAATTTAATACTATGAGCACCGCAGCTACTAAAGCTGCCTCTAGCACCGCCAATGTAAGTCAAAATATTTCTAATACCGGCAAACAAGCACAAGCGGCGGGCGCTCAAGTGGCCAAAGCAACTACCCTGATGGAAGATTTCGGAAAACAGTCAGCTTTAGCTGTCAAAAGATTTGCAGCTTTTAGTTTGGTAACTAGCGCTGTCTTTTCATTGACTAATGCTATTAATCAAGCGTTTAAACAATTCATAGAGTTCGATAGACAATTAGTAAGACTACAACAGGTAACTGGTAAAACAGCTGATGGTTTAAAAGCTATCAGTAGCGAGATAACTAATCTGTCCACAAGCCTTGGCGTTGCTTCAAGCGATTTAATCTCTGTTTCTACTACATTAGCACAAGCGGGTTTGTCTGCAAGAGAAACAGAGAAGGCATTAAAGGCTTTGGCTCTTAGTGCATTAGCTCCGTCATTTGATGACTTAAACAGAACTGTCGAAGGTAGTATTGCGTTAATGAGACAGTTTGGCATTTCTGCTGGCGATCTAGAAAAAGCCTTAGGTTCCGTCAACGCCGTAGCTGCTAGTTTTGCTGTTGAAGCAGGTGATATTATTGCTGCGATTCAGCGTACTGGTGGTGTATTTGCCGCTGCTAGTCGTGGAGTCAGTGAAGGCACAGACGCTTTAAATGAATTTGTTGCTGTTTTTACTAGCGTCAGAGCTACTACTCGTGAAAGCGCAGAAACTATTGCTACTGGTTTGAGAACTATTTTTACCAGAATCCAAAGAGGTTCTACCATTGAAGCTCTTAAAGAGTTTGGTATCACATTAACAGATGTAGATGGTAAATTTGTTGGAGCCTATAAAGCAATTCAATTACTTTCCCAGGGGTTAAATCAATTAGATCCCAGAGATGTTAAATTTTCTACACTTGTTGAAGAGCTTGGCGGTTTCAGACAGATTGGTAAGGTTATTCCTTTAATACAACAATTTGCAACCGCACAAAAAGCACTTGCTGTTGCTCAAGCCGGTCAGGGTTCGTTAGCAGAGGACGCGGCCACTGCTCAACTATCATTGTCTAATCAAATATCCAAGGTTAGGGAAGAGTTTCTTGGTCTCATTAGAGAGATAGGAGGTACTGATAGCTTTAAAGCTATTACCAAGAGTGCATTAGATCTTGCAAGCGCATTGATACAAATAGCTGATAGTGTGAAAGGCGTACTTCCTGTGCTTGGTGTTCTTTTGGCCGGCAAAGGCTTAAGAGCAGGATTCGGTTTTGCCAAAGGTTTTGGTAAAGAATTAAAAGGTAAAGCTAGTGGAGGACTTGTTACTAAGTATGCAGCAGGAGGCCTAGTTGACGTTGCGCTAATGCCTGGTGAAACTGTTGTTTCTCCTGAAGTTGTTAAGAAAATAGGCGTTGGCACCTTAAACAGGATGAATAAAGCAGACAAAATGGCAAAAGGAGGCTTGGCAAAAGTTCCTGGAACTGGTAGAGCCGATAGTTTTTATACTCAAATTCCAGCAAAGAGTTATGTTATTAGGACTGATGCTACCAACGCTCTAGGCGATAAAACTATTAGTGATATTGCTAGCGGTAGGCAAAAGTTTGCAGACGGAGGTCAGACAAAAAAAACACAACAAGGCAAGCAGGTCGGGGGTGTTGGTGTTTTTGATAGTGACATGATTGGTGCTGGTAGTAAACAGATTCTTAACGCTATTAGAAGTTCTGGCAAGCCGTATAGCGTAATAAGTGGTCCTGCTGGTTCTGGAAAAACAACTTTTGCTACTAGGAAATTTGGTAAAAATTTTATACGTTCTGCTGCTGATATAGAGAAATATGCTAGATTTGCTGTATTAAGTGGTGCTGGTGCTACCAAAACCGGAGATTTTAGCACAGAAGCTCAATCTTTAATGTCTGGGGCTGCTCAGGTAATTGCTTTACAGCCTTCTTCAGAACAGGTTATGAGTCAAAGACAACAAAGAATTGTTGATGCTGAGTCGTCTGGCTTGCCTGATACTAGATCTATAGGTCAGCTTAAGGGCACTATGAAAGCCCCAACTCAAATTGATAGTAACTTATATAAAAAGTTTGGTAATGTTCAATTTGTACAAAAGTTTGACATTGGTGGAGAAGTTAAAGCTGGTATGGTTATATCAGAGATTTTGGATAATAAATTAGGGAAAGTACCAATTTCTGCTAAGGACGTCGCGTTTGCCAATCCCCAAGTTTCCCCACTTGCTTCTGGTAGCATTGCCAAGTTATATGCAGCACCAACAGGCAACAAAATTCAGATTGGTTCCGCTAGTAAACTACCATTAAAAGATATAGAAGGTATTATTTCAAGGACTGTTCTTGGTGGATCAAAAACTAAAACATACAATACAGAAGTCGCTGGTGTTGGAGAGGGACAAAATGAGGCTTTCAATAGCGCTATTCAAAAATATACTAAAGAAGCGATAGAAAATTCTGCTAAAGCATGGGGACGCAGTGCTAATGTTTCAGTGTCCAATGTAGAATTTGCAGAAGACTTTAGTATTCCTGGCGGTCAAGTTGGTTCTATGTTCGAACAAATGATACAGGGGTTAGCTGGCGAGCCCATAGCTTCTGCAGCAAGCGAAGATAAAAGACCATTTGACTTTACTAATGGTTTGGGTAGATTAGTGAAGCGTGGCGATACTGGCCTTTTCGCCATAGATGAAAAGATTAAGTATGTAGATGCTAAGAAAGGTATAAATTCTACACAACCCTCAGAGTTTAAAAAGAAAATTTCTAACCAATTAGCAATCGAAGATTTTTCCAAGGTGCAAGCTGCCATTCAACAAAGAATGAATGAAAGAACAGACTCTACGAAGCAACAAGGGGTGGAAGGACCAACAAGAGACATACCAGCAGATCTAAAAACAGGAGTACATTCCGGCTCTGCATTAGCGCAAAGACTGTCAGTTAAAAATAGCGCTAGTGCGATTTCAAAACTAGGCTTTGAAAAAAGTGGTAAAGGATGGTCATATAGACAGAGAAAGCAGGCAAGCATGGCCTATGGAGGAGAGGTACCCATTCTTGCTCAAGAAGGCGAATATGTCATCAACAGAAATTCTGCTAGGTCTATAGGTTATGGTAATTTAGAAAAACTTAATAAATACCATAGTGGTGGCAGAGTACAAAAAATGGCAGGGGGAGGCAAGCCAAAATCAAACGATAGGGTTGGTTCATTAGGCTTGGACGGTATTAGTGGTAAAATCACAAGGGCTTCTGAATTTTTTATAGGAGCATTAGAAAGATTTAGTGGTCAATTAAAGGCTGACAATATAGCCAATGCTGATGCTTCTATACGTCAGGTAACTGTATTTTCTGGCGACCTATCTGCTGAATTACAAAGAAACCATGCAGCCCACAAAAGAGGTGCAGCAGCCCAGACCAGAATTAACACAGAGATAGCCGCACGAATAAAGAGTATAAGGGATAGCGGCTTAGGATACGCAGAGGAACAAAAATACATAAAGAAACTAATAAAGGGCATAGAGCAAGAAACTGCAGCTGCAAAGAAACGCTTAACTATAACACAAAAATTATCATCCAGCTGGACTAGTCTTACTGGAGCTATAAGCGGAGCAACGGGGGCGTTGACTGGATTAGCAAGTAGATTTTCTAGAGCAAAACCTCCGGACTCATCAGCCGCTGATGCTGCTCTTGCAGCTGCTGTTCAAAGTCAGGTAAAAACTAGTAACGCCAGCTTTGCAAGAGGTGTTGCTGGGGGCTTTGTTCCAGAAGGCGCATCTGTTGGAGGTGGAGCTACCGCTGCCGAAAGAGCTGCGGCCTCTAGAGAAGCTGTTGACAGCGGTGCAGCTACAGCATGGAGTCCCGCTGTGAGCGCAGCTATGCGTGGTTCGCCATCAGCTACTCGTTCTGGCAGAGCTGGAGGGACCACCATGGTTCCAGCACAATCACCGGATATAGATGTAACAAAAACCCAATCTTCGTTAGATAGATTATCTAGTTTAGCTACTAGTGTTGCTGTCGGTTTACCGTTATTATCTACGGCGATTAATGGCAATAGAGAAGCAACTACCGCCTCTGAAGCAGCCAATCAATCTTTTACCAATGGCCTTGCTACTAATCTTGGGGTCGTAACTCTTGTTGGTAGCGAGCTGCGAGATCTTACAAAAAATGTTAAAGGAACTAAGGGTAGATTATTAAGATTTGGCGCTGGTGTGACAACTGCTGTATCAGCTGCTCTAGCTGTAGGAAAAGCTTTCGTTGATGCCTCAGAAGCTTCTAGAAAATTTAAAATAGAATCTGCTAAAGATAAAATAGAAGAAGGTTCAGAAACTGTAAAAAACACCCTAGAGAAACTAGCAAAAAGCGGAGACCCATTGTCTGATGAACTTGACAATCTCGACAAAGCATTAGCAGCATCTGCAGCCGCCGCTCAAGAAGCAGCTAAGAACATGGGAGTACAGACTCAAAGAGCTAGCATATTACAGACCCTTACAGAAGGCGTGATGGGAGGTGGTGGAGATTTTGGAGGAGGACAACAAGGAGCAGCAAACAGATCTATTATTTTACAAGAAAAGGGCACACTGGCATATCTTGCAGTGCTTGGAGATACCACAAAAGAATTAAAATATATGTCGGAGCTTGCGCCAAAAATTGCAAAAGAAAGCTCCAACGTATATGCACAATCGGCCAAACAATTCGAAGATGTTCTGGTTGCAAGATTAAAAGAAGGTGAATCTTTAAGCGACATTATGGATTCTGCTGCTTTTGATCAGAATGCAGAGGCGCTTGCTAGACAGAATCAGGCTATAGAAAAGCAAATAGTCCTTATAGAGTCTGATACAAGATTGGGTGAGGGACAAAAGAAAGCACTTAAAGATAATATTATAGCTTTAGAGTCACAAAGAGTAGCATTAGAAAAAGCCAAGCAAGTCAATGTTGAATTAGCCTTAAAAGATTTAGACAACGCTACCAAGAAATTAAGCTATTCATTTAGTAGAATTATGGCGAATATGGACGAGGCTATTGCTAGATCTGTAAGCACTTTAGGACAGTTGGACTCTGCTATGCAAGAAAACATAGCTAATATGCAGGGACAAGCAACCTCTGGTTCGTCTACAGGGATACAGCAATTACTTGATGTGATTTCCACACCAAGAGCCTTTTCTGCTCAAGAAAGGCAGAGTTCTTTCAGCCAAGCTACAGCTGGATTCGGTAGTTCTTCAGATTCTATAAGTAAAGTTTTAGAAATAGGGGCGACGCTGGAAGATACTATATTAGGAGCTGTTAATAATGCTGTGGCTAATTCTGCTGATGGTACCACAGAAGAAAAAACGGGTGCCGATGTTAGTTCTGCTGTTAAACAGCAATTGAAAAATATAGGATTACCTCCTGGTCTTTCAGAGAAACTGTCTGCAGAAATAGGTAGACAGGTTGCGACCTTAAGAAAAGAAGGCGATGATAATATAGACTTTTCTGAAATCGTAGAAAAGGTTCCTGCTGTTGGCCAAGCTTTAGAGTCGTTTAAAACTGCTAGTCAATCTGTAGAAAATAGATTAAAATTTTTACAAAGTACTTTTGAGCAACTTTCTGCTAGTACCAACGAATTGATTGGTTTACAGATAGATTCTAACAACAGAGCATTGAATGCTCAACAGATAGTTATTAATGGCTATAATGCTTTATCTCAAGCTTTAGGTAGAAATACTTCTCTAGCACAAAAAAGATATGCCATAGAAAGCAAGATTACCAGTCGAACAGGCGGATCAACGGACCCTGCTCAGATTAGACGCAATATTACCAATCTTTCTGATCAAAAAACCAATTTAGAATCAGGTAAAGCTGCTGCTCAAGCTGCTGGTGATGTGGGGACCGTTCAAGAGTTTGAAAAACAAATCAAGCAAACTTCTGTCAGTCTTAATGAAAATGTAATGGCTTTAAAAGATATGGCAGAAAATACAGATTTAGCATCAGCCGCATTGGGACAGATAGAACAAGCTCAACAAAAACAGAGAGCTGGTATTGGTATCATAGAAAAGCTCGTGACTAGTACTCCTAAACAACTTAATGAACTTAACCAATCAGCTCTCAGGCTAAGTAGAAATATGTCTGGTGTTGCTAATTTTGGAACAACATCCGAGCAAAGAGGCCAGGACTTGGAATTATTCAATATGATTGCTCCTTTGCTTGGCGATCAGGCTGAACCATTAAAAGCCAATGTTCTGCAGAGCATGCTGCAACAGAGCGGAGTTGGTGTAACACCAATGTTTCAGCAAATATTGGATACTATGCGCAATCCTCAAGCTGATCCTGTGCAAGCAGAAGCGATAAAGACATACCAAGACGCTATACAAAAACAATCAGAAGCAAATGTCGAATTGGCCAATATTAATAATAACTTAGCTAACGATATCGCTAATCAAACTCAAAAAGGTATAGAAGCAGCTATTAAAAATAGTGTGGTGCGTTTTGACGATAAACAAATTACGGATCTGATCTCAGGTATCAACAATCCTGGTGCGGATCAACCTGCGCCAGTTCCTGCTGTCGGTATAGCCACCGGAGGTTTGATTTACAAAGCTGATGGAGGAAATGTTAATACGATATTTAAACCTAAAGGTACTGACACTGTACCTGCTATGCTTACACCCGGAGAGTTTGTTGTCAATAAAGCTTCTACACAAAAGCATCTTCCTTTATTACAGTCTATAAATAAAAGCAAGGGTGGGGACGTTAGTTATTATGCTGAGGGTGGAACAGTTGGTGGGTACAAGACCAATTGGGCTAAAGAGAATGAGGATGATCAGGATAGGCAGAATGTTAGTAGATCCCCGATTCCTTATATTAATCCTAAAATATTTGACGAATTGAGTGAAGGTGCGATATTTGGATCTAAAGGGAATTATGTGCCTGTTTATGGTGGCAATTTTGATTATACCGCACATTTCTTGAAACGGGTTTCTAAGAGTAGTAGTCAGGAAGATGTTGAGAAGGTTTTAAAAAATGAACAAATGAATTTGTTGGGTAGTCCTGCGCCGGCTCTTATTGGCTGGAAAATTGGTGATCCTCCTTTTACACAAGCTAGCTTACAAGAGGCTGGATTGTTTACTGGAGGAGATAAAGTTCCAAAGTGGAAGACTCAACAACCATTACCTAGCTCACAAGGATTTGATAATCTTGGTGGTGGTATACCTATAAACACCGATGGTACTGTTCCACAAATCTCACCAGGCGCTACAGATCTGTATTATGATGATAAAATACAAAGGGTTGGGCCTGAAGGATATCCTGGTACTTCTCCTGACCTGGCTATGCCTTATTACTCTATACAAGGTCAGAAATCCCTTGCTGAAGCCGCTATTAATAAATACCAGGCGATTTCTAAGAAATTAAATTCTTTACAGTTTGTTAAAAAAACCAATGATTTGGTACCTGCTAATAATGTAAAATTTTTACAGCCAGGAAATGGTAAGATTCCTTTTTATACCAAATCTGGAGGGTATGGTCCGTTTGGTAGACTAAATGATAGAGATCAATATGATGGGTTAGTCGTATTACCTCAACTACAAGGCAATCAGCCAACACCAACCAACGGCACTACAAAAGTCAATACTTTTGGAGAAGTTAATTCTGGAGATTCTACCTTTTTTGGAAATAAAGTTAGAATTCCTGGACATGTTGGGATTGGTCCCCAAACTATTACCAGTCCCGATACAACGGGATATCAAGATCCGGCGAAATTAACGCAGCAGATACTCACTGCTCAAAATGATGTAGAGAGTATAAAATCTACATTAGATAGTTATGCTGGAGATCCTGGTTTTTTTGACAGTATTAGCACGTCTAAAGCAGCCAATACTAATCTTGGTAATCGGCTAAAGAATTTAGAGAGTGGTTCTTTAGGTAGTGTTTATACAACTATCGGGACTGATAATCTAAATAAAGAGTGGAAAAGCAAAACAAAAGGAGACAGCCTTGCATTATTTATTGAGGGTATTCGTGATAAATGGAACGAGACAATAGGTAAATTTGATGCTCAACAAAAAAGAGATGCTGATGCTATTGGCGCCTATGGTGACGGTGCCCGTGTTGGAGGTACTAGTTATCTATGGTCAGGAGCTAAACTAGCAGCAAATTTTGTGAGCAAATATTTTGCTGGAGAAGACAGAACACAAAAAGAGACAGCTGCAGAATTACCTGCAGGTTTTAAGATAGGAGAAAAACAATTACAGTCTTTCGATTTGACTAGTGTTTTTGCAGATATAGGTCCTGGTCTAGGATCAAAAAATATCACTGGAGCATTTAACGCCCAAGAGTTTGAGATGCCTTCTTATACCCAGGCCAATAAATACAGCGGAGTTGGAGATTCATTAAAAGGAGTTATGATCTCTGATGGAATGAACTATGATACAACCCTGAATCCTTTTGACGGTACCGCCCTCGCCGGAAAAACCCTTTATTTTAAAGATCTCGCTGCGGCACAAGAGAAATTTAGAAGCTATTACGACGCTCTTGCTGCAGCCTATGATAAAGAAAACAATATATTTGCGAATGAACCTGGTATCACAGGTCTAATGGAATTAAAAGGCATAAACCCAGATATTGCAGCAATTAACCTGGATCCAGTTATAGCTAAAAATGCGAAGGAAAAAATACCACTAGAAGGAAACACTTTATTACAAGATAGCTTAATTAAACTCAAAGAAAGATATCTAAGTCAAGTTGGTGGAGAAGCTATTACCGGAAAATCAGCCACGATAGATCCTAAAACAAAAGGTCAAGATTGGTTAGATCTTGGTGTTATTCAAGATATTGTTAGGGGTGTTGTTATACCATATGCTAGAAATATTGTAGCTATGGGCGGCCGCTTGCCAAACATAGGTAGTATTGATGGACTAGGAGCATTTGCTGAATATGTATCCCAAGGTGCTGATTATATTGGGTCTAGGGCTAGAAGTGCTACAGATATGCCTGCAATTATATTTGGACAGTTAAAAGCTTTGGGTGAAATATTCAGCTTGATATCTCAAAATAAAAAACAAGAGGTCTTGAGCAAACTGGGTCTCCCAGCTACTATGAGCGATGGTGAAACGCCACCCGTCTTGAAAGATGCAGCTTCGATGACTATGGCTATACAAAAATATGGTCAATTCCTCACACAACAAGGTGCTTTGTCTTTGGGTGGAGATGCCACAGCATTAAATCAACCAGTTGATCAAAACTATAAAATAAACGGACAGTCCATAGCTGATATATTCAAGAGTGGCAAGGTAGAATTAGCAGAAGTAGACGCAGCTACTGGTAGTTTTACCAGCTCTCAAGCTAGCGAGGCTCAAGCTCCCAAAGATTTGAAGAGTGTAGGTAAATTAGTATTGAATCCGTACAATGTTTTACCGTCTGGGGTAAGGCAGGCTTTTACAGATAATTTAGTTAATACTTTAATGCAGGCTAGATTTATGAATGCTGCAGAAGCTGTTAAAAATGTTGGATCCTACCTAGCTAAGCAAGACAATTTTCTTTTAGACGAAACTAATGCTGCGCAGTCGCCAGCTGCTGAAGATGCGGCTCTTAAAACAGCGAATCAATATTTATTACTTCTTACTAACGGAGTTCTAGGACTTATACCAGACAATGAAAAATTACAGCAAATCAAAGCAGCTAGAGCCCAAAGGCAAAAAGAGCAAGAAGTACAAACCAAAGCAAGAGGTGGATTAATTTATGCTTCTAACGGAACGTTAGTTAATTTCCAACCTCAAGGCACAGATACTGTCCCAGCAATGCTCACTCCTGGTGAATTTGTTATAAATAGACAGTCCACACAAAAGCACCTACCCTTGCTAAAGGCTATTAATAACGCTGGAAGTAGTGGGCTATCATCTAGTCAGGCTATCCAGAGATTTGCAACAGGAGGCATAGTTCAGCCTAAATATTATCAAGATGCTGGCATGGTATCTGGCGGCAATGCGGTTATGAAACCTGTTCCACTAAAAATAGAACAAAAATCTATAAACGACGCCAAAACAGCCATTTCTTCCGCAATAACTGAAGGAGCCAAAACATTATCTGGCGTCTTGAGTGGTGTTAATATATTAGAAAATTCTGAATCTTTTGTTAATGCTATTAGTTCTTTTACCAGAAGTGTAAATAATATCGTATCTAATTTAGCAAGTATAAATCTACCGGAACAAATACAATTTACTGGTAATGTACAGGTTAACTTAACAGGGGCTAATAATTTAACAGAAGCAGCTGAAAGTATAGTAAATAACGCTATTAGAAAAGCCTTTGGTGATCTTGGGGTGGCTAATGAAGGTTCCATAGTTATTCCTCAGCAGTTCAAATAAATAAGCTCAACTAGGTGTATAATATTGTGTTATCTAGATAAAACAAGGAATGAAAATGCTCAAATCCCCAATATATGTGTTTGATAATATAGGTTGTCAGGTTAGCGATAAAAAAGACCATTTTCTAGTCACTGGCGAACTGGCGGATTACAATACTCTGAGTTCAGAACATTTCGGGGTTTATATACCATATTTGGTCAGAAATGGTATTCATTGGGAAATTGGTATAGGTTTTGTAGAAAGTTTGCCAAATAGACAAATAATTGTTAAAAAACATAAGGTTATAGATAAAAAAACATCTGGTCAATTTTTTGGTGTAGAAAATGAGCTGTATATTTATGCCAATTCTTATAATTTTGATACTGGCTTAAAAAATATAATACTGAAAAATGCCTCATTTAAGGCTGATGCTATATCGGCAATTTATGTTTTAGATTCTTCATCTTCTGATATTGATATTATTTTACCACCAATCTCAGACAGCGAAAATCTTCTGATAGAATTTCAGCATATGACTGGCCACCATAAGGTGTACTTGAAAAACTTTGATAAGTCTTTAGTTAAAATTTTACAAGTTAACGATGGTTGTAGAGCTATTGCTTTTGAAAATTCTTGGAAAATATTAAACTATAACAATACACAGACAGCAGGTATTCCGAGCAAAGAAATATTTACACAAGATTTTTCAGCATTGTCTGATTCTATCGGAGATACCGGTAGTATTCAATATAATGCTGGTGGTGGTTCTTTTGGCGCCTCTATGTTATATTGGGATACAACAGATAATAAACTCTTATTAGGATCTAGCAATGAGGAACAGGCCTTTTCTGTTTTTCCAACATCTGGTAATTATGATACTGTTATAAACCAAGATAAACAAAATAGCAGTTTTATTGTAAATGGTAGCGGAACCAGAAATTTATATTTTGATTATGATGGAAGGTTAGGTCTTAACATACCTTCTGGTACTAGCCCACAGACTCTGATGCATCTTGTCAATATGAGCTGCTCAGAAGGTATACGATTAGATAATAGATCCGTTTGCCACCCCGCAAACATTACACTTTTCCATAAACCAACAGGTACAACTATTTCTGATGGCGATGTTATTGCAGAAATTTATATGGCTTCTAATTCTTCTGATAATATATCTAATGATATTGATTATGTTAGATTAAAGGGTGTGGCCGAACTGTCTGACGACGCTAATAGAAAAGGCAGATTTGATGTATACACTTCCGATGCCGGGTCTTACGTCAGAACTTTTAGATCTTCTTCCGACTATTCCAGGCTTGGTATTTCCAGCAATCACATTTCTTTAGATAACACTTCTGGTATTAATGCTATATATAATAACGAAGCTATAAAAATTAGTAACACTGGTATTAGTCTAGAGTCTGCATCTGACATTAAAATTAGTAATCCCGATGGCGATACTACGATCATATCATCTGCCGTAAATATTGATGCAGACAATATTAGTGTTGGCAATAGTAGTGCTAGTACGCTAACTTTACCGACTGTTTCTGCAACAGAATTATCGTCAAATAATATTATCATACCTAATATATCTACAGATAGTGTTCTTTCTATCGGTTCTGATAATCAGATTATAGCAGCGACTTCTCCTAAATTACCTGTAAGCGCTAATAAAATTCTTTCTACTGCTACTGGCGGATATATTACGGGTATTTATGATGTTGATGAATTTTTTAGAACAGACAATGATGTTAATTGGTTTAAATATACTACAAGATTAGCTACTGTTTACAATAGAAGTATTATTTTTCAAACAGTTGTTCCTTTCAGTGAATATTCTGTTGGAGATCAAGTAGAACTATTGATTAATGGAGTAAGAACTTATCGTACTATAGGAGCGGTTTTTGTAGCAGATGGTGTGATTAGCGAGTTTACTGTTGGACAATCTTTAGGACGGACGCAACTAACAGATGTTGAAGTTGTAAATATTACTAAAGGTGGTTATTTTGTAATGGGTAAAAGTGTTGCTCCTGGAACGGTAAGCGACTCAACACAGAATATACTTAGTTCTAGACCCAATCTGGCTACAACATTTAATACTGCTCAGAAGGATATTGATTTTAAGGTATATGGCACAGATGCAGAACCCGCTTTGTATGTTAAAGCAAATGTTGGAAAAATTAATACACCTTCTGGATTTTATCATAATTTTGCTATGAGCTTGCCCAAGTGTGAGCCTTGTCCAAAAGACAGAGTGGCTCAAGCATATGAACCTTTTCCTATTACCATTAATAGTAGTGGAGAGGGTATTAGTAATCATAATAATTCTGCTAATTATAATAGGCTTAATGATCCTGGTGATGTGTTATATAACGGTTTGATATCTGATGTAGGTACTAATGGTAGACCTTCATTTTTTGGAACATATGATCAGAATGGTAATGTTTACGAATGGATAGATGATTTAGCGGTAACATCTAGACCCTCATTCATGTATTCTGCTGGTGGTTCATATAAAACAAGTGCTAGCGGTGTGGATTTTAACGGAGCAAGTATTCTGTCTAGTGGTCTTAGGAGTATACAGAGTTTATCTGCTATTTCTGGACATGATGATGTTGGTCTGAGAGTTGCTAGTATACCAGGCTTAGAGTTTGAAGCCTCTTTGGATTATATTGAAAACGCTACTGGTCTCAATATGAATTTTGCTACAGTAGGATATGAAAATAATCTATCTGACCAAGCAACAATATATGAGTATTTACCTGACAATCAAAGATACATTGCTTCTGAAGTAATGAATCTTGGTATGGTCAGAAATAAATATAGAATTGCAATTTTTACGGTTATTAACGATCAGTATGTTAAATTCCTCAATATAGTAGCACAATATAATGATAGAGGTCTTTATGATTCCAGAATGGGTTCTGATGTAGTAGGTGGCATTACAAGATATAGATCAAGCTCTGGGTCTCCATGGGAATATTCTATAAAAACAGGTATGGAGAATAAGCCTGTAGTTTATATTGATTATATTAGCTCATTAAGATTTATTAATTGGCTACATAATGGTGCTCCTCAATCACCTTCAGATATAGATGTGGTACTAGATGATGGAGCCTATAATATCTTTGAAATTGGCACCGATTCTTTTATTGTGACAAAAAACCCTGATCAAAAATACTATTTACCGAATTTGAATCAGTGGCATAAAGCTGCTTATTTTGAAAATCTAGATAATTATAGTAGTCAAGACGTCTCTGCTGTATCTATTAAAACAGAAACCCCTCATTTGGTTGGCAGCGGTATTGATGACCAAGGGTTAATATGTAATACGTATGCAAATCTAAGCGTAAAAGGTTGGCTGTATGCCGATCATATTATTGTTGGTGATGGCAGCATCAAATCAGCTTCTAAGTATATCAATTGCAATGGTGCTTTTGCTGGCGGTACCGATACTGTTGGTGGTATAGGTAGCACTGTGTCTTCCGCCACAACCACATCGGAATCTACTGTTATAAATGGTGTAAGTCAAGAAATACCTGATTTGAGCACAGATTGGATTCCTCCAGCAGATGTTGTTGGTGATAGGCTGTGCCCCAACCATTGTAGCGAATTTTTAAGAACGTCTGGAGTACCACTGGATGATCCTAGACTTATCAACGCTGTTAAGGTTGGAGAGGTTGCAGCAGGTAGCATATATTGCATATGTCCATGTGCTAACTTAAATTGTCAAGCTATGGTTGGCGGCGGTTGTTCTTGCGAAGGATCTGACCCTCCAAATATTTTTGAGCCCGGAGCTGAACCTGATGTTATTGATATTAATAATCCTGCATTTGATTCGATAATAGGTCCTGGTTTCTTTTAAAGAGTACAAATAATTATGGCAACTGAAAAATGGTATACAATATTAGGCCCAAATGATTGGGCTGGGCTAAAACTAGAAACTGGCAATAGAGCCATAGACACTACTTATAAAAATATTATTAGTAGCAAATATAGTTGTTTAGTTGCTCCTACTACTATGTATCTTGTGGGTGGTAGTGGTATAGAATTAATCACACCTGGGTTTGTAGATGCTAGTGGTATAAGAGTCAAAGAGCTTAGAGCAGAAAATATCAGGTCTGTTGATGTAAGCGGTAATCCTATTCCTAGATATGTTGGACCTTCTGGAGGTTTAATATATAAAGAAACCGATGATACCCATGCTGTTGATCAAAATATAGTAATTACTAGCGGCGAAATCACCATGCCAACACTATCTGCATCTAACGCTTTGTGGATAGATCCGAGCGGAAACAAATTAAAAAGTTTTTCTGAAATAGTATTAGAGCCACAACAGATTATACCGCCAGAAGAAGAAGGCGGAGAACCAATAATTATACCTCCTAAAGTTTATGTTTCTGGTAATGATGCAAATTTTATTTGTGAACACATACAAATAGGACCAGCTTTTCCTGCTTACAGAGGTTCCATTTTAACACATAGTGGTTCTGACGGAGAAGCTGTATGGACCCCGGCCAGCTATTTAGACGCCGAGGGCGCTTTGTTTCACAGATACCCTAAAAGACCTTGTTATATTTTAGGTAGAAAACCTTCTAGTCCTAATAATAGCACTGTATTATTACCAACTACTACGCCAGAATGGGCTGGTTTAGGTATTAAAGCTAGTGGTTCTCCAGACGCATTAGACAATCAAGCTGAGCAAGGATTATCTTTTAATGAAGAATTTAAAATAGCTGATACTATTGCGTTGGTTAAGGCTACTACAAGAGAAGTAACTTACGCCAAAATAGCGAGCGTTATTAGCTATCTGTCTACAGACTCTACGGATGTAGATACTGAAATCTTCGAATTAGATGCTCCGGAGGGTCCTTTTACCGATTCCTTAGGTAACAAATTATCGGTTTTGAATTTTGATATTTGCGGAGGCGGAGCAGGCGATGAGCAGCCAAGTGATAATGATCAAACCCAGTCTAATAATAATGGTTTAATAAGTAAACCCGGATTTGATCCCGAATCAAATAACGGAGAAGACGGCTTTTATCTTTCTGATGTTAGCGGTATTCCTGACGGAGCATATTATATCTATAGTGTTACTAGAGGCGCCTATTTGAGTATGGGGCTAGACAAAGATGCTAAAGGAATATTGAGATGTAGCGCTAGTTCAAATATTGATGGAGAAACGTACACATTCAAACCGAGTACTCAAAACCAAATAAGCATCAGGCCAAATATAAGCACTGCTTTTAATACATTGGCAGAAGATGTAGATTTTGCAATTTACGGCAAAATGAATTTAGAACACAATAATTATTCTGGTGTTTTCTTCGACAAAGATGATTCTCTACTTCCTACGGGTATGATGCCTGGATTTTTTGTTGATGCATATCAGCCAGATTCTGCTGTAGGAACAGCTAGATCTGGAGTATTTTTTAGTCAATGGCTTGATAGAGAAAAAACCATACCTTCTGGATACACCCTGGAACAGTCTGCAAAAGTTTGTGTCAATACTTATAAACCATATGTTGTAGATAGTATTAAAAATAATGGCGATTTAGACATACCTTTTTATCATATGCCGCCAAACAAAACGTCTAGTGATTACAATGAGTTAAACTTATATGCTCATTTTACCGTTAGAGGAATAACATATACTGACGAAATTGTTACTAGCGGGCTGTACTTTGTGCCACCACCATCGGTAGACAATAGTGGTGAGTACATTGCTAATTCATTATTAACAATAGATAGACAGGGCAAGGTTACACCAAGAATACCTACTCCTAACCCTACTGCACCAGGACTTGCCTCAAACATTAGAGTGGTGATCAATGGAAATGGAGATGCGTCAATTGATTGGTCGGACGCTCCGTCTGGAGGTAAGGATGTATTATATTATTATATAGATTTTTCATTAGACAATGGAGAAACTTGGGCAGAAATACCAGAATCATCTATTGATAGACCACTAGATTATACTCGCTATGCTACTGTTTCAAACCTTATACCCGGCGTAGAGTATATATTCGGCATTACTGCTCAGAATAGTATTGGTATAGGAGACAGGGCCATATCAGATACCGGTAATGCTTACGGTGTATATGAGTCTAATTTGAATGTTCCTTCCAGAGTATATGGTTTAAGTGGAATAAGATATTTCGTCGATGAATCGACAACTAATACTACTTCTTACGTTAAATTGAGCTGGCAATCATCTTTATCGGCAGGTTCTGTACCTGTGGAAGGTTTTCTGATTGAAGAATCTACAGACAAAGGCAAAACATGGATTTATTATAATACTATGGATAATCTAATTGGCGACAATAATATTATTGATATAGATGGTACAGATTGGTATCAAGAAACTATATATGGCCTTGTTAACGGTAATAATTATACGTATAGAGTTAGCGCAATAAATCCGTCAGGACAAAGTGCTTTTTCATATGTTTATATGAGTGGTAATATTCCTCCAGAATTAGAACAAGAGGCTATAGAAAAAAGACTAGCTGAGGAAGAAGAGGTTTTGAGTAACTGGGATTTCGGAGATATATTGTTTACAGGAGTTTGCAGAGTATGAAAATATTTTTAAAAAGAGACACACAAAGCGAATCTTTCCCTCATCCAGACCAGTTGGAAGTTGGAGAATTAGTAATGAATGCTGTAACAGGCAAGCTGTATACCAAATTGGTTTCGGGTAATATCGTAGAATTTGTAGGGCAAAACATATGTTTTGAGCCAACTCCAGAAATCTATTTAGAATATAAGAATGCTGCAGTTTCTGGACAAATCAAAGAGCTATGCTGTTCTGGAGATTCTCTAGTTTATATAGTCAGAAATCTTAAACTGGCACCCAAAGAATATGTTTTTAGTCTGGTAGAGCTAACAAATAATAATTCAGAAATTATAATGGCCACGCCTCAATACTCACAATATGTAGAAACTATTACTGAAAATCAACAACAGGTAGACGTATCTTTGAGACAAGCTATTATACCGATTGAATTAATAATTAATCAAACCAATAATATATCTATTTTTAAATTCACAGTTCAGTCGGAAGGTAAAGTTCTATCAGAGAATTTGATTACAATAGGATGCGAGAAAACACAATAGCATAGGGTTTTAATTATGGCAGAAGATTTTGTAATACCTAGTGGCGGTGTGATTAATACCATTTCTTACGATAATCAAGAATGTGAAGATGGTGTTACTATAGATTTTGGCGATATCTTAGATTTGCCTCCAGCCGAAGAATATTTCATCAAGATTAGCACAGAGTCTCAAGCCCCCTTAACTCCCCCATATCAGGTAAGCATTTCTCCGGATCAATATTCTCTATCTTCACGATCTTTTATACCAATTACTGTGGTAAATATCGATTCTGTACATGAGGGAGAAACTAATACTCTGTTTAAATTGCAAATATATGATAGATATAATCAATTGTTGAAAACTAAATATATTAAACTTAAATGCGTATCAACAGTTACTTATAGTACTACATTTGATTTTTCTAATACTAATTTCAATGGCCCAAATGGTGGTACATATATTACATTAAAAAATGTAGAAGTTATTAATATTGGTAGTACAGTTTCTGGGTCTGATTATTTTGAAGATGGTTCAAGAGTGGTAAGTATTTTTGGTAGTAATCAGGTGGAAATATTCCCACCGATTAAAAATAACAATACCGGTGGAGTTATTAGTCTTCAAGATAAACCCATCACAATAAACTTACGAACGGGCTGTGATAGTGCTGAGAGTTTGTTAAGAAGATCTTCTACAGATAACTACATTTATTTATCTGAAAAGAATAACTGGACTTATTCCTATCAGGGTAAAACCCTATTAAAATTTGTTAATAATACTAATGACAATTCTATTATAGTACGAGTACCAGCGCAAAATCAGACTTTACTACCCAACGATACAGAAAAAACAAATATTCCAAATGCTAGCTCTTTCTATATCGGTGGTAGAATTTATAGATTAGGACCCTGTAATGAAGATCTTTGACATATGGTGTATGCATAATTATATAGCTTAACGGGACCAAAACACATGTATATTAATAGTCAATTTTTTATATCCTACTATCCTGGCGCTCAACCATTAGACCTTATGAGTGTTCCACCTTCAATTAGCGGTAACGCTGATTCTCTATTAATCTACAATAGATTTATGCAAAATATCGTGTCTATTTATGCTAGTCAAAATTCTAGTGGCACTATACCGGTATTTTGGACTAGAAGAGATGATCAAAACTCTGGTTTTGGTACAGGTCAGGTTGCTTTTAGTCCTAGTGAAAACTCAACACTGCAAAAATTACAACCAAAAGCTGGATATTATTTTATTTTACGAGACGAATCAGCATTACCTTTACAGATTCCAGTAGTTAGTGGAGAATCACAGGTATTGTTAGAGAGTTCGGAAACATTTAATGTTCCATCTATATCATTTACTGATACGGTTTTTGATAGGCCATCGCCTGGTGCTGGCAGTCTATCTATTGAGCCAACAAATAGCCAGATTGTGGCATTCAATATGTCAAGATTGGAAAATGGAGAGACATATAAGTATGAGTTTAAACATGTGGACAATAATTGGCCAGTAACATTCAGCCCTGTTTCCGGAACATTTAAACCTATTCTGGATTCAGCGACTATAAAAAGTAATTTGAAATTTTGTGCGACTACAGGTTGCTGCTCAGAAGGTGACCCAGGCCTGCTACATTATCCAGAATCAGTAGGTGTTTCAGGTAATAATGATACATTAAATCTATATCAGATATATAGACTAGAAATTACACCAATCAGCTTTGAGGCAGACTCTATACTGAGTGATGATATTACAGCTATTTGCAAAGATTGTCTGCCTAATATGCGAGTATTTAATCTAACAGCAGAATCTACCGAATTTGCCGATTACACGCTTAGTGAAGAGGGTGTAAGTTTGTATAGTTGGTTCGCATTTTTTGACAATTTGACTCCCGGTAAATCTTATGAATATCAAGTGAATGTATTAGACGCTAATTGGCCTGTAATTTTCAATACATCCACAAGCGGTACGTTTACAGCCGCCAATAGAGAGTTTATTAAACCAATGTCAATCAGCTTCTGCCCTGCCCCAAGTTTTTGCCCAGTAGACAACGAAAGTGTATTCGCTTACAATCAAGCGGCTAAGTTTGTAGAATCGTACTATATTAGTATGAATATATCTGTACGAAGTACGTCATGCGATGTGCAAGAACAATACACTTCTTATAGTACAACAATATATTGTAATAATTGCTTATAAGGTCAAAATTATGAAATCAAATTTTAATACAGAATTTATTGCTCAGACTGGAGTTGTGACAGACGCAGCAAATTCTCATAGCAGATTGTTTAATACCGAGGTGTTGTTCGTTGGATTGATTAAAAGACAAACATATAATTATTCTATAGTTCCTAAGGGAGGTAATCATCCTGCGGTTGTTTTACCGGCTAGCGGAACTTTTACAGCCACCGATAAATCTAAAGTTCTAGATTTTAATATAGTTTTTTGCGGTAATACTACAGAGTGCCCAGACGATACTGTGGGTCTGTTAGAATATACAGAAACTATTACTAATGATCCGGTATACAATAGTTTTGTGGTTAAATTAGAGGCTGATGGCGAAATTATCTACAGTGATTTTGTTTCTGTTACTTGTAATGGCTGTGATTTTGGCGAAGACACATCTAGTGTAGATATAGTACCATCTGTTGATTTTGATCAACTGCATATTAATGATTGTAATCATGGTCATTTTGCAATAAGCAACCTGAAAAAACAAACCACATACTATTACAATATCGAAGCAGATAATTCTAGTTGGCCTACAATAGTTACTCCTCCTACAGGGTCGTTTAATGTTTATCAAAACACCACATACAGACTACCCATCACGCTATGTTCATGCGCTAATACTGGCGTTTGTGTTGAAGGTCAAGTAGAAGGATTATTGCCGTATAATAATGATTTAACTGATTATCTAAATAATACCTATAAGGTTTCTGATATTGGAATGATGGCTAATAGTTTGAGAGCAACTAGTTGGAGCTTAAGGCTTAAAGAAGATACTATTGATAACACAGGCACCGTTGCTATAGCTAATGTCTTTACGGCGTATGCTGCTAAATCGGATCCAGATTATCCTGTAATTACTAATTTTACCGTAGATCAAACATATAAAAATGATGGATTAATAAAGGTTGATTTTGATTTTCATAATCTTGATCCCTATATGGACTATGAATTAGATCTAAGTAAAACAGAGGCTAATTGGTATATTTATTCTGATGACATTGAAAATTTGAGCATATCTAATCATGATATTTTATTATCTGATCATTCATATAAAGATAGACCAAATACTGGTACTTATCAAATGTCTGTCTTATTAAACTTTTTAGATATTCATAACTCGGGCAATTCTAACATCAATAGATCAGATTTTAATCCTAGTCTAGATGTTGCTAGATCTTGCCAATTATCAACAAGACTATATGCTAAATCTGCAGATTCTAATAATATTTTATACGAAAATACCTTAGAAATCAATGGTCTTCAGGGCCCAGGTCCAATGATCGATACTGTTCACGAAGACGATGGATCCTATAATCATATTGTGCAAACATCTGTCAGGAATTTAAAATATCAAATTTCCGTATCTAAATCTAATTGGCCAATTATTATAGAAAATGCGACAGGTGTTGTTCGGTATAACGACATTCGTATTCTTAACGCTGGATTTAATGGAAATATTTATAATGCAGATATTGAAGGCAATATTAAATTCTGTATTAGTAATAATTCCTGTCCTTCTGGTACTAATAATATGGTACCAGCAACCGAATCGTTTTCTATTGGGTCAGACAAATATATAGAATATAATATCATACTATCAGACATAGATACTGATAATATTTTCTATAGTTCTCCAACAACCACGTTATCCATTCAGGGCTCTGCGCAAGGAGGGCCGTCTGCTGCAGTGTCCTCTAGTGTGAGCAATTAATAGGAAATTTCGACAAATATAGTGTATAATAATATTAAGCTAGCATCTCATAATAAGACCTAAAGAGGGTAAAAAATGTCTAAAAACGTAGCATATAACGCCAATCTAAATGGATTTGTACCTTTTGAAAGATACTACTTTGAATTTAGTGGTTTGGGAGGAAATTGGCCTGCTATAGTAAGTCCTGCTAGTGGTTATTTTACCACAGATAATGAAGGGAAATACCATCTTTCTGCTAATGTATCTTTTTGCGCTAATAGTGGATCTCTAGCCTGTAATCCTCTTTCTGATGGCTATTTGTCTTTTAATGAAAATTTATTGACAGATTTAGACCTATTTAACACTTTACAACTTGATGTTAAAGATTCCAACGATATTTCTATTTTATCCAAAACAGAAAAAATACATTGCCCGGAATGTAGACCTACTCTGCATATCGAATCTCCTCAATTTGTTAATCTGTTGAAATCTAATAATGCTCAAGCAGATTTTAATATTCATATTGACGGATTGGAAATAGGAACCAATTATACTTATGAAATAAGATCATTATTTGGTAATTGGCCTATGTATGTTACTCCTACAGGAGGAAGTTTTAAAACATATGAGCAAACCAAAACTTTAACATTTACAGCAGATGTTTGTGAAAGCGGCGTCGGTTGTCCAACAGAAGGCTTATTATCGCAATATCAATTGGACGACAGGGATGATTATTATGCCGGATTTAAATTTGTACTAATCGATGATGAAGATGTGGAGGACACTAGCTCTATAGTGGAAGCTATTTGCGAGAATTGCTTACCAGACTCTCCTGAAATTCTCACTGTTCAAAATCAAGTTTTAACATCTAGCACTGGCGATACCAATACGAGAAAAGTTGATATACTTAACCTAAATCCATCTCAAACGTATTACTATGTTATAGAAAATATTATTACAGATAAAGATATAGTAGTTTATCCTCAAAGCGGTACCATTAATAATAAAACTCAACACATATTTGAGCTAGATACTATTTTTTGCAGCGACTCTGAATGCTCAAGCTCTATGCATTATGTTGCTGCTAATTCTCAGGGTTCTAGTTACATAGGATCACAAGCCAATGACGTAACTTTCGATATTAAACTTTATAAAACTCTAAACAGTGGTTCTTCTGGTTCATCATATAGCAACTTAATAACATCTTTAGATAATATTAGTACCACATGTGATAAATGCGTTAAAA
>Ga0213864_10000028_pt1 | contig 59832 bp, 83 predicted proteins | sample PICome_5_FD_160078 | JGI IMG/M metagenome (GOLD analysis project Ga0213864, IMG submission 160078) | Coastal seawater microbial communities near Pivers Island, North Carolina, United States - PICO247 | ecosystem: Environmental > Aquatic > Marine > Coastal | place: USA: North Carolina... | reverse complement strand
AGAGCGCGGTGCTTATACGAGAGTATATTTGGGCGGGGTCATTCCCGTAAGTGCACGCCGAGGTCATGGGTTCGAGACCCATTGGGAGCAATTTTACCTTTTAGATGTGTTGTCCCACATGTAAAAGGAACAACTTACCACTCTTCAAAACCTTTACAATAAGGATATGATTTGTACATTTTTTGCACCGCCCCATCTGTATCAAAAATATCGTATTCGTATTTAATACGCTGATCATTACCCAATGTAATTGGTCCAATTTGTATTTCACTCGGAGAATACACACTTGCCAGTTCTGTGTAAGTTTTTAACTCCTGGCAGTATCCCGTAGTTCCCCATGTATCGAATGTAGATCCTTCTAAGTCTTCTACTGTCATTGCTTCGAGTTTTGGTTTTAGTTTATCCGCTCCTGTTATTTTTCTATAGTGTGGAACAGTTCCTGGGATGAGACCACCAAAAAATCCCCCCGCGAGTCCAGAAGAACTGAGACTTGAGCATAAACATAATACAATTATAGCAGTTGCCATTATTATAATGTATTGATATTTTATATGAGATACGGCTCTCTAGCCCGAAAAATGTTCAAGGTACGTTGGGGTCTTCATGGTAATGGTCTCGTTGAAGATCATCACATTATACCCAAACAATTCAAGAAACATCCCGTAGTTGTGAGAGCCAAGTATGACATAAATGCGAGTAAGAATCTCATTATGTTACCAACGCGCCTTGGTAAGTTTGTACTCCGTGTGAGAGAAGACCGTCTCATTCATGCGGGGAAACACACAGGCTACAATAGATATGTTGGAAGAATGTTAGATTCTATGAAATCTATAGATGATTTTACAAAATTTACAGATTTTTTACGAACTGCGTGTCGTCATAGACCTCAAGATATTCCCTGGTCTTAATAACCCCATATAACATCATCAGGTGTTGCCGTTGGGTGACTTCTGGAAAAGTATTTAGGGCGATCATGTTTAAAGTGACCTATCGTACTCGAATGACTTCTATCTATTCGCATACATTTGCGTAAATCTTTATAGTATACACGAGCTCCATTTGCTATGAGGTCTTCGTGTTTCATGTCTACGTGATTATCCATGGGTAAAAAATATTTGGTATATTCTTTCATATTTTCAACATTTATGAGATAACACTTAGTACTTGAAATCCAGTTAACTTTTTCAAGATCCCCCTCTTTCTTATCGACAAGTCTTGACAAGCAATGGAAAAAGCACATTTCAAAGTCTTCGCCTTTTTTTTCAATAACTTTTTGTATTTCATCATACAATTGATTTGATTTTACTATTACATTATCTTCAAAAATCACTGCATATTTCAAACCTTGTTCATAACACCTTTTGTAAAATTCCATGTGACCCATGAAACACCCAATAGCTCCAAGATTGAAATATGTTATGTCGGGTCTCATCACATTCTTATCGTAGTGCATTTCCAAAGCCTTTTCAAAATATTCATCTTCTATGAGCTCTTGATATTTTTCAGCACCTTTTACATTTCTTGTATCTGGACCATAAATTATCTCTAATGGAATGTCTGGATGGTGTTTTTTTATAAACTTTTCACGCCTCTTCTTCTGATCCTTTAACGTTAACAAGAAACACTTGTAATCATATTTGCTTCTGTTTGTTTTTGTGGCTAAAATATAAACTACAAGTATAATTAACACGACAAACAATATCATACCTACTTAAACGTTAGAAAATATTACAATGTAAGTATGAATCTCATAGACGTCTCGGGGTTCGTCAGTTCAGTGCTGATATGTCTCATGTTTATCCCAGAGATCGTACATGTATATAAACATAGGGACGCAAAAGCCATAAATTACGCCTTCTTACACCTAAATCTACTTGCGAGTGTATTAGCTCTCATTTATTCCATACATTACAACATAATTCCCATGACAATAACAAATGTTTCTGCGGGATTATTTTCATTAATACTATATCAATTTAAATATGTAAATGAGCTTAAAGAAGAAAATCATAGTATTGATGAAGCTTCTGTAGTGTAGTGGTCATCACTTTGGACTTTGAATCCAACAACCCAGGTTCGATCCCTGGTGGAAGCTTTCACCCGGCCTTAGCTCAGTTGGAAGAGCAACTGACTGTAGACATTTATGTCTAAAATAACTGCTGATATCAGTGGGTCACTGGTTCGAATCCAGTAGGCCGGATCTCTCGTAACTCAGTTGGTTAGAGTGGCAGACTGTTAATCTGTAAGTCGTGGGTTCGATTCCCACCGAGAGAGTTTTCCTTAATCCCTTGTAACTCAGTTGGTTAGAGTGTTCGACTGTTAATCGAGAAGTCATCGGTTCAAATCCGATCGAGGGAGATTTTTGCATCTGTGGCCAAGTGGCTAAGGCGCCTCTTTAGTAAGGAGGAGATCGCGCGTTCGAACCGCGCCAGATGCAGTGGTTTAGCATCGTGAGATGATAGAAAATTGCGATTTTTAGAACTTACTCAAGGTTGTAAAAATAACTCATCATTCACTATTATTGGTGGTGCATCTAAAACCTCAACTTCTCCTATCCTTTCATTTTGTGTAGGTTTTACATGTACGATACGACATTCTCTGGTGCTTACCATGTTTTGAGGAACAATTATTATTGGTTTACATAGCAAGAGATACATTTAATTTAAACTTCGATAATTTTATAGAGCCAGTGGTAAAGGTAAAATTGTTCCTGTGTCTATTAATTCATAATATACCTGAGAACCTGAAGACGGTTTATATGTTATAGAATTCCCCGGTGCACCACCAGTCTTTAGAGCACCACCGGAACCACCGCTTTTACCAGCACCACCGCCGCCACCGCCACTTCTACCAGTTGTTTGACCGCGACTCGAATTACCACCTGTACCACCCGTATTACCATTTCCGCCTGCACTACCACTGTTACCAGCACTTGAACTGGAACCAGCAACCCCGGGATCACCTCCATTACCCCCTGTCCCACCCGTACCTCCTGCCCCACTCGTACCACTCGAACCACCTGTACCACCCTTACCAGCATTGGAATAAGTACCTGACGATCCATTCGCGCCACCCGCACCACTCGCACCGGACGTAGCACTACCACCTGTACCACCCGTCGCACCGGTGCCAACTACAACAGACCCGGTGGTGGGATCAAAGTGACCACCAATACCCCCGTCTCCACCATTACCCCCGGCTCCACCATTTCTACCAGCACCACCGGAACCACCGTTTCCACCTGTATTGCCACCACTCTCTTGGCAGCCATAATCATATCGAACCACATAATAATCGCGTGAAGAATCAAATAAATTTCCTGCATACCATGGCGGGTTTGGATTTCTATAATTATTAAAATATTGCCGCTGAACACCATCCCAAACAACTCTCGTGTAAGTTGGAGCTACGCAATCTCCTTCCACCTTTTCTACATAGTTGGCATTATTTGCCCTTCCACACCGATAATAGTTCCAACGTCGAGCACCCTTACCACCGCCACCCCCGCCACCAGAGCCGCCACCACCACCACCTTTACCACCACCACCACCGCCGCCACCACCACCTTTTATGATACCAACGTTACTTATAATGACATACCCCGTGGAAGTATTTGCGGATAAAGCAAGACCACCGGCAGAACCAACTGTGCCAACACCTCCCGCCGAACCAGCGCTAGCCGCACCTCCAGCACCCCCGGTAGTCTCGGAGCTAGCACCACCCCCGGCCGAACCCCCACTCCCAGCACCTCCACCACTAGTACCACCAGTACCACCAGCGCCACCCATTCCATAAATACCTCCGTTATTGTCTACGCGAATAGTTGAAGTAGAAGGGTGTGCACCAATTTCCAAGGCTGGAGAAGTTGTGCTATCAGAATAAAGATTTCCCTCATTTGTGTATCTACTAAAATAACCATAATCGTTATATCCATGGACCTGAATTTTAGTTGTATCACCTGTTATTGAAAATTTGTTATCAAATAATGATTTATGATTCACTTTTGCGGTATTTTCGCTATTATTTGTAACATTATACTCTTTCTGGGTACCATAAAATTGTGAAAAGCTTATTGGATTACCATCAACTGGGATTGAATTTGTAGAAGGTGTGTCAGGTACAACTGGGTAAATATGTACACCACCTGCTATTTCGTTCTCTTTACCTTTATAATAGTAACTCATATTGCCACTCCCGGTTGTACCCGCATACATTTTCCTGATTTGACTGAATGAAATAGGATTTCCATTTGTCTGGAGAGTTGTTGAACCAACCATTATTTCTAATAATTCAATAGATTTTTATTATAACAGTTAAGCTTCGATAATTTTGTGTTGTCCAAAGTGGTTTCTTTGAGCCATCAAAAAGTTCATTGAGGTTCGTCTTTGACGCTTGAAATCAAATTGGTTCACAGCAGCTTGAACTGCTGGGCATGGAATGTGAGACATGGCGCAATGCATAACAAATGTACGCGCATCGTCGGCGGTTTCTTCCATGACTTCATACAAATCAGCACCCACCATAGGACATTCAATGATTGTACCCTTTGACCAAGCCTTTTCAATGCGGTTCTTTTTGATGTTTCTTGTACCCATGAGATCGTACCCCTCAACGAGAGAACTCGCAAAAACAAAACGAAGTGTGTTCAAAGCCACAAGTCTATCACAGAAGATATTCGTCTTTTGTGTTGTATCTAGACATTTTGTGTATGAACTGGTCATGCGAGCATTGAGAGCTGAATTGATCATTGGTGTTGGAATATCATATTCCAAACCAACTCGCGCACACCATCGCCCAGTTTCATTCATTTGGGCAATATCCGAGATCTTGTGGATTTCATACTTCTTGAGAACATCAATGGCGGAGTTTGTAAGAAATCCATCAATATCACTACCATAGGCGTCATTCATGATGTCCAACATAACTTGTTGATCTTGATTACAGTACGAATAGACATCAGCCATACCTTGAAGTATTCCATATTCCACACCATTATGAACCATCTTTGTGTAATGACCATGACCAAAGTCATTACCCATGTATGTCACATTTTTACAAAAGACTTCAAGGAAATCCTTGTTATTTTCATATGCTCGTCTCGTACAACCAAGCATCAGTGATGGACCGTGGAGCGCACCTTTGGCACCGCCAGATAGACCTGCGCCAATGTAGCGAACACCCCGAGCGGCGAGGTGTGCGCCACGAGTTCTCGATGTTCTATAGTACTCATTGGAACAGTCGATGACGGTATCAAGTGGGCTAAGTGTCTTCAGCATATGCTTGATGACGTAGTCACTCGTTTCACCCGATGGGAGAGTTGTGATGATTGTTCTTGGTTTTTCCATTTGTGAAAGCATTCCACAGATGTTGTCGTGACCCCGAATACCCAAACCTTTCTTCATGAGTTCACCAACCTTTTCGGGAGTTCTGTTATAGACATGAATATCCGTTTTTCTTTGAATGTTGAGGGCTAAGTTTTGCCCGATAGCACCAAGTCCAATGAGACCGTAAGAAGACATCTTTTCTCTACAGTCTTATACCTCTATAACTTTATCTGTGTTTCGTTTCCAACCTCGCATGCTTATCTCGTTTGGCTCACACCATGGATAAACATCATCACCAATGAAGTTTATGGCTTCCATACCGGATTCAATACATTCATTACAGGTATCAATGCTATCGTCAATGATGAGACCAATATTGAGAGCGCGACAGATATCAACCTTCTTAATTTCATGTTCGGTAAAACTATTTGTGAGAATTACATCATCAAAAATACCCGGAAAATAGCGATCAAGCCAGAGTTCAGTCGTTTCACGAACAGCGTCTTGGCGACCAGTTACGATGTACATTTTGTCAAAGATACGGCGATAGTTTTGCATAGCTGGTTGAGAACCTCCGATTGGTTTAAGATAGAGGAAGTCTTTGGAGCGATAGAACTTGTGGAGAATTTCTTGAGATTGTTCTTCTGTACAATTGAAAATTTCTCTGTACAGGTATTTGTATTTTGGTTTTGTTGGTAATGCAACACCTCGCCATTTGGCCATGGGTTCAAGTAGGTTTACGAGTACTTCATCCATGTCAATTGCGATCCTGGTGTTCATTTATTTATTTAGTAGAACTAAATATTAAAGAAAAGCATGCATTTTTATAAAATTATGGATCGAAGATATTACAATCATTTATGGGCGGTAATACATTTATCCGCTCTTAATTACGACGAAACATTTGCCGATAAAAATCAGTACACACAATTTTATAATAGTTTATCATGTACTTTGGGTTGTGCAACTTGTATAGATCATTATAGAAAATTTATTACCGAAAATCCACCAGATTTTGAAGATATATTTGGATGGACTGTAAAATTACACAATAGTGTAAATGAAACGATAGGAGGGCCCATTTTCACGAGAGAAGAATGTCTCAAATATTGGTTGTAAAATTACACAATAGTGTAAATGAAACGATAGGAGGGGTCCATTTTCACGAGAGAAGAATGTCTCAAATATTGGTCCAATAATTAAGATAATCGTCGTGTTTTTTTGATTTTTTGTATATATGTTCGTTCTCTTTCAATATCTGAAAAATTGTTTCTATATCATCTCTGAGTAGATCTTTGTTATCATCTATGAATTCAACATCTATAGCATTAACACCCTCCATACATTTCATAAAGCTATAAGTACTAAATGGGTCTAGGTCACTAACTAAATTGGGGTAATAAAAGCTGATGTTTTTTAATTTTTTTAATGTTTCAAATGTATGTTTTGGCATTATATTATTTTTTTCGAAATTCTTCCAAAAGTCGGTGTCTTTTCTAGGTGTTAGATAATGTATATACAACATATCAGCTATAGTTTCAACATCTTTCAATATTCGATCATTATACACATCTACTCTAGTCTGTTTGTACTTCCGGATGTCTGGAAGTAATGACAACATTCTAGTTACTAACATCAAGGATGTAGCTTCGAGTGGTTCAAAAAATCCATGTGATAAACCAAGTGCCAATGTATTTTTATTGAATGGTTTTGTGTGATACTCGGGTTTGAATGATATTTTTCTATTTACAATTGGTTTTTGTTTTGTTATTTCGCATATTTCTTCATAAGCTTCTTCATCTGTTATAAAATCTGAATCAAAAACATATCCACAACCAAATCTATTTCCAACTGGTATTTTCCACAACCACCCATATTTCATTGCAATAGCTTCGGTAAACGGTGGTGTTTCGCCATCTTTATCAATAAAAAATGGCATAGCTCTTTTAGTCGGTAGATTTTTTTCATACGTTTTTAAAGGTGAATTGTAGACTTTACTAACAAAAATTCGCGCAAAACCTGTGCAATCAAATACAAAATCTGTTTTTATTATCTGCTTCGTGTCCAATTCAATCTCTGTAACATAATCGTTATTATCTCGATAAACATTAGATATTTTACCTGTCACAATTTTAATACCTCTTTTTACCCCCACATCCTTTAAATATTCCGCTAATTTTCCGGCGTTAAAATGTACGGCATGCTTATTATCCGAATCCACAAAACATTTTTCATCTTGATTTAATAATATTTTATTACTTTCAGATAATAAGCTCGCTATTTCACATTTTTCTATATTTATGCCATTAAATATACTGGTTAAAAAAAGATCATCCTGGTAACCATGTGAAAAAAATGAATGATAGTAGTGCGTCCCGTCGCCCACCCAATTTGTAAATTTTATACCATTTTTTATTGTAGCTTCACAATTTTGTACTAGTTCTTCAGTGGTTATATCTATAAAATTCATAAATCTAATAAAACCCGGTGTTGTACCTTCACCTACACCTATAATGGGTGTTTTATCATCATGAACAACTGTGACACTTGCATCTGGGTATTTTTTATTGGTATATAGAGCCGCTAACCACCCAGCTGTGCCAGCTCCAGCTACAATTATGTTCATTTTATTAATATTTTCATTTTATTTTTAAGTTTATTACTCATAGTCACGAATCGCCACACCCACTGGAAAACGGGGCACACCAAGTGCTGTCAGATTTTGAAAACGAACTGTGAGTTGTTTACCAATGTATTGGTCCCTTTTACTGTAGTATCTCTCCCTCTCTTTGATGGTTCCCTCGGGTTTCACAGTGAATTCATGACCAGACGCCGTCTTACACACCCATACAACGGCATCTGCGTCCCTCCCGTGACCCGTTTTAGCACCCACAATTTCATACTCTTCGGTTTGGAACTCCTTGAACTTGAGAAGGTAGTTACTCCGCTTTCCAATTTCATAAGTACTTGTAGCTTCTCGGATCATAATACCTTCATGACCCTGCTCAACAAACTGCCGGTGATACTCGGACATTTGAGACTTCTTTGGGACGAGGAATGTATCCACAACAGTTGGGGTCTTATCCTTGAGTATCCTTTGTCTTTCCGCAAAGGGGAGATCTGGTCTCTCTGTATCAAAGTAGTCAAATCCATGAAACTCCAAACTTTTGGGATCCATCTTGAAGGCACTTGTGAGATCCTCAAAAGTCATACCCGGTGCGTAACACTCTCCATCTAACCACTCAGTGTCTCCCAACTTTTCTGCCAAGTATTCAACTCCCGCAACAGGCTTACCAGTTCTTGAGAAGCACCCACTCTTTGACACGAGAAGACGCACACCATCCAATTTGGGTTGAACATAAAAAGGTTCCGAGATGTACTTTTCACGATCTTCCCATTTGTTGGCTAACATGGGCAACACTTGATCAACCTTAATCTTTTCATTGTTCCACATAGTTTGGGCGCGAGCCAGAGCCTTCTCATAACCAGTCTTCACATTGGTTCGTGAAACAATAGTTTTGTCACTTCCAACAACCCCGGTTGTCTTTACGATGTCGGCAGTCCCATCTCCAAGGTCTTCCACATGGATGTCTGTAAATCTTTGTTGTCCATTTTTGCTTTCGCGGATAAGGCGTTCCATTGTACTTTTAATTAATTTCTCAACTTTAAATAGATGTCTTCACTTCCAGTTGTAAATTATGGTAGAATGGAGCGACTTAGGCCACCGGAGCGCACAAGTATTCCTATGAATGCAAACACGATAGCTATAGCTTTTATTATATTGTGCTTACTTGGTCTTTACAAACGTTATATTAATATTAGTCAATCGCGTGAGCAATCTCATACTTTAGACATTTTGATGCCGACAAAAAGAGGTCTTTCTTCATCAGTCTCTTAAATTTCTTTTCTGGGATCTTAGTCTTGGTCATATACATCTTTTTAAGGGCATCCATAAACTTATCACAACTCTTCATCTCATTTTTGAGATCTTGATATTTACCCCAAAAGTCTGTACTTAATTGATGAATCAGAAGGTAAGCATTTTCGCCAATGCGACGTTCTGAACCACCTAGGAACATGAAAGTTGCCGCAGAGCAGCAGGCGCCTTGAGCAATGGTAACAACCTTAACCCGGGACTTCTCAAGCACATTCTTGAGAGTAAATCCGGAAAACATATCACCGCCTTCGCTCATGATGTGAATCCGAATTTCCGGTTCATAGCCAATGAGATCAGCCTTTTGTTTGAGAAGGTGGGTCTCCAACTTTCGAAAATTTTCAACAAACTCAAGAGTATTTTCGGGTGTAATTTCACCATAAAAATGAATTTCATTGCCAATAGTCTTGGTGACTTCCGGCTCTTCTTCTTCCAAAACCTTTGCACCCTTATTATCTAAACCCGCCGTCAAAATGTTTTCAAAGATCTTCTCAATTTCTTTCTGCGATGGCATTTTTCAGTGCTTTCTTTACTCTTGTAACATCTCTTTGTTTTAACTTACTTCCAACTGCTAGATGATTCATAACGTCGAAATCCTGAGGGCTTAAATCATATTCTAACATTTTTTCTATATTTCCATTCTCTGCGTATTTTTTTATTAGACATAAATGTTCTATTGTAAGAATATTTTGTGATTTTCTTTGTATTTCACTGAATTTTTTTAGTCTCATTTTGTAGTTACCATATTTTGTCCAGCTACTCCCAGGTCTAATTTTGTCTTTTAGAAGTTTCTTACCTAAACAACTTTTAGGAATAACAATTGCGTTTAAACAAAAATATGGCATGAGTTCCCAAACCCCACATGAATATATACTTGCATCAATACTGTCTGTTATAGAAAACGATTCTGCAATTCTCTTTACATCAGCACCATCGGAATCCAAATAATTTTCTTGAAAAATATCCCACACATGACCATGTTCATCTATATGTTCAATTATTTTGGTATCCCCATCTGTACAAAGAATATCAGTTATGTACTCCTTTGACGTCATAAATATATCTTTTGAATCGTAGTCATCGGTATATGATAAAAAATCCCGTATATTACCGTTTGCTCGTATAGATGCTTGTATAACTTTATCCGAAACATCGTCTACAAGAGTTCTTAATTTTTCGGGTTTGTGTTTTGGTATGAAAATAATTTCAAAATTTGGGTACATGCACATGTTTACAGAAGTAACTACAAGCGATCCCCTCGTTATTTTTCCACCATCGGACACTCTTTCAACTAAGCTTTTAAAATCGCTATCATAGTCTTCTATGAAAGCATGCTTCGCGGCATCTCTAATAAAAGTTAAAAATGGTGATTTACTACTTAAATGTTCTTTTTGTATCTCAATACTATTTATCTCATTCAGTACACTTTTTAAAACATAACTTTTTCCGACGCCAGAACTGCCACATATAAATACATTTTTACCTTCACTTATGTATTTTTTCAGTAGTTCAATCTGTTGTGTGTGAAGTGTTGTAACTACTTCCTCTTTTTTTTGTTCGATAATTTTAATGAAGGAGTCCATTGATGATCTTACTAATCAAGCCATAGATTTAGTGCTTGAGAATGACGCACTACATGAACGTATCGTAAAACCTTTAAGAAGGAAAATTTTACCATATGTTGCTTGTACTATTTTAACTAATGTTAGTATGTTTATTCTTCTTGTCTACCTTGCTCGACGTCTGTCGGTTCTTCAGAGACCACTGATTTAAGTTCTTCCTCTTCGTCTAACTCGGATTGCATCTCGTCAAGGATCTTTGTTCTCTCATTGTATTCGTCTTTTGACTTTATGAGATCACCAATTCCACCGAGGGGACCTTTTTTTGTCACTTCACCTATGACACTTGAACCTCTTCTTGATGGAATATTTGTGAATCCAGGCAATCTCAACTTTGGAATTGCTCTGACATCTAGGATTTCTGGCTTAGTGAACATATTGTCAAGTGGATACTCCTTCTCAAACTCTACCAAAATAACCGCAGGGACTGTTGGTGATTGCTCAATGAGACGATCATATTCAGTCTTACAGTTATTCACAAAGTCCAAACCATCTTGATTACGTTCTTCGCGGGCGAGGGACAGTGTAAGTCTAATATTTCTAGAGAGGAGACCATATGAGAGAGCCGCCGCCTTGTGGTTCTCCATCAACTCATTGATCTTCAAGAATTGCATAATTGTCGCAATAAGACCAGCAATAAGGTTGAGACCACCGATCACAGATGGAACCATACCTCTCACAGATTCTGGAAATTGTTCTTGAGCAAAGTTAGCGGTACCAGTCAAAGTTGATAGCACAATGACAGGCAAAGTAAAACGCATACTCAATTTTTTGTACATAAGGAACGCCCTGTGATGCATGTATCTGTAGCACCCAGACGCCTCGCCCCACTGTCTCAATATACTTTCGTGTTGTTCGTTCCAACTGTCTCGTCGGTGTTCGAGCTCTTTTTGTTTGATCATCTGGTCGTCAAAAATTTCTTCGCTCATTTTATAATAGATGAACATAATATTCTGGATTCATCTGGTTTTTCTCATTGCCATTCTTGTGGTTCCTTTCACAAATGACGTGAGAAACTTGGAGTTCTACTCCATACTTATTCCATTCTTGTTCTATCATTGGTCTGTTAATGATGACACGTGCGCTCTTACCCAAATGGAAATGTATGTTACGGGACAAAACAAGGAAGAAACTTTTATGCACAGAGTGGTTAGTCCAATCTACAAGATGGAAGATAATGAAGTAAATAACCTTACAAAAACGGTATTTTTTATGCTTTGGGCTTTAGTTCAATATCGACTTGGGCGCTTTGACATGTTCATTGACGACCTAAGATTGATGATGTCGGGTAAAATTCCAAAGTAAAATGTCAAATTGGCGCGAAGAAGAATTGGAGAGACTCAAGAAAGAGTATGCCTTCTACAAGGGTACGGATATTAAGGATAAATTAACTGGTGGTCTAAGATCAAAAACTTTAAAATTGATCATAGACTATCATGAACGTATGCTCGGTATAAAGTTTTGGGGCGATGATATGTTAGAAATAATCCATGAACACAACAATCGCCGAACTCAAAGAAAAAATTCAAACCCTCGAACAATCGAAGGGGTATCATCATGAAAGATATCTTGGTAATCTTAGCGCCATTGATGAAAAAATTGATAGAATTGAAAAACAAATTGAGCGAACAAAGTCACAAGTCAAGAAAGAGTTACTTAAGAGACACATCGATTGGCTCGAAGAAGAAATTGTCAAGATGGATGAAGCAATTGAAGTTATTACGACAAGTATTGATTCCGATATTGAGAAGATGCAACAATTGATAATTTCATTCGAAGAGAAGAAAGAAAAGGAAAAAAAATCATTTGAGTACAATATTGAAAATATTAGAAAGTGCTGCAAAAATAGAAGCGCTGCTACGTTGTTTGACGCGCTAGAATCTGTTGCAAACGCACTTGAAATTATTAGAGTCGAGGGGCGCCAAACCGAAAGCGATCAAAGAAATGCACAGACGTTCTAAAATTGTAATAGACTATCATACATAGTGCATCGGCTATATCATGTTTTCTCTCATAGGGTATCTCACCATCAATATATTTATCTGCGATGGATACCGTCCTCTCTTTGCGCTCCTCATAGTTTAGATGTCTCATACCAAAATGTGTATGCATGCTCACAGGTGAAACCAAGACGACTTTATCTTTGAACATGTAATGTAGAAGTACCTCAATATTTGTGAAACCTCCGGGTGGTTGTCTCTCTATAAGTATTACATCCGCGGACCCGAAAATGAATTGATGATCTTCTACAAATAAAGGAACCAGGTCTACAATGTCATTAGTTTTGATGTATTTGTAGTCTTCGAGGCTCACTTTCTTTATATACTCCACATTAATTTTAGGTCCCTTCCCACATTCAGCTAGAACTAGACCCATATTGTGATACCCAATATCTATGGCGAGTACCTTCATATCTTTATCTAAATAATAATCCTTAACTAATATAATGAAGATTAAGAACAAGACTAAAAATCAACTCTTATGGTCTACCGTTGTTGTACTTGCTCTTGTTTTGAGTTACATGTGGTTCAACCCCAAGGTTGTTGAAGTTCCAGTGGAGGTACCCGTGATGCCGGTGCCACCCCGTATTGAGATGGAGCGACGTGAGCCACAGCGCAGTCCAGAATTTAGAGAAGCCCCAATCAAACAGTATAAGCCCGGCTTCATGCAGCAGATGGGTATCCTTGTGGGTGGTGGAGAAACCCTTCCACTCTATGGAAAGGAGGTTAGGGGACGACGTGACCGCTACCACTATTACACCACAACCGGGGGTGAAAACCTGTATCCACTTCCAGTGTCCCATAACGCGCGCGATTGTATGGAAGATATTGGATGTGAAGAACTCTATGGGAATGAAACAGTCTCAGTAACTGGTAAGACTGGTTCATACACGGTGAATTTGTACAGAACGGATGACTTTTTTTAAGCTTATTCTTCTTTTGGTGTAAGTGCTTCGATACGCTTTTTGGTATCATTAGCAAGTGTTACAGATGATGAACAACTACACACACAACAGACAAGCATCATCATGAGAAATGGAGGACTTTTTATTGGTACTTTCATAAGAGATCTAGTTGTCATAAATGTCACCAAAGTACAACATATGAGAGATGCGAGTTGTGTGAGTTCCATTGGTCCACCGTCATTCGCCTTCTTGAAACCAAATATAGCTAATAAAGGATATATCAAAGGCAACATATTTACTATACATCAACAAAAATTATTTCGTAAGCTCATGATCATATCAACCTCCCTTCCCTGAAGACCTGGATTTCTTGAGAGTCTTGCCTTGAGTCTCAAGAGTTCTAAAGTGGTGTCGTCATCCAAATTCTTAAAAAAGTCCCGTAATTCGTCTATACTTCGCAAACCTCTTGCGTCTTTCTCCGCTTGAACATAAGGCCAAGTCTGTCTTCGTAGAGCGGCAACTTCTTCCTCGAGTTGTCTAATTCTGGGTAAAAGAACTTGTGTGATTAAAGCCCGAGTTTCCATTTACTTAAAAATGTATGACATCTTTAAGGTATGCTTAGGTACGCAGCTCTTAATCATGAAATGCCTAAAGTTATAAGGGATGTCTATAGATCTGGTTCCAAAGTAATTTTGGATTATGCCAGAGAGAATTGCCACCCAGGTGACGCAAAGCATGTCTCAGAAGTTAACATGATGATGATGTCATCTTTTCCTGGATCAATGTTTGCCGTGAAAATGACCTCATTTGGATCTAGGACTTCTCCAAATTTTGCAGCATCCCACGTGAAGAAGATAGTTCAACACGCGATCAATAACCAATGTCAAATTTGTATAGACGCGGAAGATGTTATATACCCCAAGGAATCGTATGATATGATGTTACAATTTAATAGACATCAACCACACGTATTTAAAACATATCAGATGTACCGCATCACTGCACTCAAAGAACTTGAAGTTGATATTCACGCAGCAAGGCGCCATGATATTAAACTAGGTGTAAAACTTGTGAGAGGAGCTTATCTTGGTAAGCAAGATGGTCTCTTACCAAACAAGGACGCCGTGGATAAATCATTTAGACAAGGTCTTGATATGTCCCTGAGCGCGGGCCAAAATGTATATACACTTGTCGCGACCCACAATTCTGAAGATATTAAGTTTGCAAGAAACTGTTCTCACGACAGATACAAAATTGCACAACTTTTGGGTATAGGTGAAGACTTTCCAGATTACCGCTACGTACCATTTGGTAAATTAACTGAGATTGGTCCTTATTTATATAGAAGATTTATAGAACGTCTTAAATGGTCTTAAAGATTTTATATGTTTTTATATAAGTATGGACGATCTAACTAAAATAGGTATTAAATACAATACAGATAAAGCAACTTTTCATAATTATACAGGGTTTTATAATGAATATTTTAAAACTATGAGGAATGAAAAATTGACTATTTTAGAAATCGGAATATTAAATGGTAATTCTCTTTTGACATTACAAGAATATTTTCCAAATGCCGAGATCCACGCCATTGATATTGTACCCAAAAGTGTTAAAGAATATGGATCAAGAATACACACATATTTATGTAGCCAAGTGGATGAGGATAAACTTAATGAACTATTCTCTGACATGAAATTTGATATTATAGTAGATGATGGTTCGCATTTAACTCTTCATCAATTACAATCATTTGGATTTCTTTTCAAAAAACTAAAAAGTGGTGGATTGTATGTATGCGAAGACTTGCACACATCACTTCATAAAAATTATATAAATTCTACAACAATCCCACTTGATATTTTTAAGAATTATGACGGTAAAAAATTAGAAATAACTGAGATTAGTACTGAAGATAACGAATATATAAATGAGAACATCAAAGAAATAAATGTATACAAGCGTGACGTAAACGCATACATGTGTTATGCATGTAGTACAGTTTGTAACCACAAATATGAAAAGTGTAACTCATGTAACATAGACCTCTCACCAAAAAACTCAAGTTATACTTCAATTATAGTTAAGAAATAGATATAAAAATATCTTCCGATAGATATTTAATGGTGAGTACCCTCAAGAGATTTGGGTACTGGAGCCCACCCCCTCTACCACCGATGAGACGCAAATATGGTATTGTCGCGGCTTGTCGAAGCGACGAAATTAACTACGAAATGAAGAAGAGTGAAATCACTCGTGTTGCTCTTCAACAAATGTATGAAACACCTTCACTACACGAACCAAACCAAATCACTACAAGACAGATGCGTCTTAAGATGATCTTACATGAAGCACTTGATCTTGCACACTCAATCTGCGAACATCAAGATGCCCAGGAATGTATGTGGGCTTGGGAAATGGTTGATGAAATTGATGACGCCGCTACCCGAGCAGGTGTCCGCTACTATTAATTTCCCAACTTATATTAAATGGAGTACGAAAAGCTCAAAGAAAAGGTGAAGAAGCTTGGCTTCAGAGTGACCAAAGATGTCAAAGGGAAACGCGTCAAACTCACAAAGAAGGAACTTATGGCTAAGTTGCCAAAGAAGACAAAAGGTGAGCCAAGTTTGGAAAACCAAGCTAAGAGCGCCAAGAAGTTCATCAAGGTGTGTAAAATGGTCCTCAAGGAGGCTGAACCTACACAACCGAGGGCACCACGGCAAGCTGTCCGCATCTCACCAAGACGAGTTACCGCACCAGTGGCACCTCCACCCCCACCACGACCCACGAGCCTCAACCCACGAGCTGCCCTTATGGCTGATCTCAAGGCTGACCTAAAGAGGCGTGGTATGGTTAGTAATAATGAAAACTAGACAAATTTAATTCCAAATCTCTTTGTCATAAATTTCCTGACGTCTTCAAAATTTGGTTGACTCCAGAGGTACCAACGTGACCAGAAACCAGCCCCGTCGATACCACTCAACTTCCAATCTTCTTTATCACTCTTATCCATATCTTGCATCATTTTGTGTATCTTTTTGGGATCTCTTTCAGCTATTATACGCTTTGGAATTTGCCCACCATGTCTCAAAACATATGAACGCATACGCGAAGGATTCTTGTGTTTGGTGTAGTCGGAATACCCACTGGCACCAAAATCAACAGTCCTACCGTCACCGAGGATTGCCCTGAACTTCTTTTTACGATCTGGGCTACGAACTATTTTGACGCGCATACTTACAATTTACAATTAATTTATTTTTGGCAGGCGCCACAGTAAGCTTCCTTCTTTGGCACTGGAAGAAAGAAGAGACGCTCATCACCGCGCTTCACGCGGTACATGTGGTCGTACATGTGGAGGAGACCAATGGACAAAGCCACAGTAGAAATAACGCCCTTGTTCATCTTGCGAACGGACCAGGCATAAGCCAAGATCAAGGCGAGGATGGTCAATTGAACGAGTGTCATCGATGGGAGAAGTGGAACTTTAAATCTCTGTTCAAGTTCTGGGGTCTCCTTAGTTGGTTCTGGGGTGTATTTTTCCATGCGCTTGCCGTAACCTGGCATTTTTATTTTATACAGAGAAATTAATGTGGCGTGTCCTGCTATTGCCAGTGGTTCTTATACTCCACGATTTTCTAAAGTCGCCAATAGACACCCTCTACTTTCAGAACCCACTGAGACCCCTCGTAGGTATCAGGAACACACTGATAGATATGATGTATCACAAGATGGACTATGATGTTTTTGACTATCCTAATCTCTGGTTTGTCAAAGCGAATTACAACAAGATTTTACACGAATTTGAGAAAGGAGTTGGTACAGCCAAGAAGCGCTACTTTCACAAACTTGATCCATGGTTCAAGAAGAATGAACATTATTACTACTACAAGGTGAAGGACTTTCCAGAAGTTCAAAAGATTATTGAACAAATTCCGTGTATTGATAAAGAAACCGCAAAGTTTGCCGTGATAGACAGACCGATGACCATTCCAGCACATCGCGCCGAAAGTAATTTAATGTTGAGATATCACCTGACAATTAAGAGTGGCAAAGATTGCGTCCTTTACACAGAGTATGACAGACATGTTCATAAACCTGGACAAGATTTCTTATTTGACCACTCTAGATTTCACCGTCTCGTCAAGCGCGGATTTCAAAAAAGAGTTGTTCTTATTTTGGATATCCATAGATTTTAGGTGCTTACGACAAACTGCTTTGTAGCAATCTTTACCACCTATGAGTTCAAGATCATCATTTTGGACAATCCTCTTTGTGAATGGTCCAGGTGTTCCATTTTTACAATCCATACAAAGTGCTGAAAGTTTCACAACATCACTCGCCAATGGAATACAATCAATGACTTCTCCAAACTTTCGTTGCTTGTAATCCCCATCAAGACCAGCTATGATCACCGATTTATTGAGAAAGAGGCACATTTCTACGAAGTCTTTGAGGTTTGTGAAGAATTGGGCTTCGTCAATAGCCACAATATCGGCATCGCAGAATTCTTGCTTAATGATGGAGTGTGATATGTGTGCGACTTTGAGACATGGGAACTCCACACCGTCGTGCGTTTTTAACATATCTTCAGGGGAGCGTGTATCTTTTGAGGAGTTGATGACCACAATTTTCTTACCTATGATCCTGTAGCGCTTAAGTCGTCGTATGAGTTCAGAAGTTTTGCCAGAAAACATATTTCCCATAATAATTGTGAGACCCATTCTCACCTTTCTCTAAAATAATCTCATATTTTTATAATGGTTGATATCCAAAGGTGTTGCTACAATGGTCACCGGGGTTGGGTCTCGGCTAAGTCAGGAAGAGTGCGTTTTGGCAACAAGATCTTTCCTAACATTCTTGTTGCCATCAAGTACTTTAAATCAAATTAAAAGATAAATCTTTATTTATTGCAATGAAAGACATTTCTATACATGATAATCTCTTTTCTAATGAAGAGATTGATAAATTTAGAAATTTTTTATTATACAATTGTCATTTCAACTATGGTGAACGTGACAATTTAAACAGTCCACCTTGTGGTTTAGTGCACGATTTTACCGAAAGAGATGAATCATTACACCCAAATTTTGATATCATTTTAAAATCACTTTTATCTAAGATTTTTGAACAACACGAACAACTTAAAAAATCTAAAATCCAGTCTGTGTATTTAAATTTATTTTTACCCCGTGAAATACCACAATTTCATACAGACGGTGAAGATACTATAACCTGCTTATGTTATCTAAATCCAAGACTTAATTATAATGAGGGTGGTGAAACACAGTTTATTATTAACGATGAAATTAAAGGTGTAATATCAAAACCCGGTAGATTGGTGGTATTTAATGGTAAACTCCTGCATCGCGCAACTAGCTTTTTAACTCAACCTAGATTAACAATGGCATTCAAATTTCAAAGATAATTAGCATAATACATTTTTAACATTACACCCGTACCAATTGCGCATAACACCAGTGTCATCAAACAACATGTACATTTTTTGTTTGCTAACACTTCATCACCCTTCAAAACAGGATCCTTGTACCAACCCATTGAAATAAATCTATATAATAATTAAGATGCCCCTGACAGATCAGGAGATTGCTAAGAAGGTTCGCGAGTTGCGTAGAACTGAGGGTAAGATCTATGCTCCTCTCAAGTACTTTCGGGGTCTCAGAACTTTGAAAGCCGTGGAGACACGCTACAAGAAGATGCTCAAGAAGGACTACAAAGATTTCAAGACCGATGAAGGTGTGAAGACTCGCACATCTTCATACACCCAAAAGTTTAGAAAGAAGTATGGGTCGGAAGTAAAGTCACTTCCAGAGATCGCAAAGGCTACGAAGATACCCCTCAAAACTCTTCAAACAATTTACAATAGAGGTCTTGCTGCGTGGAGAACTGGGCATCGCCCAGGGGCTTCTCCACAAGCATGGGGTTATGCTCGCGTCCATAGTTTTGTAATGAAGGGGAAGACATATTACACAGCGGATAAAGATTTACGCTAATACATATATAATGACCAATCGCATATCTTGGAATGAATATTTCATGAAGACCGCGGAACTCGCTTCAGTCCGATCTCCATGTGATAGGCTCAACGTGGGTTGTGTTCTCGTAAAGAACAATCGGCTCATAAGTATGGGCTACAATGGTTTCCTCGGTGGTTGTAAGCACACATCAATTGTGAGGGATGGTCACGAACAAGCAACAATTCATGCAGAAATTAATGCTATCACCGACGCAGCCAAAAGAGGTGTCTCCATTGATGGTACGGAAGCCTATATTACACACTACCCATGTCTAAATTGTTACAAAGCTCTTGCGAGTAGCGGAGTCAAGAAGATTCACTACAAAAATGATTACAAAAACAATCCACTTCTGGAAGAATTGGGGTATGAGATACCTATAGTTAAATCAGACGCCTAAGTCGGTTATAGTGACTACAAAAGTCACACAAACAAAAACACTCAACCATGAACTCTCAATCTATTGCCACCTACATTGCCAACCTTGAAAAGGAGAATGCCGACCTCAAAGAGCGTCTCCGCAAATCCGAGGAAGAAAAGGCCATGCTTGAATATGAAAATATGCTCCACTACGTTGATGCATCTGACCAAGAATCCATTGCATCCACGGATAGTGATGATGACGACGAAGACTTCTTTGTTTCTTACAACACGGAACTCACAGATGCTTTTGACAAGCTTGCCTATGAAGAAGAAAACGAATTCAAGCAAGCCGTCTATGAAAAGGCTGCCAACACCATTTACCGCCTTGACTTCAAGGTGAAGTATGGCGAACAACTTACCCACCTACCGGGTATTGGCAATGGTGTCATTAGAAAAGTCAACGAGTTCCTCGAAACCGGAGAAATCAAGAAGAATCAAACCTTTGATACCAATGAAAATATCGCGGACCAATTGGAAACTCTTGCCACCTTGGAAGAAGATTTCCACAAGTCTTCCGCTTACCAAAACGCATCTGAAGCAATTCGCAAACTTCCATTTGAAGTAACGAACGGCACCGAACTTTGGAAAGGACCCAACAAGGTAGCGGGTATTGGTCGAAGCATCGCTAACAAGATTGATGAGTACATTGTCACTGGAGAGATTAGGAAAATTTCTAAGCATATATCACAATAGATGATAGTTCCGCTATTCCTACTTTCGTTGGTGACAAACATCCTCATTGGATACTATGTGTCCCACAGGAATGGCTCTGGTACGGGTGGTCCAATATATGATGTTGGATTTCATCTTCTCCCCAATTGGGAAAAGTTTGAACACCTTCCAGACTATCTTTTAGCTATTCCCGTACTTTTTCTCCTTTACCACTGGCCAAAATGGAATGCTGCGAAGAGAACCTCTTACTTGACATTCCTGACACTCATGTATTTTGCGCGAGCTTTGTGTAACGCGGTCACTGTGATGCCTTACACAAAACAAGAGCCTTGCAAAATGAAACCTAGATTTGCTTTTTGTAATGATTATACATTCTCTGGCCACACAACACTTAATTTAGTAACCTCAAACTTTGTGGGTGCACCACTTTGGCCCATTTGGCCAATGATTTCATCGGTCGTATCCGTCCTCACCCGAGATCATTACACTATTGATATCATGATCGCTTGGATCCTCTTTTTTGCTTTCAAGTGTAGGATCAACGGGATTTAACATTTTTGCGACTTCTTCGTAGAGAACTGTGAGAAGCGCAACCTTGTATGCTAAGAAACCAACGAGTGTGGCACCATAGTCAAAATCAAAACCAAAAGGTGCATTATTCCACATTGTTTCAAATACAGCAGCTCCAATTGGTGCCAACAACTGATTTTGAAATGACGATTTTTCAATGTTGTCAACATGGTTCTGAAGAAGACTTATGTAAGAGAGGGAAGTCGCGACACCTAGTGCAGCGGATACACCTTCCGGGGCACCCTGAGTGATGAAATAAGTTGATGTAAGCGCTGTACCATAGGTGAAAGTTGTTCGGTTAATTTTTCTTTTGAGTTTTTCATAATCCGATTTGGGAGTGGTTGCTTTAATGACATGATTATGGATAGCCCAAGCAATGCTCATTATTTGTTATGTGAATTATTTTTCTAAGTATTTATTAAAAATGAGCCAGCGGCCGCCGGGTGGTATCATACTTATAGTTATATTGTTTGTTTTGCCCGTCATATTGGGATTGATTTATATGAGTTATAATGATGACAAGAAATCTTCTCCCTTTCCATTGGCGTCTCAGACTTCTACAGGGCCATCGGTTATACAAAATTTTACTAACCCAGCCCCTATATTTGAATATGAAGAAGCGGAGGGTGTTGAATCTTTTACAGAAATAGAACCATCGGATTGTAAAGGTGATGTATACGTGAAAAAGAGGATGTGTCACAAAGAGGGAACTGATACCATTCTCACGGGTTCGAATGGATTGTGTGGCGATGGCGTTGAAGAATGGATTCTTGATCCAAATGCACCAGGTTATCACCCAGAAGTTGGAAATGGTACATGTCTGTCAGAATTTAGACCGTGTAATGTTCCATGTGATTCACCGTGTGAAGGCAATACATGGATTGACGGCACTTGTAAGAGAAATGGAATTATTCTCGATGGTTCATCAGATGAAACATGTGGTCAAGGTATGATGACAAAAACATTAGATGAAACTGCATCTGATTATAAGGCTGCGGTGGGTAATGGTTCTTGTACAAAAACTTATGATTCCGCGTGTTTTGTTGAATGTCCCGTGAATGTTGTTCCACCAAAGGTATGCACTTACCAAACAACACGCCAAAAGAGTGCGAATGGTTGTGTGAAATCTAAAGATAATGGTGCCGACCCAGTTGGTTACGATGAAAGTGGTTGGCAAGAATATTTCCGGGTTGCTCTTGAAGGTGAAAACTGTGAAGGTGAACAACGGCTTGTAGAATGGGAAACTTGCTCTGGTCCACCAGCTCCAGTGGACTGCGTTGGTAACTGGGCAGTTTCCGAAGATACCGATGCCGATGGTTGGGGGCCGTGTCAGGGTTCTTGTGGCACACAACCAACACAGTCCAGAACTTATAAAGTTACAACTGAAGCCGCAAACGGTGGAAAAACTGATACATGTTTATATCAACACAATCACAAAGAAACTAAAAATTGTGGTAATATTCAACCATGCTGTGAACCACAACCATGGGAAGAAGGTACGTGTGGTGATAATGGTTTAAATATATGGACACGAACGCTTTTAGAAAATTCACCCGGTGCGTGTGCCAATGAAAGTTCAGAAGACCCAAAACCATGTTGTTATCAAGGTGGTGATTGGGTAGTTGATGGAGCGTGTGGCGACCATCAAGCTAACAAACAGAGATACAAACAAACCACGGTGGGAAGTTGTACAAGTGGAACAGAATACAAATATGAAGATTGTCAGAATTGTGAAGGTTATCACGAAAATCCTTCTTGTCCAACTCAGTGTGGTAAAGCTGCTTCAACTCTCACTAAAAAATGGGTCACTACAAAAGCTCCTACTGGCACTGGCAAATCTTGTCCAGCAAATAGTTCAAAGAGTTGTCCGGCAACATCGGCATGCCCCGTCGATTGCGCGGGATACTGGTCGACAGGGAATGTAACTCGCTGGCAAGGACCAACGCGTTGCGATGCTACGAGATATAAATATAGAACTGATACTTATGTAGTTACCAGGAATAAGGTTGGTACTGGCAAATCTTGTCCACACGGTAACGGTGCAACAAGAACACTAACAGTTGACGAAGAGGAAGTCGATTGTTATGATTAAATAAAGAATAGAAACGTGGGTAAAATAGAAATGAGCCTTCGCATCAAGAAACTTACCCAAGATGCTATTATTCCAACTCGTGGTTCTGGTGGTGCTGTTGGATACGATCTTTACAGTACTGATGAAGTTGTGGTCCCTCCGACACATCGCGCATTGGTCGGGACAAGTGTAGCCATTGTTTTGCCACCAGGTGTCTATGGTCGCGTGGCGCCACGCTCAGGTCTTGCCGTGAAGCATGGCATCCAAGTTGGCGCTGGTGTCGTAGATCCAGACTACACCGGGGAAGTTAAGGTTGTTCTTTTCAACCACGGAGACAAGGACTTTGAAGTAAAGAAGGGTGACCGCATCGCGCAACTTGTCCTTGAACGATGTGAAACTCCGCCAGTTGAAGAAGTTGGTGCTGTAGAAGAAACTGATCGTGGAGCTGGTGGTTTTGGGTCCACGGGTGCCTAAGTTAGAGTTCCAACTTTTAATAAGTAAAGTAAAAACATGGATCGTCATCACCTACTGACCCTGTTGGATAAGATACAAGAAAAGTATGAAATCCAAGATGGAGAGTACAAAGAATTCGCGGAAGCCATTGGAGGCACAAAGAAACCTATTGAAGTCAAAGAAGGAGACATTGTAAAAATTAGTTATGATCAAGTTGAAGTGGATGTAGATTTCTGTGACGATGAGTTTTATCCAAAACTTAATATAACTGAAAAGTGTTCTCGCATTTGGAAAGTTATTGCCAATGAGAGTGCCTACCATGGAGGTGATATGATTACATCTAAGTACCTAAACAGGGCTAACATGCACTTGGACGCGATGAATAAAATTGTGAAAGACCACTCACAGGGTAATTTCACAATGATATCGATAAATTCAGATACTAATCGTAAATATTGTTTTCGTGTTTCGGAAATAGAAGTAATCAATTAAAACTTTTTGTAATTATCACAGAACCACATGTTCTCTTCTGTTGGCATAAACAAAATACCCTTGCGCATAGTCATGAAAAGCTTGGCATGGTTGATGTCCGCGTAGGACCACAAAAGCCATCGTTCCCAGTAACCCGCGCGAAATTCATCGTCCCAGTCTTCCTCTGTGCTGGTATCAACATGTAACATGCCTCGTTGTATCTCCTGTGGATCAGTTTCAATTCGCAACTCCTTTGGGACGATAGCCCCCTTTCTAAGGAGATGCGCTCGCATGAGTTTTGGATTTCCGTGTTCGGTAAAGTCTGGAGATCCGAGTGTGCCAAAATCAACAGCTCTTTTGTTTGGTAACATTACCCTGTACTTATGGGTAACTGATGGACTGGGTTTGAGAACAACATGCATCGGGCGCATGTGTTTTACTATAGTAATAACTTTACTTTTTAACTTCACGCTTGAGGATAACAAACTTGAGATCACCTTTTTTAACATTTTCCCTGGTGAGGGGATTTTTGAATAGAACCATATTTCCATTGGAGTTGATAGCCTTTGTCATAGACATACGAGCCAATTTACGGAAAGAATTTGGTGTGAGATAAAGTTTGTTAATCTTCACAGCCTTTTCACCAGATTTGAAATTATTAGTTGAAATTACATCTATTGGAAGGTTCTTCACACTCACTTTCTTCCATTGAATTTTCTTAGTCTTGTTATTTTCACTGGCATTCTTCTTCATTTGATTTTCATTTTTGATGTAATTGGACGAATTTTGTCGGTTCCCATTATTTCCAAAGCTGAGACGCCTACGCACTGGACCAACATTAACAAAAGACATACGTGCTCTTCGCATGCGTCTGAGATTGTTTGGATCTATGACACGAGTTCTAATTTGACCGATATTGTTTTCGTTGGTATTTGAGTTTGTGTAGGCATAGTTTCTGACCAACGCGCGAGCTCCGTTATAGTTTCTGCGATTGTACCTTCGAGCTGGTGAAGTGTTGAAAGTCGCACGCGCTCCTGGACTACCAATTACAACATCGTCGTTATTGTTCATCTTATAGTTATTAAAGAATAAAATTTATAATGTATTATGGACGATTTTATAATTGAACTTGAAGATATCATCCCGAGTAGATTATGTCGCGAAATCATAGAAAGGTTTGAAAAAGATGATCGCAAAGGTCCCGGAATCACTGGTTCGGGTCTTTTGGAGGATATTAAAAAATCTACCGATTTGGTAATATCCGGTTTAATGGAATGGGATGATATAAATAAAAAACTAAGTAGAGTTTTAAATTATGTGTTTATAACACACTACACAGCGCATATAAATAAAATACCACACGCTCAAAAATGGTGGAGTGATATAGGTGGTTCCAGAGGGCATATTACTGGATTTTCTGGGTTTCAAGTACAACGTACAGAAAAAGGTCAATATTATGAGTGGCACGATGATTCCGGGGACGATAGATATTTAACTTACATATTTTATTTGAATACGTTGGAAGATGAAGACGGTGGTCAAACCGAATTTCACAATGGTAGAAAAGTTAAACCCAAGGAGGGCAAACTTTTAATTTTTCCTGCAACCTGGACGTATCCTCATCGGGGATTAGAAGTTACAGGTAAAACAAAATATATCGCTACCGGTTGGTTTGCTAACAGAGATCGTGATAAGTTAGCTAGTTATTAAAGATTAAAGTATATAATTTACTATGAAGACTTATAAATCCCTTGATGGCATTTTGATTAAAGTTGGTGAAAATGCCAAAGAGAATGACAACCTAACACTTTCGAGTTATCCAAATGAATGGTGGATGCACGTAGATGGTGGTTCAGGTTCTCATGTTGTTATTTGCTGCGAAACTGATACAATTCCCAAAGAAACAAAACGAGATGCAGCTCTCCTTGCTGTACATCACAGTAAAGTATTAAATTTAAAAACGGTGCGTGTAAATCTTGTGAGAGTTGATCAGGTTATAAAACATGAAAAAATAAAAAATCACGGTCAAGTTTATTTAGACGGTGAAGTAATGCAACTTACTGTTTTTATGAATAAAGAACGCGAGCGTCTTGAAAGGCTTTTAAAAAATAAAAACAATAATTAGAAAATGCCACATATACAATTTCCGTGTCAATATTTGTATTGGACACAAGTTGAAAATCATTTAGAAATAAAAGAGAAATACAAATCGGTTTTGGCTAAAATAAAAAAAGATTCGATTGGAACTAAACCGTTTAGACGGGCTAATTTTGTTACAAATTTTTCGAGAGATGTGGATTTTAAGGAAAAATATGAATTTCTTGACGATGAAGACATTGAAAATATTGTTTGGAAACCTATAAAAAGTATGTTATCCGAATTGAAAGGTCGTATGGGTAAGCCCAAAGAAATGATTTTACAAGACTATTGGGCCAATTTTTATGATAAAGGTCAATATCAAGAAATGCACGATCACGTGGGAGATTCGGTTATGTTGAATAATGATATGTTTTATCCAACATTTTCTGTAGTTTATATTTTAAATGACGAAGGAAAAAATTCACTGTCATATGATTTAAATCAATTAAATGCACCATTTGCAAATCCGTATAAAAAATTTATATTTGATACATCTATTCGCGAAGACATAAAAGAAGGAACCGTTTTAGTTTTTTCCTCCACACTTAAACATGCCGTAAACCCCGTAGAAACAGATAATAGAATTACAATAGCATTTAATGTATCATGTTCTTTTTAATGGTATCTTAAAAAATAGGGGTAATAATTAAGAAAGATGGATCATCAAGATTGGAATCCGGTTATCATTCATGGGAAGGGAACACTTGGCAAACGAACTACTGTCAATGTTCCCCATCGCGAAGTCACAAAAGAACAAAAACTTGATCGAACCGAATTTGGAACACATGAAAAGGTAAGCCTTTCCCTTGCCAAAACAATTCAACAAGCTCGTATTGGTAAAGGTTTTAAAACGCAAAAAGACTTGGCAAATGCCATCGGAGTTCCAGCAAACATAATCAATTCATATGAATCCGGAAAGGCTATTCCAGATAATCAAATTCTTCAAAAGCTGCGGAGAGTTTTGGGTGTCAAGCTGAAATAATATATTGACACAAAGTAAATATGAATACTCTCTTAAAACTTTACGAACTCAAGGAAAGACGGATGCTGCTCAACCGAACAGTTGCCAAGGCTAGTAAGAAGCAAGAAAAACTCAACGAGTTGTTAAACAAGCAAGCGGCTGCTTACAAAAAGTATGACCTTAAGACTGTCCGAAAACTCGAGGACAAGATTGAGAAACTTTCTAAGGAAATCAAGAGTATCTGGAACAAGGTCAGAGCGTAAGTTATCCATATGTAATTTTTCTACTAACATACACAAGTATAATTGGAATTACGACCAAAATTGCAATTATAGTTAATGTTACAAACATACCTTATAATAGACTGACATAAAGATATGACGCGTGTGTAAGACAAAATGTCTCTCAAGAAGGCTGATGAATCACTTTCTCGCGAAACCCCTGAGGCCATGCAAAAACGCATGTTTGAAGCCAAGCTCGCCGCGATGGAGAAGGCTATGAAAGGTGAAAAGGTTCGTTACAAGTCCAATCGAGACCCCGAGAGATTCTTGGAATTCTTGAAGTATCGATTGACGATTTGGGAACAACTCAAGGATGAGAAGTTCTATGCGAAGCGAATGTATGAAAAGACGAGTGAGGTCATCCAAGGTCTCACTGCAGCGTAGAGTAGTGACCAGCAATGTAATAAACATCTTCAAAACCTAATTCAATAAGTTTCTCTGCTGCAAATCTGGCCCGTTGTCCAGTGTTGCAATAGACGAGTAACCCCTTCTTTGGAAGTTCCGTGGTAGTCTTCTTATTAATCTTATTCACTGGAATGTGGAGAGCACCTTTGTAGTGACCAGCTCTGTACTCCGTCACTGTACGAACATCAATGACCTTCTTTATCTTTCCTGAGCGAATCATCTCCTTAGCCTTGGCGGCACTGACAAGGTTTGCACCCAAAAATGTATAAGTCGCAGCGGCTGCGAGTGTTCCGACAACTAGAGCTGGAAACATTTGTTATTAACGACTATTATTTATTTCAATTCTAAAGCATTTGAATCTTCTGGATGTCCCACACATCCTTTAAACCATGTATTAAACGCCAGACTTATTCTTGTGCCACCCGGAATAAATCTTTCTGGAACTCTATGTTCTAGTTGCGAGGGAAATAATATCACATGATTTTTACGTGCCGGATATGTCCATGTTCTACAATTCCATTTACCAGTTTCTGGTTGTTTAACTGAAATATTTCCAAGAAGCTTATTTGGGTTAAAAAAGTTAATTACATCATCATGTACCGTATCTATATAAAATACACCAGATATTAAACTATTTCCGTGACTATGTTTATGATGATATTGTTCATGTTCTGTCCAATTTAACCATGAATTTGTTATATACAATTCTACTTCTTTTTCTGGTTCAAATACAATATTAAAATATTCATTGATATGTTTTGTTAAAATTAGTTTCAAATCTCTTAGTTCTACGCTATCTAACACATAATGATTATAACTAGATATGTTCCCAGGATTTTTACAAGTATTTATTTTTTGAGAATTTATAAAATCAATTTCATTGTTGTTGAGACTTCTAGGAATTCTATTACTGGCAATCGGAATTGGAAAAAAGTCTTCAATTATCATCCTTAGTATTGTGTATTAAATGCATTTTAAGTACTTTTACTCCCCGCCCAATTCATGATTTGTGTGAGTGACCATGAACTATTGATACTATTTGGGAGTTTAAGTTTCATCAAACTTTTTTTAACTTTTTCAACATTCGTACCATTCACAACTTTAGGAACTTGTGCGATATGATTCAATCTAAATCTTTGACCATTTGCATCCACAATTTTGAGAAAGTATGGAAAGTTCTTTTCAAAGTATTTCCATTTGAGTGAAGTTCTGTTTGATGGTGGAGTATATTTATGTACAAGTGCCCACACAACCTTCTTCACAAATTGAAGGCGAACTCTTGGATCCTTTGGACCGATGGGTGTTCCCAATGTGTCGTGCATCATGGCGATGAATGCTTCAATGTAACAAAAGTGATGTTGTGACAATTCATCATATTGTGAAATCTCAAAAGACTTTTCCAAAACTTTTTTGTTCCGAATGTTAATTTTTGTATTCTTAAGAAGTTGTTTGTAATTTTCTGTATTCGTGGTCACAAATCCACCCGTTGGTTGGAATGAAGATTGTTTGTTGCTTATTGTGTAGGCATTTCCATAGACTGCACGAAGTTCATTCTTGAATTCTGCGCGACCCGCACCCATTGAATTGAACAACTTGATGTTCTTGTTCGTGTGATTAATTTTTGCGAGAGCGTAGTGACCATCACCACTTGGATAGGTGTGGGCGATATGAAGATACTCAGTACCGTTACGATTTTTTGTGAGTTTAGTCATATTCGATGTCCTGCGACACTTAAACTTGAAATCGTACCCAGCTTCATTCTTGATGTCCTTCCCAATTTGTTCAAAAATACCCGGTCTCTGGAGGAGTTGCTTAGCCATTTCCGCAGCATCTTCAATAGCCATGAGATATCTCGCCGCGACAGTTGTATTCATTTTACTCTCAATGTAGTCAGAGGTGTCAATTTCGGCAGTCTCACCTTTGGCTCGTAAAAGGGTGTTACGAACATCGCGGTTCTTGATGAGTTTAATGGGGACAAGGTCCATCCTAACTTACATATCATTGATATTTTTAAACCAATCGTATGTAAATAGTTATTACTGAAGTTAAGTTATTTAAATTAGTTACCAAAGGCAACACCAGCCATACCATCCTTAATACGAAGGATGTTATAGTTGACCGCATACACTCTATGAAGAGCGTTACCACCCGATGGACCAACGAGGGTCATCTTCGCGTTGTCAATGCGGCTAAAGTTAAGAGTACCAGTTGGTTGTGTCTTGCTCATAGTGAGGCAGAATGGCCAGCTGAAAGTTGGGAGATCGTCGAGAACATTGTCTGGAAGATCGGTGCAGTGCATTTCTGGAACAACGTTGTGGTGGTAGACGTTAGAAGTTTCCTCGAAAAGGGCAACACCGTTAATGTAAAGGGAAGACTTTTCAAAGGTAAATTCATTGTCCCAGTTATCACCTGTAGCTTTCCCAGAAACAAGGTGGAGAGACTTCACTGGGTGATTGAAGTAGCTGAGGTCAAGGTCGGTATCGGTACTTGTCGCTGGTTGGTATTGGGTTTGGGTAATCAACAATTCGTGTTCATTGTCGGTAAAGAACTTGCGTTCTTCGCTATCAAGGTAGATATAGTTACCGTAAACTTTTGGTGGGGTTGGTGGTGTGAATCCGCCACCGCGGCACTTGACGCGGATTTCGACGTCGTGGTACTGAAGAGCCACGAGTGGGAGAGCCTTTGTCCAGTCCTCACCGAAGAAAAATGGAATCATGTAATAGTTTCCTGAGTGGTTATCCTTCTTAACATTGGTGGTTATCGCACAAGACGCCTTCGCGGTGTTGTCACGCAAGAGTGGGTTGTGAACACCCTGAATGAAGAGGGAATCGAGTTCAGTAACCTTTTGACCACCAATCCACAATTGGAAAACAGTTGGGTTGGAAGACGCCGAAGAGAAGAAGCCGGTCGCGTTAGTACCTATATTAGCGATATCGGTACTTTCGACCCACACATAACTCAAAAGATCACCCTTGGAACGAATTGGAATAACAACTTCCGCGTCGTCACCAAAAGTACCGATGTAGTCCATGCGTTCGGCTTTCATAGCAAAGTTTGTGTGTCGCTTGTAGTTTTGTCTGAAAAAACTGACTTCTGGTTGGCCAGTGATGTATACATCCTGAGCCCCTTTAGATACAAGGTCAATCAAGGCGGCTGACATTTTTACTAATATAGTATATTAAAATTTTCGGTCGATGATTACACAATGGTAACCTTCCAAGCATTAACCTGGGAGGCTCGAGACAGTGATGACGAACACTTGATTAGTATCTTTGGTAAGACTGAAGATGGAAAATCGGTTTGTGTCACTACAGAATTCACGCCGTATTTTTTTATAAAACTTCCGGTAAATATTAACAACCAAAAACTAAAAACTATTTATGAAAAGATTAATGAACAATGTAAAGATTGTCTCGTATCGTATTCTCTTATGAAGTCTAAAGATGTTTGGGGGTTTCAAAATAACGAAGAATTTCATTTCATGAAAGTGAACTTCAAGAACCTTCAAGCAAGAAGACTTGTAGATTCGTTCCTGAGAAAGCCATTGGATAGAACACCGGAACTCTTCAACATTTTTGGTGTAAAAAATGTTAAAGTATACGAATCAAACTTAGATCCAGTTTTACGCCTGATGCACCGGACGGGTATTCAGTCTACCGGTTGGCTTGATACAGGTAATAAGTGCATTCGTTCTCATTTGGCTCATGTAGACATTGATTTGTTCTGCAATGACTGGACGACTCTTAAACCCGTGGCACGGGATGATATTGCTCCATTTGTTGTAGCTTCGGTAGATATTGAATGTAACAGTTCTACGGGTAAGTTTCCTGATGCAAACATTCCCGGTGACGCATGTTTCCAAATTGCAATCTCACTTTGTAAGTTTGGGTCCGATGAACCGTATGATAAGACTTGCCTCTGTTACAAGAAAACCGATCCAAATCTAGATGGCTCTACTATTTTGAGCTATCCAACTGAGAAGGAGATGTTGGAAGCTTTTCAGAAGTATCTTCACAAACAAGATGTCGATATCATAACTGGTTGGAACATTTTTGGTTTTGATATGGAGTACATATATAAGCGTGCTCAAATTAATAAATGCCACTACGATTTCTTCAATTTGGGTAAGTTGAAGGATACCGAATCTGAACTTGTGATTAAGAAGCTTTCATCGAGTGCTCTCGGTGATAATCTTCTGAAGCTTCTTCCGATGCCTGGTCGATTTATTTTCGATTTGTTCCACGAAATTAAAAAGGGTTACAAGCTTGATAGCTATAAATTGGATAATGTATCAAAGTTATACTTGGGTGACCAAAAAATTGATATGCCACCAAAGGAAATGTTTGCTAGATTTGTTGAAGAAGATCCAGTGAAATTGCGGGAAGTTGCCGAGTATTGTATCAAGGATACACTACTTCCCCATAGGCTTATGAAGAAGTTGTGTACACTTCTAAATTTGGTGGAGATGGCGAAGGCAACGTGGGTACCAGTTCCATTCCTTGTAGAGCGTGGACAGCAAATCAAGGTATTTTCACAGTTGACAAAGAAAGCGAGAGAGCTTGGATTTATGGTGCCGACGATTCGCTACGGCGCAATCCCCGAAGAACCATATGAAGGTGCGACAGTTTTGGAGGCGCAAAAGGGTGCATACTACACACCAATTACAGCCCTTGATTTCGAATCACTGTATCCATCGATTATGATGGCACATAATTTGTGTTATTCTTCGTATGTTATGGATGAGAAGAAGTATGGCGCGGTACCCGGAATTACTTATGAAACTTTTCATATCGGAGATCGAACTTACAAGTTTGCCCAAGATGTCCCAAGTCTTTTACCAGCAATTCTTTTAGAATTGAAGCAATTTCGTAAGCAAGCCAAAAAGGATATGGCAGCAGCTACCGGTTTTATGAAGGAAGTTTATAATGGTAAACAACTCGCCTATAAAATTTCAATGAACTCTGTCTACGGTTTCACTGGAGCTGGTAAGGGTATTCTTCCATGTGTTCCAATTGCTTCTACTACAACTTCTAAGGGACGTGCGATGATTGAAGAGACAAAAAACTACGTTGAAAAGAACTTCCCCGGATCGAAGGTAAGGTATGGTGACACCGATTCGGTCATGGTTGAGTTTGATGTAGGCGATCGCAAGGGTGAAGAAGCCATCGCATACAGCTGGGAAGTGGGTGAGAGAGCTGCAGAAGAGTGTTCAGCTCTCTTCAAGAAGCCAAATAACTTGGAGCTCGAAAAAGTTTATTGGCCTTATTTCCTCTATAGTAAGAAGCGCTATGCAGCCAAACTTTGGACAAAGGGTAAAGATGGTAATATGCATATGGACTACATAGATGTAAAAGGTCTTCAACTCGTAAGGCGCGATAACACTCCACACGTCCGTGAAGTGTGTAAAGAACTTCTCGATGTTGTATTAACGTCGAGTGATCCGGGGCCACCCAAAGAACTTGCCAAGGAAAGAGCAATTGAGCTTTTGTCTGGTGATGTTCCGAATGAAAAACTGGTCTTGAGCCAATCCCTGGCGGATACGTACAAGGTTGCTGGTAAAAATGTGTCTGTTACGAGTTCTGAGAGTGTGAATATCAATCAATCGCATGTTCAAGTTGTTACGAAAATGCGTCAGCGAAAGCCTGGGTCTGAGCCACAATCTGGTGATAGGGTTCCCTATCTTCTCACAAAAACAGAAAATTCCAAAGCAAAGGCGTACGAAAAAGCCGAAGATCCAAAATATGTAGAGGAGCATGACATCCCTGTAGATTATCACTATTATTTCCTTAACAAATTCCTGAACCCTGTATGTGACCTTTTGGACCCACTATATGAGAACGTGAAGGAAGAAATCTTTGGCGAAATTATCAATCAACACAAACCACCAAAACCAAAGAGAGAACCCGCCCTGAGTACAATGAAAAAGGATGATCTCGTTGCGGAATGTAGACGACTTGGATTGGAAGAAACCGGTACACTGGCTATTCTTAGAAATCGCCTTAAGGAGGCTAGAGTTAAAAAAGAAGAAACAGTTGAAGACTTATTTAAAAATTACGAACAAGGTATTACTAAGAATGAGTCTTCATGATAAGATTACAAAGATATTCGAGGAAGAACTCGAGGATCGTGTAAACTCGATTATTACAGAATATGCTGAAAAAATTTCAAAAAAACATGCAATTCCTTTGGAACTTTTACTGAAAGATATACCGGAAAATTATACTTCTACGATTTGTAGAGGCACAAAATCAAACGGAGATAGATGCGCATTTAAATCTGTATCGAATGGATACTGTCGTCATCATAAATCACAAGGTGATCGTATATGTCAACGTGTCCTTTCTACATCAAGTTTGCATAATCACGGTTCAGAACAGATGTTTGTGAAAGGGTGTCCGGGTTGTGAAAGTGCTAATAATGGGCTTATAGAATTGAATACTATTATTTAATAATGAACAAAAGAGATATTCTACTAACATCTATTAATAATTTTTACAACGAACAGAAGAATAAAACTACATTATTGACAATATTGGATAAGTCGAGTGGTATTTCTCTAAGAAATTTGGAATGGTTTATTACAAATTATTCTAAAAAGAACCATACATCTTATAAAACCGGTGATGGAAAGTTATTTACTGTTCATTGTGCATACAAGTCTTCTTTGGATGGGTACAGTAAAAAGTTATTCGATCCATTTTGTCGATCTCAAAAATTTGCATATAAGATTCCTGGTACGTCACATGAAATTCAAACGACTTTGGCTCAATTGAATTTCATTAAATGGTGTATTAAGAATAGAATTATTGATTACATTAACGATAACAAAGAGTTACTATTTAATAAGCAACAGACATAAATCCCTTTTCAAATTCAAATGTTTGATAACCTGTGTAATACATGTGTAGGGTAAAACTATCATTATTTATATCGACTAAACCTGTATCTAGTTTAGCTTCAAATGCAGTTTTGTCGGACTGTATTTGACTGAAATCTAAACTTCCCGATGGCTCCACATTTATCGGATTCATCGAGAAGCTATATGTATATATATTTCTTATCGGTCTCGACAATCTTTTTTGTGATGGTATGAGATACTTATAATATGTGTGCGTTGTATTTGAAATATTTGGCATTTTATTACCATTTATATAAAAACTTGCGGAATCCATTACTGGTGCGAAAAATGTATAAGTCTCATCAAAGTTTACATTCGACGAAAAGTTGAAACGATTGTGCATAAAATATTCACCGTCTTCACTTGGAACTGGGTCACCTGTTGAAACATTTTCGTTTTCAAATTTTACATTTCTAAAAAACCAGTGAATACACTTGACCGGTATATTTGGAACAAGATTATTTCTTATAACATCTTTACCTTCGTCGGTCACAATTGATGGGTGTTTTCTTACCAAATCTGTCACAAGAGTTTGCTTTTCTTTCATCATGTAAATGCGCTCCTCATCACTTAGTGTAATTTCTTCTGTAATTATGTCAAAAGAAGGTAATTCAATCACATCTGTTGTATCTGTAAAGAAAGTTTGTTTATGAAATTCCAATTCAAAAATTATTTTCTGATTGAAAATTGAGCAAAGTGGAAAATATGGTCTATTTGGTTTATTCGTTGAATATTCATCACTCGCATATTTTCTAGAAAAGAAAAAGTGAATTGGTATCATTAATTCTGAATTGTATTGTGCATACCCAGGATTATCTTCAGATGCATCAAATCCCAAATTTCTATTTACAAGAAAACGATTTGCAACCTTTTCTGAAATTTCTAAATAAAGTTCATCATATATAATTCCCCAATCATCATGAATTTTCTCAACTTCTATATCGTCTATGCGCATTGTTACACTTTTAAGTATATGTCTACCGAGCTGATCTGCGTAATTCCCATTTGAAACGGCGGGCATCTGTATGCTTATCCACATATTACTCAAAAGATCACCCATATTTTGTGGTTCATATTTAACTTTTATAGTTTGATTAAAAGGCCAATTGTCTACTTGCCCGGGATTGATCACATGTTTACTTCTGTGGTACTTCCTAAATTCGGAATGTCTCTTATCAGTGGTATAATTAAAGAATGATTCGTCTGGTTCTTTGGAAAGTAAGTAAGTGTCTTGCTTCCCAATAGCTTTGAGCGAAATTTTCGCAGCTTCACCCATACCTACTATTGCTTACATATTTTTAATATCTGTTTTCCACATATCAATGTGTGATGTATTTTTCATAATTTCGAGTTCTTCCCTAGCCTGTTTTGATTCCTCGAGCAATTCTCTGACACATTCTTCGGTATACTGAACTGTTTTGATGTTGAGAAGATAGTCATATGTGCCATTAATTTTTGGGAAAATTTGGGACAATTGTCTTTCAAGATCATCCTTCTTACGCTTGAAGACTACAATTTGTCCTTCGATCACCATCGTGACAAACTTTGACTTGTATCCACACATCTTGGATCTAACTTCAAGTACTTTGATAAGATGTTCCTTTCTCTTGATGTAGTGATCAAGACGAAGTTTCACAAAGTCTGAGAGTATTTCTTCGGGACTTGAGTATTTGTAAATCCCTTTCATTGGATGGAAGAGATGCATGTTTGATGTGTGGAAAGACTTTCTCAGTTTGAGATCCTTGATCATATCTTTACCCGAATAACCAAATATTTCAAAATCAACATCTTCGGTTGTTGAGTTATTTGTAAAGTTTGTAATCACCTTCTTCTCCACAAGTGTGTCAAGGTATTCTTTGTAGTCTTGAGTCCATCGACCAGGTGGCAACTCGGTAATCTTGAGGCGGGAACCGGTATCTCTCCAAACACCTTCGGTAATCCAAGTACCATCTTCTTTGAATACTTTACCCTTGAATCCTCGGAACCAAGGTGTCATTTCTTTGAGAGACATACCACTCAAAGATCTCGTGATGTTTTCCTTGATGTCCTTGGGGTTGAAAGGTGGGACATAGCAACTGAAACCTGTACCAATACCTTCGGTTCCGTTGACAAGAACCATCGGGAGAGTTGGCATATAGAAATCTGGTTCAATCGGTCGACCATCGTCGTCGAGATAGTTGAGGATCGGATCATCCCGCGGATCAAAGATCTTCCTCGTCTCCTTGGAGAGTTTTGTAAAGATGTACCTCGTTTGGGAAGCGTCTTTGCCACCCATAAGACGAGTACCAAATTGACCACATGGTACGAGAAGATTGATATTGTTTGAACCGGTGTAGTCATTTGCCAATTTGACAATTGTATCCGCTAGAGATACTTCACCGTGGTGGTATGCGGACTTGTCAGCCACGTATGCCGCCAACTGTGCAACTTTCATTTCATCTTTGAGATTCTTGTGAAAGCATGCAAAGAGAACCTTTCTCTGTGAAGGCTTGAGACCATCGGCCATATGTGCAATAGAACGCTTCAAGTCCGCCAAGCTGAAATTGACAAGATCCTTGTGGACAAAGTTTGAGATACTCAAATTTTTGACATTACCGTATGGAACTTCCAATTCTTTTGGATTTTTAGCGGTACTTTCGAGGAGCCAAGACTTTCTATCGTCCGCCTTCTTTTTGTCAAATGCGAGAACAATTGATTTGTCTGTCATGATATCCACGTCAAACTTGACTGTGAGGTCTTGAATCTTCTTGAAATATTCTCGGGCCTCGGCACTCGTGCTGGTACCCAAACCCTTGTAGTACTTGATCTTCCACCCGGGTTGACCATTACCATACCAGGATCTGAAGGTAGAGTCTGTATAGAAAGACTTTGTTTGTCCACCCTTGGAAGCCTTGATAATTGGCGTCACCATTGAGACTACAAACCCCAACTTGAGGAGACTGGGCCAGAAATAATGAATCATATTGAGAATGAGACCCTTGATATGGGAACCATCATTATCCGCATCGGTCATAATCATAAGACGACCGTAGCGAAGTTCAGAAACATCTGTGTATTCTTTGCCTTGTTGAAGACCCAAAATCTTCTTGAGATCATTGAACTCTTGATTTGATGTAAGTTGAGCCACCGAAGCATCGCGGACATTCTTACACTTACCACGAAGTGGGAATACACCGTAGTGATCTCGACCAACGACTGAAAGACCTGCGACCGCCAAAGTCTTTGCCGAATCACCTTCCGTCACAATGAGAGTGCACTTACCAGATTGTGCTGTACCGGCCTTGTTTGCATCGTCCAACTTGGGAATGCCGGTAATTTTGGACTTTCTGGCACCATCAGTCTTTTTGAGTTCTTTCATCTCCTTGAACTTTGAGAGTGCTGTGAGTTCATCACTGATGCCAGTCTTGAGAGCATTCTTCACAAAGTTCTTTGGTGGATCAAACTTACTCCCAAAGTCTTGAGCCTTTGAAGTACATTCAGACTTGACTTGACTTGAGAAAGTTGGATTTTCAAGAGTTGCCTTCACAAAGATGTTGAAAGTATTCTTGACTTGTTGTGGCTTCAACTTAATCTTCTTCGCCATTTCGTCAATGATACCCGATGCGAGGTAAGAAGCTACATGATCCACATGAGTGCCACCCTTTGTGGTACAGATACCATTTACAAAAGAGACTTGTTCAAGACCATTTTCTGAAGGACCAATACACACTGACCAACGATCAGTAGTCACTGAACAGACATCAGTCACACCTTCGTGCATCTTGGCATAAGCTTCAAAGGAAGTCTTGGGAAGAGCTTCACCTTGAAACTTGACCTTACAGTTTGGTGTGGTACAAATGTTTGCATCCCAAACTCTCTTTTCAAAAATCTTGTAAATGTTTGTATCCATCTTTTTCATACCAAATCTTTTCCAATCTGGAACAAAAGTAATTGAAACTGAAGAAGTTGAACCAGAATGTTTTGTAATTTTTGGCGGATGACAAACAGTCATATTGTTTTCCCACTTTTGGGAATAAGTCTTCTTATTTTCATGATCTTTGATAATTACTGAAAACTCCGAAGAGTAGATGTTTGTCAATTTGGCACCATAACCATTGCGACCACCAACAATTCTCTTCTTGGTGTCATCATAGTTTGTACTTGTGAGTAGGTGACCAAAAGTAAGTTCGGGGTTCCAAACACGTTCTTTCTCATGCATCTTGACAGCGATACCACCCAATGGTCCATTGTTCTCAATGGTGACAGCACCAGTTTCCTTGTCTATCCCCGCCGAGATGCTCGATACACCCTTCGGATAGAGTGAGTTTCTGTCAATTGCATTGACCAATATTTCATCAAAAATTTTGAGCAAAGCCGGTGAATAATTGACGCTCTTCTTTTTGAATTTGTTATCAGTCTTGTGATGAAGCCAGTACGGTTCAGAACTGAGGTCCACTGGACCAACATATGAATCCGGTCTTTTAAGGACATGTTCGATGTGGGTGAGTTTTTGAACGCTTTCTCCCATTTTTCTTGCTTTTTAAGAAACGAGGCTCTCACTTAAGCTATTTTTCATTAAAAACCAAAATCTTCTACAACTCTTCTAAAGTAATCCACGGCCTCGGGTGCTGGTACGATCATATCAAAGTTCCGGCGGGCCTCTTCACAAATAGTTCCACCCTTTCGATTATTAACCAGCATCTTATTCATTTCTGGGGCGACTCCCAACTTTCTCGCATGTGTACCATTTCTGAGTAGGTACTGAGTATTCGCATAATTGAATACTTTCGCTAAAAACGTGGCAATCTCAGATGGATCTGTGAGACCTTTTCCAGCACACCGTGGATAGAATTCATCAATGACTAAATCCGAATCAAATAGTTCTAGTGGAGTTTTTTGGAATTCACTTTCTGGCACGAGCCCAGAAAACATGCACCTGTATCGTTCATGAAGAAACTCTAGGTATTTATCGTGGGACATTCCGACAACAGTTTGCATGTAGTGCTCATTTTTTGATTTTATGAAAGACTGGCGATCTCCATGCACTTTTGATGAAAGGCGACGCCAGTATGTAAATTTTCTATGATGCGGACACTTACATTCAGAAGTGTGTTCCCATCCCAACTGTTTATAGTGTCTGACATTGGTGTTGTATGGGTTTTTACACATACGTCTACTGTGTCCACGAGAATCGATATATGTAACCACGTTCAAATTTTCGTTGAATGGAAATATATCCGGTTCAATTTCTGATTTCACCACAAAAGGTTCACATAGATCCAGTGCAATTTTAATAGTTTCATTGATTTTTGAACTTTCAGATGTAAGTCGTTTTTCTATATCTTGGTCTGTAAATCGCAGTATCTCTTTAACAGAGCGGAATCGTTTGCCTTCACCGTAATAGTAGGTGTCGGTCATTCCAGCGGTTGCACCGCTTACTCTTACCTCAACCTCAATACGAAATAGATGTGGATCGATTCCATACCGATTAGACACTCGGATAAATCTTTCTCGAGCTTCCTCGCCGTACGTTCTAAGTTTTTTAACTTTCACTTCATTGATACCAAAATCAAGTGAAAGATGTAAATCATTTGTGACGATCGGACCCATTCTTTTTATTATTATATATGATAAGTAAAACTTACTTAGGCGTTTTAATTGTCATCTTTGAGGATTTGGTAGAAATCTTCTCTCCACTGTTTAGTCGTAGGTCTATCAACTGATTGTCGCTTTGGTCTAATGTTTCTTAGTACCCCAATTCTACGAAGGTGATCCATTTGTGGATTAAATTTCAAACCACCTTTGAGGTGACACGCTTTACAAACTTTCGTACCTTTCCACCTACATGTATCATTGTAGTGAAATGGTAGATTTGTTTTGATCAGATATTCATCAAATAAGTATTTTTCTCTAATCGTACCACGGATATAATATGGGTCTAGTGGCGCCCAACATATGGCGCATACCTGTTTCCATTTTATTTTCATACTTATATGTAGAAGATGGCTTATCTTTATCTCATAGCTATAATTTTTGTGCTTTATCTCATGATGCAAAATAAGACCAGAGGTATGAACAAAGCAATTGAGAAGCTTGTCAGACAGTCAGCCCGATATGCGGTTGCCGCTCAACAAGATGCTTCTCCGGTCATAGCTATACTCCACGCTAACTATGCAGCAGCTTATTTCTATGCTCTAAAGGATATTGCTTCCGAGACACAAATCCACAACGCAACTGGTATTGATGTTAAAAAATTCAAGGAACATGTGACAAATGTTCAAGACATGGTAACTAAGAGAACTTCAGAAAAGTGTCCGGAATTTGTTGGTGAAGTCGATATTTATCTGGCGCAAATAGGTGGAGAAACTGCTTAAAATTAAAAAAGTAGAAAACTTTATGAATGAGTATGTCGTCGTTCAAAACCCAAACAATCACATAGTCTTGGGTATAAATGACGATATACCAGAAAGTGTACATGTAGTACAATTTGATGAAAGGTACGAATGTTGTTATCCAAATCACAGTCAAATGGTATTAATTGGTTTAATTGTAATATTCTTCATGATGGCTGGATCAATATATGTTTAGTGCCTAAGTCGAGGAGAATCACCTCAATTTTCAGATCTAAAAATGGAAGTCATTCGCGACTCTGTGTGGAAAGCTTGCCTCGCCGATGCAACAAAGATGTATCGCCTCGGAGAGCCAAATGAAAAATGTTATCGATTAGCTGACGCAACATGGAAAATGAAAATGCGATACATTAAACACGCCAATACCAAAAAGAATTCAGCAATTGTTGTTCTTGATGCACCACCCCAAGAAAATGTTGTAGAACAGCGAACGAAACATAAAATATGTTGTGCAACAACTATGTCCGGAAAGTCATGCCGTTTTAAAGCGGTTTGTGGTGATTATTGTAGAAAACATCAAGTGGCGTCGACAAGTATTGGGAATAAAGTTGATATAAGTGACTTACTCTGTAAGCTTGACGGAATTAAAATCCAATAGTATTATAAATCATGTTCTTAGATCAGGAGAACCTTAGACCTGTAATAATAGCGATGGCGCTTTATCTCACTATTGCCACACTTATTCCCCGTATAATTAAGAAACCAACCGGTATTAAGTTTTTGGATGACATTGTCATGGCTTTGATTGCTGAAAAAGGTGCTTTAATGAGTCACACTATCATCCTTGGTCTCGTCGTTCTTGGTACCAATTATATTCACGAAGAATTCATGTGATGTATTGGTTGCACTAACTAAATTTTTTGTATGTTCGTGATTCATCTCACGTATATTTTTATCATACACATCTTTCATGAACTCTAAGAGTTGTTTTTCATTTGGTTTACCCCAAACCATACCTTTTTGAAATAGAAAATCATCAAATTGCAATTCTTGAAGTTCACAATCAATCGTGTATGGTGTCTTGATATATTCTGGCGCACCTCCGTAATTGGTTATGATAACTGGTTTATTTCGTATCGCTGCCTCAACTGCACCCATTCCAACTCCTTCAGAAGATGAAAAACTTACATAACAGTCGCCACGGTGATGAATTTTATCCATTTCTTCATCCGAAATTAAACCATTTATTATTTCTACATTTGGTAGATTTATTTGAACATCTTTCAAACAAGTGGCCTTTACAAGTAATCTTGTGTTTGGATTATTTAATCTTACAAATGCTTCTAATATACTTTTAAAATTTTTACGAGGGTCCATAATGTTTCCTATGTGATAAAATGTATATGGTTTTGGTTTAGGTTTTGGAATGTGTGCGTGGATGACATAAAACTCATTTTGCGGAAATTGTTTAGAAAGAACGCGTTTACAAAATTCGCTTGGCACCGCCACCTTTTTGAATTCTTTCATAATTAGACCATAATCTTCGTGAACGGTCTCCGTTTCACACACAGTCATGCACGCCAAGTTCTTTACCTTTGTTCTAGCATATGATAAATATTTGATATGATCCATTATTGGTAACATGAAAATGAGAGCGTTTTCACTTACAGGTAACTCTCGCCCAATTTCGTAATATTTTGTTCCAGGAAATAGCTCAACATATTTAGATGCATGTTGACCAATCCCAGTGAGTAAATGTGGTCCAATGATGATCATTTAGTATAAAGATAATGTTGCTTTTATATATATTACAATGAATCCATTGCAACTACGCAGAGAGGTAGAAGATGAAATGAAGCGCACACGACTTGATAAGACACGCCTTTATGAACTTCTTTTGAAGATTATTGATGGTGGTGTCGGTGGTGGCGAAGGTGTTCAAGGTCCAGCCGGTCCAGCCGGTCCAGCCGGTCCAGCCGGTCCAGCCGGTCCAGCCGGTGAGTGTAAATGCAAGTGCACCAAGGAAGAACCAGCCCCAAAGAAGACCACTACCACCAAGAAGAAGGCTACAACTAAAGCTTCCGCTTAAGAATAAATATCTAAAAAATAACCTCAGTCAGAAGATATCTTCATTTATTCATAGAAGTGTATGAATAAATGAAACATATTGATTTCTCGAGACCACTGCGTTTAATCAATCCGTATGTCAAAAAAGGTAATGTTTCGAAAAAAAAAATATCTCACGAACGAATACTTTTTACTAAAAGGGTCATATGGCCACCGGACCCGAAGAAGTACCACGATTCACCCACCAGAGAAAGGTTCCAAAAATAAGAATTAATATACCAACTAAAGTTCCAAACGAATATTTCTTTTTTGGCTCTTCTGGTGGTTTATCTGGCAACTTCTGTACATTTTGATTAAGTGTATCTATCTTACTAAGCAGCTTTTGTAACGCTTCTAAAATTTGCAGCTCGCGATCTTTAGGCTTTTCTTTTACGTTTACTGTTGTAATTTCAAGTACCATATACCATCTTGCATCTGGTTGTAGTAACGCGTAATCATTGTCGTCTTGTTGTTCATATATTTTAAAGTTTAACTTTTTAATTGATATTGGATTGAAGTAGTTTGTTTTTCGATTAAAACTTTTCCATTGTTTATCTCTTACAAGACCCGCAGTACTACCAGAAAAGTGACGTTCAAGTGGCACCCTCGCAAGTATTTGTCCATGTCTTTCATCTAGTATCTGAGCCACCTTTGGTACTTCCGGGCACACCACATCTACAAATTTAGCAATGTTTGTATCTGTGTCATCGTTTCCACCCACTTGTGTGATGTAAAAGTCCACCATTTTGATACCAAGAACCCTACTCATATCTTCGATGTGTGTATTTGATTCAAGTGTCAAGTCTAATGAAAATGTGTTATTTGTGCCTGTTACAAAGTTTGAATCTAATATAACATATTGAACCTTCTTAGGTATGTCGTCAAGTGACATTCTGAAGTATACTGATATAAAAAAATAAAGTGTAATAATTACAAATGTATTTCAAAGCTATTTACAGAAACACAATTTCAATGTCTTCTTTTTATATTGAAAATTTTTTCAATTGGGTAAAAATGGCGGTGTATGACGCTCCAATGAGACTTTATTTAGACATTGATCTAGAAAAGCAAAAGATCGAAAGAGAAAATGAACGCCTAAGCAGGACTGGTTCTCAACTATCTTCAAGTGAATAAATGGATTATATTCCACTCGTGACAGACGAATTCAGAATTACTTTCTGCAAAGCCACTGAACCCCTGTGTTCAGACATTCAAAGACTGATTTGGGAAAATCTTCTTTATAGAGATATAGAGTTAGAACCTCCACCGGCGCCACAAAAATGTCGTATAAAATACTCAAGAGTTTCTGGGAGCTGCTTGCCCCACAACCTATTCGAAGACTTACACCTGACCCAATAACACATGAACACAAAGATTATGATGAAATCATTGCTGTGAATGAAGCAAATGAAATTGTTGTTCTACATTTACCTAAAAAATACAGCCTAAGTTACTTATAGTTTTGTAATAATTACAAGAAAAGTATGGAACTGCCTCGTCGCCAAGAACTCCAAAAATTTCTGTTGAAGTGTCAGGATGCTCTCACACACTTCAAGAAAAAACGAAAAGATGTCTTTGTTCAATATGGTGATACTCAATATGACAGTCATATCAAGCGTCTTCTCTCCCTTACTCATAGAGTTGAAGACGAGCTTCGTGGAATCGATGCGGTGGAAGACAATAAGACAATCAATAATCTCTTCACTGAGTATGAAACAATCGGAAAAGATATTCACCAAAAGTTGATAGAATCTCTTCAAAAAGAGTTTGAAAATATTGACAAAGAAATTTGGTACAGTGAAAACTTTGACAATTGGGTGAAGTTACCAGAAAGACAGGAATGTGAATCTTACCCAATTGTTCAGCGATTGCGTTATTCCAAGTGTCGTCACATAATGTTCGACCACATTGAAAAAGAGTGGAAAAAGAAAACTTTTCCAACTCTTCATAATAGATTAGAATTTTTCTGATATGTAATGATAAGATGAAATGGAGGATCGTTAAATGTTTTTACATTCAAATGAGACAACATCTCACATTTTCAGTTCTGACCGATGGTCTCGGAACTTTTGTAAGAAATATGATTAAAGAGCTCTTCCACAGAAACTTAAATAAGGACTTAATCCGTGGTAGAAATAAAAAAGATGGTACCAAGACCTCGTAAGATTGTTGAGAAGACGTACTATTATGCTACCGATTCGGAGTCTGAACTTGACTTTGATTATGATCCAGCTCGAGACTCCGAATCTGAAAGTGATGCCACCACGGTAGTCTTCAATGATGATGACTGGAAACTTGAAGAATCTGGCTCCGAAGTTTCCGATTCTGAAGATGGTACGGACTATGAATCTGAAACCGAGCCAGAATCAGAATCTGAAGAACTTGATGAACCAAAGCCATACTACGGCAAGGGTTTCCGTGTCTATTTTGATAGCACTGCGGACAAGAAGTTCTTCATGCAAGCTTTTGGTTTCTCGGATGCCTAAGTTAAATAAGGAATAGAGTTTTAATAAGAATAACATGAATATATTTGATCATACACAACGCTACTTTGCCAGTATTTGTATAAAGCCGGATAAATATGCGAATACGGACGATTCTATTAGTTCCCTCATTAACGTACCTTTGACACAATCGCAATGTATTAAATTTGGTACCCATGTTGAAAAATTGCTTCGAGATTTCATTAGTTCATATGACCATGTTAAAAATGTGCGACCGCAAAATAAGAAGGGGGAAAGTGAAAGAGATCATCTTTTTCTTTTGAATGATGGAACAAAGGTATACGCAGAACTGAAATGTAATCTTAATCTCGATACCGAAAAACGCAAAAAGACGTGCGAAAAAATACAGAAGATATCAAAAGAAGAAGACTGTAAGGGATATTTACTTGCAGTTAGATATATCGGTGGTATTCCGGATAAAGTTTCGAAACAGTATGAAAATGTAAATCTCATAAATGTGACTGATTATTTTAGAATATTTAATATCCCATGTCCATTTGATGGAAGTGAGCTTAAATACAAGATGTGGCTTAACCAAGTGGCAAGGGAACTTGTATGCAGAGATGAAGACTTGAATGTGAGGATCGAAAAAATGGAAAGTGACGTCGCCGAACTAAAGAGATTAAAGGTTTAGGTCATGTAATTCATATATTATGAAACCAATTGTTAAATGGTCCGGTGGTAAAAAGGATGAAATTAAACAATTTGTAGACATGATACCTAATGACATAAACACATACGTAGAGCCATTTTTTGGTGGCGGCGCTGTATTTTTTCATTTAGAACCTAAAAAGGCTGTTGTATCCGATGTTCACAAAGAACTTATAGATTTTTACCGAGCCTTAAAAGAACAAAAAGGTCATGAAATTCATTCATTCATGAAAGATCATCCAAATGAAGAGGTCGAGTATTACAAAGTGAGAGATGATATGTCAATTGACACACCATTAGATAATGCGAAGCGATTTTTCTATTTGCGAAAGACGTGCTTTCGTGGTATGCTGAGGTACAATAAGAGTGGTAAATTTAATATTCCATTTGGTAGATACAAAACTTACAACTTTGAAGAATTAAAAGATGAAAAATACTCTAAAGTATTCGAAAATACAGAAATATTAAACGAAGGATTTGAGAAAGTATTTGAAAAGTGCAACGAACCAAAAGATTTTATTTTTTTAGATCCTCCATATGATAGCGAGTTTACCGATTACGGGTATTGTACGTTTGGACCAGATGAACACAAAAAATTGGCCGAATGTTTTAAAAAATCAAAGGCACGTTGTATGATGGTGATTGGTAAAACGCCGTTGATTGAAAAACTTTACGAGGGTTACATTAAAAAGGAATACTTTAAAAAATATGCATTTAAGATACATTCAAATAGAGTTGGAGACGAAATAAATACAACACATGTCGTGATTACTAATTATTGAGTACCTAAGTTAAGTTTTATAACACAACAAGTCATTTTAAAAAAATGAACAACCTCACATTCGACGAGTGTAGATGTCGTGCTAACGATGCTCTATCTACACTCGAAGGATATTCTATCACAAAAGAAGACCTAGAAAGATGTTTGAAAGATTGGTACGACCGCGGAAATAATTATTGTTTGGGTATGAGGGGCGTTAAACATGCATATCGGCGAATGCCTAAAAAACCGTGGGCAACCAAAGAATGGGTGGCTATGAGAGATATCAAGTTGTATAAATTTATGATGGACAAGTTTTCAAATGTATTTTGGGAAAAGGTTTGGGACAAGCATTCACTCATCCCAAGATCTCCTAAATTCAAAACCTTTCACGATGTAGATGAAACTTTGCGTTCCGAAAAATTCTACAATATATGTCGGCAAGAGATAGAAAAAATGTAACATAATAGTAGATATGAAAGGACCAAAACTCCTTCCCAAAAAAATCACTTCCCAAATGAACAAACGTGAAACCACGAAATACGAAAAACTCGTTGAAGACTGGATCAAGACAGGCGAAGACATGATTAAGGCTCAAGCCGAATCTGTTGAATATGGTCGCAAGTTTGATAAGATGGAAAACCCAACCGCTGCCCAAAAGAAGAAGGACAAGAAGCTCATTGATGTCGGATTTAAGGCTGAAGCCAAAGCCTTTAAGAAGGTTGATGAGTATGACGAATATGTTGAAAAATTAAAGAAAAAGTACGCCTAAGTGGGCTTAAAGAGCTAGAAAAGTTACTTCAAAAAATCAAGAACTCATGCGCTGCCAAGACTGCAAAACCTGCTTATCTGCTATCAAGAAGGGACACTTCGGGTGTATGAAGACCTTTAACTACGAAAAATGCAAGAAAGCTCCTGAAACTGCTGCTCTCTACAATCACCTGGAAATCTACAACTTTCTCAAGACAAATCCAAGACAAATTTCTCTTGAGAAAGAAATAGAATTTTGTGCCAAGAATAAGTGGTTGGATGAATACTATGCGTTTTTATATAGTTATACCTATTTCGACAATGAGACCAAATTTAGCACCATTCGTTACATGATGTATGCCGCCATCAAACACGGTGACTTGGCTATGATGAACAGCGTGTATACATATGGAACTACAACTTTCCACGAGGCTTTTGCTGAGATTGATGACATGGATATTGCTACTTCCATCGCCGTCAAGACTGCTGACCCTGAAAAGATTGAGCGTGTTTATCGGATGTTCTTGGGCAGATCCGAAGAACGCGAGAGAATTGAACAGCGTCAAGCCACCGCTGCACCCGTAGCTCCAGTTCGAGAAAAGGTGACCAATCTCCAAAAGGCCCTCGCAATGATTGAAGAGTGTGATATCCCCGAAGGTAAATACTTGGAGTTGTGCAACCTTCTCATGGATGTTCACAAACGGGGTGTTAGAGCTTAGACAATAGAATCTAAATGTATAGTAAGATGACTTTACCAAAGTACATACAAGAAAAACTTACATGGAAAGAAAGTTTCCAGTTCTGGTTACTCCAGAGAAGAGTTAGAACTTCTATGAAAAAGATGGATCATCACATAAAGATGGGTGATGAACAAAAGCAAAAGGCTTGTAAGTATGAAGATTTACTGTACAAATCTGATGATGCTCTTGTAGGTTTCATTCACGAGATGAGTATGAAGTATGCTTAAAATAAAAATATCTTAAAATATTAAATGTCTGACTTCACATTTAAACAACTGGGAGAGTGTGATATATCTGAATGGATTTCTTTGATAGAAAGTGAACCAGAAGAAACATGGACAACCTATGTCATGAGAAATAGGGGTCACCAAAAAGATACACAATTTATACCTATTTATTGGTCAAAATATTTAAATTCGAAACGAGTGCCATTAGAGAGTGGTCAAAGCATAATTAGATTTGAAATGTCTAATTTTGACAAATACAAAACGTTGCTTAATAAATTCGAAAGTGAAGTTTCTAATGTTTATGGTCACTGTACATTACTTAAGGGAATGATCATAAGATTAAAACCGGGTGGTTTTATCACACCACATATAGATGACATGGGTTTACTCAAAGATACACACAGAGTTCATTTACCCTTGATAACTAATTCAGGTGTTATAATGACATGTGGCACTGATAATTTATCCCCCCCGCAACCGGGGCACGCATTCGAAATAAATAATACATTGGAACATTCTGTGAGAAATACCGGCGATGATTGGCGTGTACACCTCGTCGTTGATTTTTTAGATGTCGATAAGTATGAAGTCGGAATAACAAATGCTAAAGTTGATAGTCAAGATGAATACAAAGAAAAACTGAGGGATTTCTATGATAATGAACTGCTTAAGGAATAAACATATTTTTATGACATGGAAGATTTCCTTGAAAAAATTATAGGATTTCTATGTGTAAAATGCGGCGAAGTTTCATATCGTCCAGCCAAAATGTACCATCATAACGAGGGTTTATTAAATCATTATTTAAAAACACCTATACAATTGGATTTTGATGATACTAAAGAAGGGTTTTTTAATAGAATATGTTCTTGTTATATGGCTTTTATTTTAACTGATGGAAATATAACTGAAAGTTTATTATCAGAAATTATATTATGTAATTCTAGTTCCACATTAGTTGAAAAGTGTACAAATATAGAAAAAACCCTGGCTAAAGAATTAACAGAAGATATAAATTCACATGTAAAAGAAAAGATTTTGAATTTTTATAAGTATGTAAGACCAAGTTTATTATACTTTTACAAAAACCGCAATAATATATTTTTACGTCACGGTTTTGAAATAATAGATTCTATAAAGTATGATGGATGTTTTCCACCAGAACTTTCATTTCGGTCTTCTCTAGACGTTCAATCATATAAAATAGAAACAGATCGAGTTCCCTTTGGATATGAAAGATTTGATAGAGTTGAACAACACGGTTATTGTTCTAATCATGGACTCGGTTTACCTTTTAATTTATTAAAGGGGTATATTTCTTTAGAGGATTTTGATTCTAATGGGGGTAAAATATTATATGATAAACATTTCAAACATGAAATATGTGCAAAGTCAAACATAGATATATCTAAATGGCATTTTTTGTATCAGAAAATAGATGAAAATAATAAACATGTAAAAGAGATGTTAAAACGTGGTATACCCATAATAGACCAAAAAATAGTATTGAAATTTTTCATTCTTGTCAAACTTTTACGTGATAGGATTACAGTTATAAACATTAAGTAAACATATATAAAAATGTCACCCGTATTTTATATATGGAAGAATTTATAAAAACATTCACAACTAAATTGTGTAAAAAATGTAATGAAAATTATGCTTATACGGTGGATGAAGATTTTATACCTAATAATAGTAAATTCATAGAATTACTTATACCAACTAATCGTTTAGACGAAGAATTTTTTAAAAACTTCATAAACGACACCGAACATGGTTTGTTTCATGGTATATGTTGTTGTTATATTGGTTATTTATTGAGTGGTAAAAATTTTAACGAAAATTTAATGATGTCTCTCGTCATGCACGATTTTTTAAAGTGTAATGGTTTCTCACAAGAAACACATGATAATGAATTATTTAACTATTATGAGAAATTACTTCCAGAAACTTATACCCATTCCAACCCGGAAGATGATACAAAACTTCTTATAAAATGTGATAGGATTGAGCTCATGCGCTACACAGATTATAAGAATTGGGTAGATAGAAGGTATCATAAAATATTTGAAGATATTGATGTTCACACAAAAGAAGAAATACTAAAATTTTATAAAGAGATAAGACCAAGTCTTTTATATTTTTACAAAAATCGCGAGAGTATTTTTTTGAGACATGGTTTAGAAAAGTTATCTAAAATGGAAACTAGTCGTATATTTCCCCCACCAGATTCTTATATGATTATTGCGGATAATGAATCTTATCCTATTGAAATAGATAGGGTGCCGTTTGGCTTTGATCATATGGATATAATTAAACAATATGGATATTGTTCAAATCATGGATTATTTAATAGTTGGAATAAAGTGAAGGGTTTTATTTCATTGGATGATTTTACAAAGTTTAACGGTAAAATTATAGATAGTAAAAAAAGAGATCATTTATATGCTAGATCTCATATAGACATGAAAGATTGGTATTTTTTATTTCAGGGCGTGGATGAAGACCATAATTATATTAAATATCTCAAAAATAATGACATAAATGTCATTGAACAAAAACTTTTACTGAAATTTTTTACACTTATTAAACTTTTGTGTGATAAACTTTTCATTTTAAATATGGTAACCAATAATAGTGATGAAATCTGACTATAAAGAAAATATAGAAAACAGAACAAGTTTTTTTGCCTATGATTCACAGATAAACTATAAAAATGATATTTTGTGTATGGTAAATGACGAACATCAGTTAATAATTCTTACAATTCCAAAGTGTGGGACTTCAACTATTCGTAGATTTATAAATTTTAGAGAAAAGTTATTATCAAAATTGAGTAATAAAGAGCTTACTTACACAAGGGTTTGTTTTGTCAGACCAGTTGAAGATAGATTTTATTCAGCTTTAAATACGGTTTTGTATAAACGAGAAAAAATGGAATTTCATCATGTTCTAAAAAAATTAATACAGAATCGCGATAGAGACGGTATTATAAATTTTATAATAAGTAGTCGTGAGTGTCACACGGCTTCTTTACATACACACATAAAAGACGTGAAAAATGTGGATCACATATACAATTTGAATGTACTCAGAAGTATTAATGTTTTTCGTAATACATCTGTTGAAGATTCGGAAAAATTAATCGAGAGTGTTAGAGAAATGAAAATATTTGAAGATCCAAAGATACAAGAATATTATTCAAATGATTATGAATATTATAATAAGAGTTCTCTGTACGTTATTCCAAAAGTAAACGAAATTTTTGATAATAAATTGTGTGTTCAAAAATATCTTTTCATATTAACACCCGCAAATTGTGGGTCTACCGTAATTGCTTCTTTGATTGATAGTTCTCCACATACATCGTTTGCTAAAAATTTTAAATACGAAGGAATGTTGGAAGTTGATCCACGCCCTTCAATAACAAAATCAGATAATTGGTATAACCGTGATTGTAAAATAGATTGTAATGACATATTGAAAATAAAATGGGAAGACAAGTACATAAAATGTGATAAATACCCACCTTATATGATACGAGCTAAAGAAATAGAAGAATATTTTGAAAAATTGGGTCAGGTATATTTTATATGTAGTACTCGACACCCATATAGTTCAAAGCACCAAATGGAATGGAATGAAGAGGTTGAAATTATGTACGAAAATATTAAAACTTTAAAAAATGTCCATTTTTTACGATACGAAGATTTATTGTATAATTACGAAACAGAAAAAAAGCGATTGTTAAAGTTTTTACCGGATTTGATAGACATAGACAAGAATAAAGTTGTTACATCACACGCAAACAGAGGTAAAGTGTGTGGTATAGTAGATCTTCAAAATTACAATAAGAGTAGAGGTAATTTTAATTTGGACTATATGAAAAAATTGGGTTACATTGAGTTTTCTCCATATGTTTTAAATACTTAAATAAAAGGTGGTAGATTATAGAAGGATGATAAAACTTCACATCGGAATAACTGATGAAACGACACCGGAAGATCTTGATAGATATTTCACCCACATTTGGCAGCATAAAAAGAAAGCTGTGCTTGTATTCGACACAACTCAATGTTCCAACATATCCTTGAGAAGGGCTATGAAAATGAAATCTGTTCTCAATAAACATCGTGAAAACTCAAGAAAGTTTATTGATCACAGTCAAATTTTGGTTACGAGTAATTTTGTCAAGAATGTATTGCGTACCGCATTATGTATCATACGAACCGAAAGACCGGTTTTTGTCGTAAGAGTTAAACCTAAGTAGTACCTAGCCCCTTGTAAAAATAAGACAAACAACAATGACTGGCGACCCAATCCGAGACGACATCCAATGGCTTCTCCAAGAACTCAAACAAGTAAATGAGGATCTTGAAGCAGTCACAAAGTATTATGGTTTTGTAGATCGTGGTAACACAGTTTCATCAAGATATCAAGCTATTGACGAAGAAACTGATACTACTTGGAATCTCCGAGACTATTTGAAAACTCAACTTGTCATCTTAAATGAAGCGAGGGATAACATCATCTACGAATTAGAGTGCTTAGACGAAAGTTACTTAGAAGGACCATGTCCTTAATCATGTAAGAATGGAAGACCTCCGCGCTGTTATGCAAATAATAGATAAGAACTCTCCATTATTACCGGAGGGGGACTACCTAGAACTATGTAATCGTATGAAAAAGTTGTACAAAGTAAAGGGGGGTTACCGAACTCTTTTCAATTATGACCAACCCATTATAAATCCAAATGTTATTGTTGATGGCGAAGCTGTACATTATTTTGAAGATTACTATTTTGACACCGCGCTTGTATTGGACAAACACTATTTAGAGATGCAAATGGAATATTTGTTATCTGAACGAGATAGGTACAAACCCTTGAAGCGAATGACAAAAAATGTAAAAAGAGATGCTATCGCTCACTACTGTAATTTACACAATGTTTTACTTGAAGAATATACCGCAGAAAATCTAAAATTTTATCATGATGAATACGGATTTGTTTTGGGTGATGCAAATATGTCATTTGATCAATCTCTAAATCAAATGTATAAGTCCTATATGTTTATAGAAAATGAGTTCAGATACAATACTCGACGCCTAATTGAAAAGAGGATTGAGCGGATTGACGCACTCATAGATGAACTAGAGAATATGTAACTTAAGTTGGTTGTAATAATTAACAAAGTAAGAATAAAAAATGAGACCCCTCCTTATATTTGATCTCAATGGTATTTTTGTGTGTAGAGAACGCGGCACCTCTCACAAAAATTCACATTTTGTTCTAGGTAACTGTAGATATCATATACGACCGGGAACTAAGAAGTTTCTTGAATGGGTCCATGATCGCTTTGATGTAGCGGTGTGGTCTTCAACGATGCCCCATAATACAACTCAGATCGTACAACATGTTTGGGGTGAAAAAATGTGCGAATTGAAATTTATATTTACACAAGATCAATGTACCCATGATGGTATGATTGGTAAGAAACCCAGGTTTTTGAAAGAGATTAGGTATGTTTTGGAAATGTTTCCATGGTCGGATGAATACAACACTTTACTCATTGATGATTCCGAGTACAAGGTTGTAAATAATCCGGAACATACATCAATTCACCCAGAACCATATGATTACAAAGTTCATAGTAACATAAATAAGACTATAAGACCATATCTTCAAAAACTATTTGATAGTAGAATATGTGTCCAAGAATTTGTGTCTCAAAATAGCCTAAGTGAGACCTAGACCTATGTAATTTCAACTGTAACCATGGAAGCCCTTACTCAGCTTATGTCCCTTATTGACCTCAACTCCAAGTCACTCCCAGAGGGGGACTACTTGGAGATGTGTAACAGAATGAAAGATATCTACAAAGTTGTGCCGAGACCAACTTCACCGGAGGCAGCTTTACCCAGAATTCAAACCCGCGTTCCATTTCAACCTAGGAGACCCTTTCCAGAAAGTGATTCAGAAGAAGAACAAAACAACGAAGGTGATCAGATTACAGAACAGATAAATCAATACGCACACGCAATTGGACAAGCCAATAGACAGCTAAGACAGAGAGAAAGTCGTCTCAAGTATCTCAAAATAAAACAGAGAGTTACTGCCGCAGTGAGAAAGGATGCTGTGAGAGAGCGAGCACAACAACTTGGTATTAGGTTACGAGAGTACACACTTGAAGAACTTCGTGCAAAGGGACACAATGTATCCGATGAACGGAGCTTTTACAGAAGTTACCTTGATAGAAGTAATCTTATTACACAAGGCCTCATACTTGACATACAAGATGAGATTGCGGAAATTACCGCCTATAGAGAAGATCAAAGGGCTAGACGTCGCGACGCTTATGAATCAGTTTATGGACGACCGCCCCCATAACCGCGTAGCGTTTGTATTCATTTTGTAATTTGAGAGCTAAGTCCATCTATACTGGAAACGGAGGTATTTTACTTTCAGATGAATCTGCGTCTTCTAGATATGCGGATATCATTCCTATATTGAAGCCAAAAACTAATCCGCCTGTAAAAAACGACCCAATTCCGAGAGTTTTCAAAACATTCTTCATTATACTTTATGGACATTTATAAGTTTGACGGCACCACCACTCATTTCCACCTGTGTATTCAAAGATGAGGTGAATGAGAGCACCACAAATCATGAGAAGAATATGGGTTGGAAGAACAACCTTTGTAACTTTGAGAAGGTAGTAGAGTCCGGCGTTCATCAAACCAATGATGACGGATTCCAAAAGAACGGTTTGGACTGGTCTTTGCATTTACAATTATCATACAAAATATTCTACACCTATACTAGATGCCTATTACAAGTAAACTCAGAAGACACAAGGTCATGGAGCGTGCTATGAGAGCCTTAATGGGTAATAATTTACCTCCAAGGTTCAAGTTCAAAGATACTTATAATTCTATTGAAGTACCTACAGACTATCAACAACACCTCCCAACCCAGGCAACCCTAGAGGCTAAATTTAACGAGTTGATTGCCGAAGAAGAGACTGACGCCCCTGCCACAGAAATAAAGGCTGATATGTCTGTCAGTTCCAACCTCGAGGTTGGAACCTCCAATCTGTTTGTGGACACCCAAACTGGTAGGGTTGGTATCGGAAAGACGAATCCGTCGGTGGCGCTAGATATTGTTGGTGATACAACATTAACGGGTACCGTTGATGGTCGTAATGTCTCAACGGATGGTTCCAAACTAGACAATATCCTTGATACATCAAAATTGAAATATAAAACTGGCTATACTGAAGTGGCCGTAAATAGCCCAGCGACAACAAGTGGGTCGTGGACGGAAAATAGCAACACTTCCAGTTGGGGAGATCCTAAATTTAATAGTACATATGATCAATATAGACACAATGACGCACCCGGGTATGTCGAGTACAACATACCCACGGGAATGAAATCGGCGTACATATCGCAATTACAATGGAGTTCTGGTGGGTACGTAGACATTCATGGTGTTCAAGCAGACGGTGACCTTGTCTTTTTGAGAAGAATTAACACTAAACAGTCTGTTGAGAATACTAACCATGCTAATCCAGATCAGCATGATGGTTCAACCATTACATTTGCTGGATCAGGTTTACAATATTTTAGTAAAATTCGTTTTACAAATAAGTATGGACGTTTTCATTTGACAGGTCTAGCCTTTACACCTAATGAAAATGAAGGTACTGAGGGAACGGGTATGGTACACATAAGACAAATTTCAGACCGAGGGCCAATAGCAATGGTAGGAAGAAATGCTGGGAGAGTATATGCTAGTACCGTATTTGTGTGTAATGTGATTGGATACAACACACACGGTTTGTACAATTCGAGTAACGGTAGATTCACAGCTCCCACAGGATTTCCTGGGTATTATTTATTTACCTATACAGGGTTAGGGGGGTATAAAGAAACCGCTCCAAATACTAGATGGTACAAAAATGGAAGCGTTTTTGATTGGGGTGCTGCACACGTTAATAATAGTTGTAGTAGTCGCCATGGTATGTCGTGTCAGGTAATGGCTTACCTGAACGAGGGTGATTATATGGACTTTCGTGTGACAGGTAGTTCTCTATACGGGAGCAGTCAAATCCACGCCACCATCAATTGTATATATATGGGTACAACTTAGTCTGTAAATATTCTACACCTATACTAGATGGTCATTACAAGTAAACTCAGAAGACACAAGGTCATGGAGCGTGCTATGAGAGCCTTAATGGGTAATAATTTACCTCCAAGGTTCAAGTTCAAAGATAGTTATGATTCTATTGAAGTACCTACAGACTATCAACAACACCTCCCAACCCAGGCAACCCTAGAGGCTAAATTTAACGAGTTGATTGCCGAGGAAGAGACTGCCGCTCCTACCACAGAAATAAAGGCTGATATGGTTGTCAGTTCCAACCTCGAGGTTGGAACCTCCAATCTGTTTGTGGACACCCAAACTGGTAGGGTCGGCATTGGAAAGACAAATCCCACGACAGCATTAGACATTGTTGGTGATATGGGAGTTACAGGTACTGTAAATGGGCGCGATTTGTCAGTGGATGGGTCTAAATTGGACAACATTCTTGACGCATCAAAATTGAAATATGAAACTGGCTATACTGAAGTGAACATAAATAGTCCAGCGACAACAAGTGGGTCGTGGACGGAAGATAGTAACACAGATTATTGGGGTCCACCCAAATTTAACAACTTGTATAATGGACGTAGATACGGAGACGCACCCAGCTATGTTGAATACAATATTCCCACTGGTATGAAATCTGCGTACCTTTCACACCTTGAATGGAATAACTGTGGTTACGCCGATATTCACGGAGTTCAAGCCGATGGTGACCTTGTTTTCTTGAGAAGAATTAATACTAAACAGAGTGTTGAGAATAGTAACCACGGTACTTCAGGAACTAATGCATACGGTTATGACGGATCTACTGTATCTTTCATTGGTTCGGGGCTACAACATTTTAGTAAAATACGCATTACACCCAGATATCTTCGAATCCATATCAGTGGCCTTGCCTTTACACCGAATGAAAATGAAGGTACAGAGGGAACGGGTATGGTACACGTGAGACAGATTTCAGACCGAGGCCCAACGGCGATGGTGGCGAGAAGCGCTGGAAGAGTGTATAGTGGTAGTTATGTCGTATACAATGTAATAAACCATAATACACACGGTTTGTACAATTCGAGTAATGGTAGATTTACAGCTCCCACGGGATTTCCGGGATATTATTTATTTACCCATTCGGGGTTAGGAGGTGCGAGGGATAGTGGTCCAAATACTAGATGGTACAAAAATGGAAGTCAATTTGATTGGGCTGCTGTTCACACTAATAATACCTGTAGTAGTCGCCACGGTTTATCAACACAACTTATAGTATATCTAAACGAAGGGGATTATGTAGCTCATTATGTCATAACCAATTCTCTATATGGGTCTGGTCAGAGACACTGTACAGCCACATGCAAATATTTGGGCGCATAATTTTTATATGATAATTGTAAATGACCGAAGTTACATATGTAAAACAATCAAATGACACATCCATTTTAACAGTAAATCTAAATGACATTTCTGCAAAGTGTATGAAGATAGTGTGTAAAAATCCAGAAGAATGGATAGAAAACCTTGTATCCAGTAGATGTCAACCTGCAATTGAAAATGAGTGGCATGAACACGTAAAAGAATGTATAAAACAAAATACTACACCAAAAACTAAAAATGAACTAATTGTGGGATACGAACCTTCACCCGAAGTTATTTTTGAATCAAAGACCAGAAGTACTGAGAATGCTGATGGATCCCTTGAAATAGAAGTGGAGATAGATGTAGTATTTACAGCATGTATACAAAATGTTTTTTTGAACCCCGTGGAGGAAATCAAAAGATTGGTGTCTTCAAGAATAGATAAACAAATTGATGATATCATTGATGAAACAATCACTAAAGGAACGTACACTGGGAAAACAAAAAATGAAATTATATTAAGTTATGAACCAGAACCAGAAGTAGAATTAGATCTGACAGTGGATTAAATAGCCCACTAAGTCCCTCCTCTAACCATCATTTTTAACCAAAATGACAACCCTCCAATCCCTCCTCGCCGAAGTTTCCCTGCTTCGCCAAGAAGTTTGTAAAGTTTCTTCAAAGTTTAGGTCGCTTCGCTTCAAATATGGCCGCGATGGCACACTGTTTAATCATAGGGTTGCACCGAAGGTCACAGTATGTGGAGTTGTTCGGGAAGTTTGGGTCGCTTCGCTCCAAGTATGTCCGCGATCCACGTCTCATTTTGGTAAGACTTTGTCTATGATATAGGAGCCTTACCAAAACATGACCAAAACACGAGATAGGCGAAAGTCAATCATAGTAGGACGCGCTCGCCTGGAGTTGCGCAAAAATCAGGGCAAATTATTTTCTTAGCTATATATTGAGAAGAAGAATTACCCCAAAAATTAGTCATTTTTTACCCCTAAAAATTACCCCTAAATCAAACCAAAAATTTGTCTGCTACGCAGACGAGGCTACGCCTCGGGGTTATACCCCAAATTTTTGGTTTGATTTAGGG